>Ga0070731_10001138_pt1 | contig 28932 bp, 25 predicted proteins | sample Coa_R1_2_FD_66448 | JGI IMG/M metagenome (GOLD analysis project Ga0070731, IMG submission 66448) | Surface soil microbial communities from Centralia Pennsylvania, which are recovering from an underground coalmine fire - Coalmine... | ecosystem: Environmental > Terrestrial > Soil > Unclassified ... | reverse complement strand
CGGGTGCAGCGCTCCGAGCACCCGGAGGCCTGGAAGCCGTTCGCCGTCCTCACGGCGGTGATCGCGCTGCGGTCGATCGTCTACTTCGGGCTGGTCGGCTTCATCCCGCTCTACTACGTCAAGGTGCTGCACGCCGGCAAGACGCTGGGCAGCGCGGCGCTGACCGCGATGCTCGTGGGCGGCGCGGTGGGCACACTGATCGGGGGGCCGCTTGCCGACCGTTTCGGGCGCCGCAACGTCCTCATCGGCTCGATGCTCGTGCTCCCAGCCCTGGTCGCGGGATTCCTGGTCTCAGGGCCGGTGCTCGCGCTTGTGTGGGCGGCGATTGCCGGCGCGGCGACAATCGCCACCTTCGCCGTCACGATCGTCATGGGGCAGGAGTACCTGCCCGGGCGGATCGGCGTCTCCGCCGGGGTGACGATCGGGCTCTCGATCGGCCTGGGCGGGGTGGGCGCGCCGCTGCTCGGATTGATTGCCGATGCCCAGGGGGTGCGGGCGGTGTTCGAGACGATCGCGCTGCTCCCGCTGCTGACGCTGCCGGTGATCATGGCGCTTCCCCGGCGGGCCCCGGCGACAGCGCCGGAGCAGGAAACCCGGGGTGCAGCACGTAACCACGAGCCATCGGCGCTGTACCCTCCTCAGCGAGATCTCTCCCGATCCAGGTAAGCCCGGGCCGCCGGCCGCCCGGCTGGAGATCTTCACCACATCGGCCGATTCTCGACACAGTGATTCACCTGCGGCATCGACTGTCCCACCGCGTGCCCACGCTCGCCGCGCTGGCCGCCGCGTTCATCGGCGCGATCAACATCGCCTCGGCGTTGACCCCGAACATGCGTTGGCGCGGGCATCTGCTTCTTCAGTTCGAGCCGATCGCGGCCATGCGGCTGTTCCACGCCCTGGCGCTGCCGGCCGGCGCGTCGCTTGTGCTCGTCGCGCCGTACCTGCTCAAGCGCCGCCAGCGGGCCTGGCAGGTGGCGATCGGTCTGATGCTGGCGCTGGGGCTGTTCGACCTCCTCAAGGGGCTTGATTTCGAGGAGACCGCGCTGACCTGGGGCGTCGCCGTGGTCCTCGTGCTCTCGAGCGACGCGTTCACGGTTCGCCATGACCCAATCACGCTGCGCTCGGCCCTGTGGCGAGTGCCTCTCCTCGGGCTGCTGGGGATCGCCGCCGCGGCGCTGGCCACATGGGCGTCCCAGGGCCGTCCCTCCTGGAGCTCGGTGCTCAGGGAAACCGGGGATCTCCTGCGCTGGCAACCCGGCCCGCTGCATTTCGAGCGCCACGTGGCGTTCGACTATCACTTCGCGTGGATTCCGACGGCCGTGCATCTGGTCGAGATCGGGACGCTGATGGCGATCGCCTACGTGATCTTCCGGCCGCTGGCCGCACCGCGGGCGCTGCCCGGCCCCGCGGCTCGCCGTCTGGCGGCGCAGCTCGTGCGGACACATGGCCGGGACACCCTCTCGTTCTTCAAGCTGCGGGGCGACAAGCAGTACTTCTTCTCCACCGACCGCGCGGCATTCGTCGGCTACCGGATCGAGAACGGGGTGCTGCTGCTCTCGGGCGATCCCGTCGGGCCGGATACGGCGATCGATCCCCTGCTGGCACAACTGCGGACGTTCGCCAACGCGCGGGGACTGAAGCTGGGCGCGGTGGGAGCCAGCGAGTCGATGCGGGCGCGCTACGAGGCGCTCGGCCTCCGGACGCTCTACCTGGGCGATGAGGCGATCATCGATCTTCAGCAGTTCTCGCTCGAGGGCAGGCCGATCCGAAAGGTTCGCCAGTCCGTGACCCGGCTGCGCAAGGCGGGCTACGTGGCTGAGCTGCACGGTCGCGCGGCGATGGACCCCGACACGCTCGAGGCGGTCGAACGCGTACTCGAGGTGGGGCGCCAGGGTGCCCCAGAGCGTGGGTTCTCGATGGCCATGGATTCGATCTCCGGCCCCCACATCGACCAGACCCTCGTGCTGGTGGCTCACGACGACGAGGGGGTCGTGCGCGGGGTCCTTCACTTCGTGCCCTGCTACGGCCGCTCGGCTGTCTCGCTGTCGTTCATGCGACGGGACCCCGCGACCCCGAACGGGCTCACCGAGTTCATGGTCGCCAGCGCCACCGAGCTCCTACGTGACCGCGGCCTGGACGAGCTGTCGCTGAACTTCGCCACCTTCGCACGCTGGATGCACAGCCCGTCGAGGTGGCATGAGCGCGTTCTCGGCAAGGTCGTGTCGGTGCTCAACCCGTTCTTCCAGATCGAGAGCCTCTACCGGTTCAACGCCAAGTTCTTCCCGCGCTGGGAGCCGCGCTACCTCGTCTATGAGGGCACTCTCGGCCTGCTCCGAGCCAGCCTGGCCGCGGCCTGGGCGGAAGGCCAGCTGCCCAAGCCGCGGGTTCCCCGCCGTGGGAGCGAGACCGGGCGCGCCAGCCGCCGCCAGCGGGCGCCCCTGACGGCACGCTGAAAGCCGAGAAGCCGGTACTGTCAGGGTGGTAAGCCGGTACTGTCCGGCTCCTCGCCGCTACCCTAGCGGCCCTCGCCGTTTGCCCTCTCCGCCTTGATCAGCAGTTACCGAAATACCCCTTCGCCATCCGCCGTCGGCCCCGATGGAAGCGTTGTGCTGCGCTACCTCGACGTGGTCCTGGTCCTCGTCGCGGCGCCGATCCTGATCCTGATCGGGGTCTCGGCGTCGGGCTACGCAGCCGGGGCCGGAGCGTGGCTCCTCCTGCGAGCACTGGGCGCCGGGCTCGAGCGCTACCTGGGGGGTGTGAACGAGCCGCGGCGGGAGATCTCCTTGCGGCTGGCCTACCTGATCGCGCGCGTGTTCCTGCTCGCGCTGGCCATCATCCTCGTCCGCCGGGCCGACGGTAAGGACGCTGCCCTGGCCGCGCTGGCCGTGATCGTGTTCGCGTTCACAGTGCAGCTCGCGGTTTCCTTCCTCCAGCGCCCGAGGCGAACGACATGAGCCGGACCAAGAAGCTGCTGCTATGGCTGGTTGGACTCTGGCTCGGAGGGTCGATTCTCCTGGCCGTGATTCTGGGCTTCGGCCACAAGAACAACTCGTTCCAGATCCAGAACGAGTTCAAGCTCATCAACTGGGTCAACCTCGGGATATTCAGCATCAACCGAGCCGTGGTCTACCTGATCATCGCCGCGGTACTGACCACGCTGACGATGATCTTCATCGCCCGGCGGATGCAGATGCGACCCAACCGGGTGCAGACCACGGTGGAGCTCGCCTACTCCTTCGTCCGCGACCGGATCACCGGCGACAACATGTCGGGAAAAGAGGCGCGGCGCTGGTTCCCGTTCCTGGCCACGCTGTTCTTCTTCCTCTGGTGGTCGAACATCATCGGCTACCTGCCGCTACCCACGAACAGCGAGCAGAAGTTCACCCTCTTCGGCGCCCACATCCCGTCCTTCGCCCTGTATGCCGCAACCGCGAACATCTCGGTTCCGCTGGCCCTGGCGATCGTCGTCTTCGTCGCCTTCAACTGGGAGGGCATCCGCACCCAGGGACCAATCGGCTACATCAAGAGCCTGGTACCAGCCGGCGTCAGCGGCCCGATGCTGCTGCTCATCTTCCCGCTCGAGGTGATCTCGACCTTCATGCGGCTGATCTCCCTCACCGTCCGGCTGTTCGCCAACATCCTGGCCGGGCACATGATCATCCTGTTCATGGCCGGGGGCCTGGCGGTGATTCTCGGGCTGTCGTTCCTGGGGTGGTTCACGTTGCCCGCCGGCGTCGCCATCTACGTCTTCGAGCTGGGGCTGATCGCCACCCTGCAGGCCTTCATCTTTGCGATTCTCGCCGCCATCTACATCGGCGGCGCCACGACAACGCACTAACGACAAGGAGCTGAGCTCAAAGTGGTTACACATTTCCTCTCCTTCGCCGCCTCCTCGGGCGTCGGGGCCGGTCTCGGGATCGGGATCGGCGGCGGCCTGGGCGCGGTCGGCGCCGGCGTCGGCATCGGCTTCATCTTCGGCAAGGTGATCGAGTCGGTCACCCGCCAGCCTGAGATGCGTGAGGAGATTCAGGGCATTCAGTGGCTCGGGTTCGCGCTCACCGAGGCATGTTTCTTCTATGGGCTGGTCGCCGGCCTGCTCTCCTACGTGCTCAAGTAGATGGACGCTGCGGTGATTCTGAGCCCGGCGGCCTCAGGCGGCTCGTTCCTGATCTCGCCGAATGTCGGCCTGATGGTCTGGACGCTGCTCCTGTTCGCGCTGTCGATGATCCTGCTCTGGAAGCTCGCCTTCCCCCGGATCTCCGAGGCGCTGGACCGTCGCCAGCGGGCGATCGAGGAGTCGATCGACGCGGCTGAGGAGACGCGCCGGAAGGCGGACGAGCTGCTCGACGAATACCGCGAGCGCCTCGCCGAGGCACGCACGCAGGCCCAGGAGATCATCGACCGGGCGCGCCAGGCCGGCGAGGCGCATGAGCGCGAGTCAGAGGAGGAGGCGATCCGGCGCCGCGAGCAGCTGATGGAGCGCACGAGGCGCGAGATCGACGCCGAGACCCGCCGCGCGATCCAGGAGATCCGCCGTGAGGTGGCTGACCTCACGGTCCTGGCCACCGAGAAGGTGACCCGGAAGACGCTGACCGATAAGGATCAGGAACGCCTGGTCAAGGAGGCGCTCGACGAGCTCGACTTCAGCGCGCTGGCGCCCAGCGGCCAGGAGCGCTGATGGAGGAGATCGCCGAGGTCTACGCCCGCGCGCTGTTCGAGGTCGCCCAGGAGCAGGACAAGCTCGATCAGATACACGAGCAGCTGGGCGAATTTGCCGACGCGGTGGCCGAGAACCTCGACATGGCAAGGTTCTTCTTCTCGCCCTACTTCTCCACCGAGGACAAGAAGGGCGCCCTGCACAAGGCGGTGGGCGGAGCCGACGAGGCGATGATGAACTTCCTGGAGGCGCTGATCGAGCGCCACCGGATGCCGGTGATCTTCAGGATCCGTGAGCGGTTCGATGAGCTCTGGGAGAACGAGCGCAAGCTGCTTGCCGTCGAGGTTACGAGCGCGGTCGAGCTGGACAAGGAGACGATCGCCGGAATCGGGGAGAGCATCGGCAAGCAGGTGGACCGGAAGGTCGAGCTGTCAAGCCGCGTCGACCCGGAGATATTGGGGGGCGTCATCTTGCGGGTGGGGAACTTCATCCTCGACGCGTCGATCCGCCACCGGTTAGAGCAACTTCGAAAGCAAGTCGCGCGGGCGTAGCTACGCTCGCCCGCCAAGGAGTACTGAAACGTGCAGATCAATCCTGACGAGATCACCTCAATCCTTCGCAGCCGGATCGAAGGCCTGGACCAGGAGGAGGCCGACCTGAGCGAGGTCGGGACCGTGCTGTCCGTGGCCGACGGAATCTGCCGGGTCTATGGCCTGGAGAACTGCATGTCGTTCGAGATGCTCGAGCTGCCGCACGACGTGACCGGCCTGGCCCTCAACCTCGAGTCCGACAACGTCGGAGCGGTGCTGTTCGGGGAGTGGGACAAGATCGTCGAGGGCGACACGGTCAAGCGCACCAAACGGCTGCTCGAGGTTCCCGTGGGGGAGGAGCTGCTGGGCCGGATCGTCGACCCGCTCGGCAAGCCTCTGGACGGCAAGGGCGAGGTCAACACCTCGGAGAGCCGGCCCTCCGAACACAAGGCGCCCGGCGTCGTTCTGCGCCAGCCGGTGAAGGAGCCGATGCTCACCGGGATCAAGGCGATCGACTCGATGATCCCGATCGGCCGCGGCCAGCGGGAGCTGATCATCGGCGATCGCCAGACCGGCAAGAGCTCGATCGCCATCGACGCGATCATCAACAACCAGGACAGGGACCTGATCTGCGTCTACGTGGCGATTGGGCAGCGCAAGTCCACGGTCGTCTCGCTGGCCCAGACGCTCGAGGAGGCCGGCGCACTGGAGAACACGATCATCGTGATGGCGCCGGCCGACGAGTCAGCGCCGATCAAGTTCCTCGCCCCCTACGCGGGATGCGCGATGGCGGAGCACTTCCTCTACAACGGCAAGGCGGCGCTGGTCATCTACGACGACCTGACCAAGCACGCCTACGCCTACCGCCAGATGTCGCTGCTGCTGCGCCGCCCACCGGGGCGCGAGGCCTACCCGGGAGACGTCTTCTACCTCCATTCACGTCTGCTCGAGCGCGCGGTCAAGCTGGCCGACGACTTCGTCGATCCCGCCACGGGCGAGGAGCGGCCCGGCGGTGGCTCGCTGACCGCGCTGCCGATCATCGAGACGCAGGCCGGGGACGTGTCGGCCTACATCCCGACCAACGTGATCTCGATCACCGACGGCCAGATCTATCTCCAGCCCGAGCTCTTCCGCTCGGGGGTCAGGCCGGCGATCAACGTCGGGATCTCGGTCTCCCGCGTGGGCGGCAATGCGCAGATCACGCCGATGCGCAAGGTGGCGGGCCGGTTGAAGCTCGACCTCTCGCAGTACCGCGAACTCGAAGCCTTCGCCCAGTTCGGCTCCGAGCTCGATCCGGAGACCCAGCGGACGCTGGCCCGGGGCGAGCGCCTGGTCAAAACGCTCAACCAGGGCGAGCGCGAACCGATGCCGGTCGAGGACCAGGTCGTGCAGATCTACGCGGCCACGAACGGCTATCTCGACCGGATCGTCGTCGACAAGGTCGAGAAGTTCCTCGGCGATCTGAGCGACCACGTTCGCGGCGCCGAGCCCGAGACGCTCAAGAAGATCGCCGAGGGCGACTGGAGCGACGAGGTTCAGAAGGCGGTCGATGACGCGGTCAAGCAATTCGCCGAGGACTTCGGCTACGACCTCGACGAAGAGGGGCACCCGCTGGAAGAGGGCGAGGACGGGGAGACCCGGAGTCGTGACCGCGGCCGCGAGGGTGAGGACGAGGACGGGGCCGAGGGCCAGAGCGACGAGGAAGGCGAGGAGGAGAAGGCCGCCTAGCCGGTGGGTGGGCCACGCCTAGATGCCTCAGTCCCAGCGCGACGTCCGCAACCGCATCGGTTCGGTCAAGAACATTCAGAAGATCACGCGGGCCATGGAGATGGTGGCGGCGGCTCGGCTGCGCCGGGCCGAGCAGCGGATCGAAGCGCTGCGGCCCTACGCGGACGCGATCCGTCGAATGACCCGCCAGGCGGCCGAGGCAGCCGGAGACCTGCCTCGACTTCCGATTCTCCAGGAGCACGAGAGCGTGAACACGGTGGGGATCCTGCTCGTGGCGGGCGACCGCGGGCTGGCCGGCGCGTTCAACTCGAACATCGTCCGGGCCGGTGTGGCGGCCGGGCGCGATCACGGCCGTGAGAGCCGCCGGGTGGCGTATTTCGCCTCGGGCCGCCGGGCCGCCTCGTCGGTCAGCTTCCGAGGGCTGCCGCTCATCGACAGCTTCACCGGCTTCACCGATCGCCCGGCCTACGCCGACGCCCGCCGGATCGCCGAGCGGCTGATCGCCGCCTACGTCGACGGGGATGTCGACCAGGTCGAGATCTTCTACAACCGGTACTTCTCCGCGCTCTCGCAGGAGGTCCGGCGAGAGACGCTGCTGCCACTGCAACGGGCAACGTTGCTGGAGGAGGACTCGGGCACGGAGGAACGCGAGGAGGCGGACGAGCGGGAGGACTCATCCCAGAAGCGGGCGCTGGTCGAATACGAGCCTGACCCCGAGCAGATCCTGGGCCGGCTCGTCCCCGACTATGTGGAGATCTCGATCTACCGGGCGCTGCTCGAGTCGACCGCCTCCGAGCACGGCGCCCGGATGACGGCGATGCGCAACGCTTCCGAGAACGCCAGCACGCTGATCGACGACCTGACGCTCCAGATGAACCGGGCCCGTCAGGCCGAGATCACCCAGGAGATCATGGAAGTTGTGGCCGGTGCTGAGGGCCTGGCCGGGTAGACCCTAGACTGGAGAATCCACATGTCCGTTACCGAAGAATCCGGCGCCAAGACATCTGAAAAAGACGCTGAGGCGGGCCAAAACGGCTCCCAGAAACGCAACGTCGGCCGCATCGACGAGATCCAGGGCGTGGTCATCGAGGCGGTATTCCAAGATCAGCTGCCCGAGATCTACCACGCGCTTCTGGTCAAGCGGCCTGAGATCGCCCGTGAGGAGGAGGACGTCGACGTCGCCGCCTCGCACGAGGACTACCTGGTGTGCGAGGTTCAACAGCACCTCGGCGACGACCGGGTGCGCGCGGTGGCCATGGACTCGACGGACGGGCTGGCCCGCGGCGTCGAGGTGATCGACACCGGGGCGCCGATCACCGTTCCCGTCGGGCGGGCGACCCTGGGTCGCATCTTCAACCTGCTCGGCGATCCGATCGACATGGGCGATGCGATCCCGGAGGACACCGAGCGCTGGCCGATCCATCGTCCGGCGCCGAGCGTCGAGGACCTGATCCCCACGCAGGAGATGTTCGAGACCGGGATCAAGGTCGTCGACCTGCTGGCGCCCTACGCCAAGGGCGGCAAGGTCGGGCTGTTCGGCGGAGCCGGGGTGGGTAAGACCGTGATCATCCAGGAGCTCATCCGCAACCTGGCCGAGGAGCACGAGGGTCTGTCCGCTTTCTGCGGCGTCGGCGAGCGCTCACGTGAGGGCAACGACCTGTGGCTCGAGATGAAGGAGTCCGGCGTCCTCGAGAAGACGATGCTGGTCTTCGGCCAGATGAACGAGCCGCCGGGCGCGCGTATGCGGGTCGCGCTGTCCGGGCTGACGATGGCCGAATACCTGCGCGATAACGAGGGGCAGGACGTCCTTCTGTTCATCGACAACATCTTCCGTTTCGTCCAGGCCGGCTCCGAGGTCTCCGCCCTGCTTGGGCGGATGCCCTCGCAGGTCGGCTACCAGCCGACCCTTGAGTCCGAGATGGGCGAGCTCCAGGAGCGCATCACCTCGACCAAGAAGGGATCGGTGACCTCGATCCAGGCCATCTATGTTCCCGCCGACGACCTCACCGACCCGGCGCCCGCCTCGGTGTTTGCGCACCTGAACGCGACGACGACCCTGTCCCGGTCGATCGCCGAGCAGGGCATATACCCGGCCGTCGACCCGCTCGACTCCACCTCGACGATCCTCAAGGAGGACATCCTGGGCGAGGAGCACGTGCGCGTGGCTAACGAGGTCAAGGCGGTCCTTCAGCGCTACCGCGAGCTCCAGGACATCATCGCGATTCTCGGGATCGACGAGCTATCGGACGAGGATCGCCTGACAGTCAACCGCGCGCGCAAGATCCAACGCTTTCTGTCTCAGCCCTTCCACGTGGCCGAGCAGTTCACGGGTACGCCCGGCGTGTACGTGAAGATCGAGGACACGATCCGTGGCTTCGACGAGATTCTCCAGGGCAAGCACGACGATCTCCCCGAGCGCGCCTTCTTCATGAAGGGGACGATCGACGACGTCCTGAAGGACGCGGGTCAGTCTCGCGACAAGGACGACAAGGCCGATGGAGAGTCCGGGAGTGAGGAGTCGCGCGGCGAGGACGAGGAGGAGAGCTCCGCCTCGGACGACTCCTCAGGGGCGGTGGCGCAGGCCGAGGGCGAGTCGGAGCCGCACGCCGCCACGTCCGAAGCAGGGTCGGGCGGCACGACCGAGGACTGAGAACGTCCGATGGCCCACGAGAAGTTCCGCGCCGAGGTGCTGACGCCAGAGGGCAAGGTGTTCGACGACGAAGTGGAGATGGTCTCCACCAAGACGGCGGTCGGCTCGATCGGTGTGCTTGCGCACCACACGCCGGTGCTGGCCATGCTCGATCCCACCGAGCTGCGCCTCTACAAGAGCGAATCTGAGGTCGAGCGCTTCGCCCAGTCCGAGGGATACCTCCAGGTGGCGAACAATCGGGTCCTCGTCCTGGTCGAGGAGGCGCACCCGCCCGACCAGCTCGACACCGGGCAGCTGCGTGAGCGGCTCGAGCAGGCCGAGCGGGAGTTCGACTCCGCCGAAGAGGATTCGGAGAAGCAGCGGGTCGCCGAGCGGGACAGGCGGCGGTGGCAGGCGTTTCTCGAGATAGCTGAAGGGTAGGCGGGTCGCCATCGGGCTGGCACGCCCGGTGCGAGCTTCCTAGGTCCGCGGCGATCGCGCGGCGCGCGAGTGCGTGCCAGCCCGACGGCGACCCGCCGTGATCCTGGGTGGCGAAGCGCGTACCGCGCCCTCCTATCCTGGGGATGTGGTTGATGAGCGTGTTTTGGCGGAACGGCTGATTCGGTATGACACGTCTCGTCACGAGGAGCTGGTGGCGGCGGCAGGATTCGTCAAGGGATGGCTCGAATCCCGGGACATCGAGGTCCGGGATTTCGAGCATCGCGGCGCGCCCGTGCTGGTCGCGGAGGTGGGAAGCACCTCCGAGACGGCGCCGTGCGTCGTCTTCCACGGCCACCTGGACGTGGTTCCCGGCCGGCCGGAACAGTTTGAGCCGAGGGTCGAGAATGACCGGCTGTTTGGACGTGGCGCCTACGACATGAAGGGCGGCCTGGCCGCGATGATGTGCGCGGTCAAGGACGTCGAGCGCCAGGAGGACGTCCGGGTCAGGCTGGTGTGCGTCCCCGACGAGGAGTCCGAGGAGCTCGATGTCCGCTCGACGGAGGCCGTCGTCGAAGCCGGGCTGGGCGGTGACTTCGCGATCACGGGTGAGCCCACCGACCTGCACATCGGGGTCGCGGCCAAGGGGGTGCTGGCCATGCGGATCGAGGTGGACGGCCGGGCGGCGCACAGCTCGACGCCATGGCTGGGCGACAACGCGATTCTCAAGGCGATCGACGTGTTCCGGGCTATCGAGACGCTTCCCTTCGCGCGGGAGTCCTCGGATCTGTTTGACCGGCCGTCGATCAACCTCGGGCGCATCCAGGGTGGCGATGCGCTCAACAAGGTCCCTGATTGCTGCGAGATGGCCGTGGACGTCCGTTTCCTGCCCGAACAGGATCCCGAGCGCATCCTCGAGCAGGTGAGCGGGATTCCCGACGCCCACGTCACCCGGACCTTCATCTGGCCGCCGGTCACGGTTTCCCGCACAAACCCCTACGTCCGTGCGCTCCGTGAAGCCGTCAGCCGCTCGATCCACGACCAGGCGCTGAGCGTGGGGCGCGACGGGGCCTCGGACGCGACGGCCTTCCTGGCCGCGGGGATCGCCGCGGTGGAATTCGGGCCTGAGGGCGCCGGCCACCATGGTCCCGAGGAGTGGGTGTCGGTGACCTCGCTGGCCCGCTATCGGCGCGCGCTGCGCGATTTCGTCCGGGCGCTGCCGATGCGGCTGGGGGATGCCACGGCCAACGAGCCGGGGCTCAAGGCGATCGAGGGCGGGCTCGCCTGAGGACCCGCAGCGCGGCGAGTTGCGGCTGATCCCCCGATCCCGGCGCGGGGCGCTGTGGCGGTTCGCCCTCGGCGCCACGCTGGTCATCACCTTCGCGGCCGCGACAACCGCTGTGGCCGGGCTGCTCCAGTTCAAGCAGGCGGCGACCTACCTGTCCGCCACGCCGGCGCTTCCTCACGCGCAGGTGAGCATCGCCAACCCCGGCGACCCGCAGACACTCCTGCTGATCGGCTCCGATCACCGCGCGGGAACCCCGTGGCGCACGTCCAACACCGACACGATGCTGCTGGTCCGGCTCGATCCCAACTCCGCGACCATCAATCTGCTCTCGCTGCCGCGGGACCTCAAGGTGGACATTCCGGGGTTTGGGACCCAGCGGCTCAACCAGGCGTACTCGCTGGGCGGTCCCAACCTGCTCCTGAGGACGATCCGGGCCAACGTCTTCCCGCAGCTCACGGTTAGCCACATCATCGACGTCAACTTCGGCGGGTTCGAGGCGGTGGTCAATGCCATCGGCTGCGTGTACACCGACGTCGATCACCGCTACTACAACAACACGGCGGTCAGCAACTACTCGAGCATCGACATCCAGCCCGGGTACCAGAAGCTGTGCGGAGCCGATGCGCTCGCGTTCGTGCGCTTTCGCCACACCGACAACGATCTCGTGCGCAATGCCCGCCAGCAGGACTTCCTGCGCTGGGCGAAGGATCAGTACAGCGAGGCCGACCTGATAGCGAACCAGGGGAAGCTGCTCAAGATCTTCGGCAAGCACGTCCAGACCGATCACAACCTGCACACCACGGACGGTCTGATCAACCTGTTCAACCTGGTCGCCTTCTCGGCCGGGCACCAGATCAAGCAGATTCGCTTCCCGGCGATCCTGCTGCCGTGTGGCCCGTCAGCCCCCGGGGTGATCGCGCAGGTGCCGTGTTATGTGACGGCCAATCCGGGTGCCGAGCGGGCGGTCTACACCGCGTTCATGACGCCGACGCCGCCGGCGGCGAGCCAGAGCTCCATCCCGCACCCGGGAGTTCGGGTCGCGATGGCACCCCGCGCGCGGCCGCAGCCCACGCCGGGCCTCACGGCGGACCTGAAGGATGGCCGGGCGCAGGCGGGCGCGCTGCACGGCGCACGGATGCCGGTGTACGTGCCGCGGCTCATCCTCGCGGGATCGCAGTACTGCACCGCGGAGAACCCCAACTGCACGGTCGAGGTGGGGCAGACGACAGCCGAGGCCGGCGTTCCAAGTGGCTATCCGCGAGCCTACGTGGTGCACGACCAGGCTGGCGTCGGAGAGGCTGCCTACCGGCTGACGCTTGAGATCAACCCGGTGTTCGGCGAGTACTACGGCGTCCAGGGCACGACCTGGCAGAACCCGCCGATCCTGCGCAAGCCGACCCAGACCGAGATCGTGGGCGGGAAACAGCTCGAGCTCTATGCCAATGGCGGCAGGATCAGCCTCGTCGCGTGGCATACCCCGCGTGCGGTCTACTGGGTCTCAAACACCCTGAACGACACCATCGGCAACCGCCAGATGGTGGCAATCGCCGCCTCGCTGACGCGGCCATAGAGGGTCGAGCCGGCTGACGCAGGCGCGCTCGCTACGCTCCTGCGCCGATGGCTGCGCAGCGTGAACCCATCGCCGTGATCGGCACCGGCTACGTCGGCCTGGTCACCGCCGCCGGCTTCGCGGAGCTGCGCAACCAGGTCTGGTGCGTCGACATCGACGCCGACAAGATCGCCCTTCTGGAGCGCGGAGAGATTCCGATCTACGAGCCTGGGCTCGCTGAATGTGTCGAGCGCAATCGTGAGCGACTGCACTTCTCGACCAGTCTTGCCCCCGCGCTCGAGCACGCGCGGTTGCTGTTCGTCGCCGTGGGCACCCCGTCGACGTATTCGGGCGACGCCGACCTCTCAGCTGTCCGCGCGGTCGTAGACGCCATGCCGAATTCGAGCCGCCACGCGCTGGTGATGAAGTCGACGGTCCCCGCCGGAACCGGCGACGCGATCAAGCGGGTGTTTGAGCGCGAGGGAAAGAGCGGCTTTGCCTACGTGTCGTGCCCTGAGTTCCTCAAGGAGGGATCGGCGGTCGAGGACTTCCTGCACCCCGACCGCGTCGTGGTCGGCGACGACGGCGACTGGGCGGGAGATGCGGTTGTCGCGCTCTACGCCCCGCTCGACGCGCCGCTGGTCCGCACCGACATCCGCAGCGCCGAGATGATCAAGCTGGCCGCCAATGCCTTCCTGGCCACGAAGATCTCGTTCATCAACGAGATCGCCAACGTCTGCGAGGAGACGGGGGCCGATGTTCTCGAGGTGGCGCGCGGGATGGGGCTGGATCAGCGGATCGGCCCGAGCTTCCTGAAGCCGGGCGTGGGATACGGCGGTTCGTGTTTTCCCAAAGACGTCTCGGCCCTGAAACAGCTGGCCGGGAACTCGGGCTACCACTTCCAGCTGTTGACCGCGGTGATCGAGGTCAACGAGCTTCAGAAACGGCGCGTCATCGGGAAGCTGCAGAAGCACCTGGGGACCCTCGTGGGTAAGCAGGTCGCCCTGCTCGGTCTTGCCTTCAAGCCGCACACCGACGACATGCGCGAGGCCTCATCGCTCGTGCTTGCGGCACGGCTCCAGGCCGACGGCGCCAACGTGCGGGCGTACGACCCGATCGCCGAGGACCAGGCGCGCAAGCTCATGGTCGGGGTGGAGTTCGCCGACTCCGCGTCGGAGGCCCTCGAAGCGGCCGATGCGGCCGTGATCGTCACCGAGTGGCCTGAGTTCACCGAGCTCGACTGGAAGGCGGTGGCCGCGCGGATGGCCGGGCGGCTGATCGTGGACGGGCGTAACTGCCTCGATCCGGCCAAAGTCACCGCGGCCGGTCTGCTCTACGAGGGGATCGGACGGGCAGCCGGCAGGTAGCCGCGGCCGAGCGGCCGGCGACGCCATGACCCGCGCCGCCCGCAGAATGCGTATCTTGCCGAGCGTGCGGCTGCGAGGTGGACAGAGAGCGTGACCGACGCAGGGGCACTTGACCGGGGAGCCATCGCGACGGTCGACACCAGCGGGCAGCTGGACGACATCCTCGGCCTGCCCGACCACATCCGTGACGCCCTCTGGCGCGTGGAGTCAGCCAACCTCCAGCCCCATGACGCGACCGGCGGTCTGATCGTCGCCGGGATGGGGGGATCCGGCGTGGGCGGCGCCCTGGCTCGGGCGGCGCTGGCTGACCGTGCGCTGCGGCCGATCGTGGTCATTCGCGGCTACGGGCTGCCGCCGTGGACGGCCCCCGAGAGCACGGTGCTGTGTTCGAGCTACTCGGGTGACACGGAGGAGACGTTGGCGGCCTACGAAGCCGCGGGGGCGCTCGGAGCGCGGCGGATCGTCGCCACCACCGGCGGCAAGCTGGCGGCGGCCGCCCGGGCCGATGGAGTGCCGGTGATCCCGCTGCCCGGCGGTTTTCAGCCGCGCGCGGCGGTCGGGTACTCGCTCGTCGTCGCCCTCGAGGTTGCCGCGCTGAGCGGCGCCGGCGAGGGGCTGCACTCCGAGATCGACGTGGCGGCGGCGCGAACCGAGGAGCTGATCGCAGGGTGGGCCCCCGGCGGCGCCCACGACGAGTTTCCCAAGGAGCTGGCCCGGGGCCTTCACCAGACCGTCCCGCAGATCGCCGGCTCCGGGCTCACCTCGCCGGTGGCCTACCGCTGGAAATGCCAGTTCAACGAGAACGCCAAGATTCCCGCCTTTTCGCACGAGATTCCCGAGCTCGACCACAACGAGATCGTCGGCTGGCAGGGCGCGAGCGAGCTCGGGCGGTTCTCGGCCGTATTCCTGGACGACTCTGACCTGCACCCGCGGATCCGCCAGCGGATCGAGCTGACCAGGGGTTTGATCGCCGGCGAAGCAGCGGCGACGTTCCGAATCGAGAGCGTCGGGGAGAGCGCGATCGAGCGGCTTCTGTCACTGGTCTTCCTGGGCGACCTGGTCTCTCTCTACCTGGCCGTCCTGCACGGGGTCGATCCCGGTCCGGTGGAGACGATCGAGCGCCTGAAGAGCACGCTCGCCGGCGGCTGAGCCGTCGTCGCTCGTCGGCTGACCGGGCCGGCTACGTGAGGTGGATGCCGCGCTGCTCGTAGAGGCGCCGGTCGGCCGCGGCCAGCAGCTGCTCGAAGCTATCCCCGTCCTCGGGATAGGAGGCGGTACCGATCGTGACGTCCCATGGGGTGGCGAGGCGCAGGCTGCTCCGAGCAGCCGGAACCTGGGCGCGAACCCGCTGGGTCATGGCCGCGGCCCCGGCGACCGACTGCTCGGCCAACAGCACGCCGAGCTCGTCTCCACCGATCCGGCCCACCACGTCGTGCGTGCGCGCCGACTCGCGTAGGAGCATGGTCACGCGCTTGAGGAGACGGTCGCCCGCCAGGTGGCCCTCGGTGTCATTTACCGCCTTGAGCCCCCGGATGTCCACGAACGCGAGTGCCATCGGATGGTCATAGCGGCGAGCCCGCCCGAGCTCACGCTCAGCCGCCTCGAGGAACCCACGGCGGTTGAGGACACCCGTCAGCGGGTCGGTTACCGCGGCCGCCGTCACGGCTGCCACCTCTCCGGCCTGGATCCGGACGCGGCGACCCGAGCGGAGCGCGGCGACTCCAGCCAGCGCGGCAAGCGCGAGCGAGGCGGCAAGCGCGATCCAGACGCCGATCGGGATCACGTTGATGAAGTGCTCGATGATCGTGCCCGGTGGATCATTGACCGTCGAGGACGCGAGGCCTCGATTGTGCGAGCGGCGGGCGGAGGCGGCTGCGGTTGCAGTACGGCTCCCGGACGCCGTACCCGAGCCCGCCGTGGCTGCCAGGAGGGTCGCTGTGCCCGGTGCCAGCGGGCCGGCCAGTTCACGGGTCTCGACAGACGGGCCGTTCGAGGCGCCGAGATGTGAGGAAAGCGGACCGCTTCGCCCGCGCGCGCTCAGGGTCAGAGGGGCCGTCCCGGCGGGAGTCGACGATGGAACCCCGACGATCACAGCGGGCCTCCCCGCTCCGGACCGGCGATGGGCGCGGACGCGATTGGCGGCTGCGGGAGCGGGAGCCGCGGGAGCCGGCGGTGGAGGGGCAGCAGCGGATGCGGCCGCGCTCGGCCCCGCGGCCGGAGCGCCGTTACCGTGACCGTTTGCCCGGCCATGGCCGGGCGGCGCGGCGCCGGGGTGAGCGTGACCCGGTCCGCCGCCACTCACGGTGGCGGCGGCTCCCCGGTGACCGCGACCGTGACTATCGGTGGCGTGGCCGAGTCCATGGCCGTGTCCATTGCCGGCGCCACGGCCGTGTCCATGGCCATGACCGACGATCGGCGCGGGCGGGGCGGGAGCGGGGAGAGGCGGTGGAGGCGGTGGGGGGGGAGAGCCTGTGGCTCCGGCGCCCCCGCCGGCGTTGGCCTGCTTCTGAAGCTGTCCCGGCGGGCCATCGCCGTTCGGCCCTCGACCCCAGGGCGGTCCCTGGCCGCCCGCGGTCTGTCCCGGCGGGGTGCCGTGGCCGTGGCCGAGCGCCGCCGGCACGCCGAAGCCGGCCCCGCTGAGCGTCGCCAGCAGAACCGCTCCGCAGATCAACTTCCGTGGGATGTGCCTCGTGGGGGTCTTCCTCGGGGTCGTATGCCGGCCCTTGGAAAAAGGCCCAGCAATACCTTCCCTACCGAACATCGGCCATGCTAGGTGGGGGTTTAGTTATGGATCCCACTTCTGGACGTATGTCGTACTGGTGGCCGGGGCCCTCAAACCTTGACACGCTCGTGGTAACCTTTTGGCCGTCAAATGGAGGGCTTGACGATCAATGAAGCTGCCCATACGACGGGGTGGTCGCCTCGGATGCTCCGCTACGTTGAGCGGACCGGCTTGGTGATACCAGGTCGGTCGGCGTCAGGCTACCGGCTTTATGGGGCTGGCGAGCTTCAGCGACTGCGCACCTTGAAGGAACTTCTGTCGAGCTTTGGGATCGCGCTCTCGGATGTGGCGTTTTCCGCTCGTCTGCGGTCGAGCCGGGAGCTGCGCGAGGCGGTCCAGGCCTGGCTCGAGGCCCAGCCGAGCCGGCCCGAGCACATCACGAGCGAGGAGTGGCTCCGCTTCGAACAGGAGAAGCACGAGCGACTGCTGGCCGCCGCGTGAGCTGCGTGAGCGAGGCCTCAAAACGAACAGCCGGGATCACGACCCTGGAGGAAAGATGAGCACCACTGCTGCCAACCCCACCGCGCCGAGGACGAAGCTGGACTTCAAGGTCGCCGATCTGAACCTGCACGAATTCGGGCGCAACGAGATTCGCCTGGCCGAGCACGAGATGCCGGGTCTGATGGCCACCCGCGCCGAGTTCGCGGCCCAGCAGCCCCTGGCCGGCGCGCGGATCACCGGATCGCTTCACATGACGGTTCAGACCGCGGTCCTGATCGAAACGCTGGTCGCCCTCGGCGCGGAGGTGCGCTGGTGCTCGTGCAACATCTTCTCCACCCAGGACCACGCCGCGGCGGCTGTCGTCGTCGGCCCCGATGGGACGCCGGAGGACCCGAGGGGCGTCTCCGTGTTCGCGTGGAAGGGCGAGACCCTCGAGGAGTACTGGTGGTGCGCGGAGCAGGCGCTGCTCTGGCCGAGCCCCAACGGGGGCGAGGCCGGTGGCCCGAACATGATCCTCGATGATGGCGGCGATGCGACGCTGTTCGTGCACAAGGGGGCCGAGTTCGAGCGGGCAGGCGGCGTACCGGATCCGACGAGTACGGACTCAGAGGAGTTCCGGATCGTGCTCATGCTGCTTGCGCGCTCGATCGCGGAGAACCCTGGGCGCTGGACGAGGATCGCGGAGGGCATCCGGGGCGTCACCGAGGAGACGACGACCGGCGTTCATCGCCTTTACCAGTTCGCCGAGCAGGGACAGCTCCTGTTCCCCGCCATCAACGTCAACGACTCGGTCACCAAGTCGAAGTTCGACAACAAATACGGCTGCCGCCACTCGCTGATCGACGGGATCAACCGAGCCACCGACGTCTTGATCGGGGGCAAGCTGGCGGTCGTGTGCGGCTATGGAGATGTCGGCAAGGGCTGCGCGGAATCGCTACGTGGTCAGCGGGCGCGGGTGGTCGTGACCGAAATCGATCCGATATGCGCGCTCCAGGCCGCCATGGACGGCTACCAGGTCCTCACCCTCGAGGACGTGATCGACAAGGCGGACATCTTCATCACCGCCACCGGGAACCGCGACGTGATCACGGCCGAGCACATGCGCGGGATGAAGCATCAGGCGATCGTGGGCAACATCGGACACTTCGACAATGAGATCGAGATGGCCGGGCTGGCCGGCATCCCCGGCATCCGCCGGATCACGATCAAGCCTCAGGTCGACGAGTGGGTCTTCCCCGACGGGCACTCGATCATCGTCCTCTCGGAGGGCCGGCTTCTGAACCTCGGAAACGCGACCGGACATCCGAGCTTCGTCATGTCGAACTCGTTCACGAACCAGGTGATCGCGCAGATGGAGCTCTTCGGCCACACCGACATCTACGAGAAGCGCGTCTACACGCTGCCCAAGCATCTGGACGAGAAGGTGGCGCGGTTGCACCTCGACGCCCTGGGAGCGAAGCTGACCGAGCTCTCGCCCCAACAGGCCGCCTACATCGGCGTTCCGTCTGAGGGGCCGTACAAGCCCGATCACTATCGCTACTAACTGCCCGAGCTGACGCGGCCCTCAGACATGCCGCGCCGATCGCTTCCAGCGCATGAGGTCGCGGACCTGTCGCTCGCCGACGCGGGCCAGGCGCGGATCGAGTGGGCCTGCGGACAGATGCCGGCGCTTCAGCGGATCCGGGAACGCTTCGCGGAGCAGCGTCCCCTGGAGGGGATCCGCGTCGGGGCCTGCCTGCACGTCACGGCCGAAACCGGGTCGCTGCTGCTGGCGCTCGCGGCCGGAGGCGCTCAGACCTCGCTTTGCTCGGCGAACCCGCTCTCGGTTCAGGATGACGTTGCGGCGGCGCTCGTTCGGAATCACGGAATCGCCGTTCGAGCCTCCCGCGGCGAGGATCTGGCGACCTACGCCAAACACGTCCAGGCCACGCTGGCCGACTCCCCGCAGCTCACGCTGGACGACGGCGCCGATCTCGTGATCACCGCGCACGAGCTCGGCGGCGGCGTTCTCGATGGCCTCATTGGGGGGACGGAGGAGACCACGACCGGCTTGGTCCGGCTGCGGCGTCTCGAACAGGATGGGCGGCTTCAGTGCCCGGTGCTCGCGGTCAACGAGGCCCGCACGGAGCGCGCGCTCAACGACCGCCACGGCACGGGCCAGTCGGCGATCGACGGCATCGTCCGGGCCAGCCACGTCCTGCTGGCGGGCCACACGGTCGTCGTGGTTGGCTACGGCTGGGCTGGACAGGGGATCGCCGAACGCGCGCGTGGCGCCGGCGCCGCGGTGATCGTGTGCGAAGTCGACCCGCTGCGCGCGCTGGAGGCACGCATGGCCGGCTACGAGGTGATGCCGGTGCTGGCGGCCGCCGCCCGCGGGGACGTGTTCGTGACCGTCACGGGCTCACGGCGGGTGCTGCGGCGCGAGCACTTCGCGCGGATGAAGGACGGAGCCCTGCTTGCCAACGCGGGCCACTTCGATGTGGAGCTCGACCTCGAGGCACTACGGAGCCTGGCCGAAGGCGGCGTGCGTGAGGTGAGGCCGCTGGTCGAGGAGTTTCGGCTTGCCGACGGCCGCCGCATCAACCTTCTGGCTCACGGACGTGTGGTCAATCTGGCCGCCGCCGAGGGTCACCCGGCGGCGGTGATGGACGTCTCCTTCGCGCTTCAGGCGCTGTGCGTCGAGGAGCTGGTGCGTCGCGCCGAGGACCTCGGGCCGGGCGTGTGGCCGGTGCCCGAGTCGATCGACCAAGAGGTGGGTCGGCTGAAGCTGGCCGCGCTGGGGGTCGAGATCGATGCGCCGACGGCTGACCAGGAGCTCTACCGCGAGTCCTGGCTGTGAGCGTCTCGCAGTTCGTCTAGGGGCTCTGCCAGCATCTAGGGATGGCAGCTGAGCCCGCACGCGGCGGCGTCGACCTGGGTGGGACCAAGATCGAAGCGGTTGTGGTCGATGCGCGGAACGAGGTGCTTGGGACGGCGCGCCGGGCCACTCCCACCGAAGGGGGGCCGGCGGACGTCGCCGACGCGATCGCCGACGGCATGCGGGAGGCCGCCGAGTCGGCCGGTCTCGAGGTGGGGTCGCTCCGCGGTGTCGGCGTGGGGTCACCGGGGATCATCGACGAGGCAACCGGAATCGTCTCGAGCGCAGGCAACCTTCCCGGGTGGGATGCGAGCTTTCCGCTGGGGGCGACGCTGGCGAGCGATCTCGGCGTTCACGTCGCGGTCGGCAACGACGTTCAGGTCGCGACCGAGGCCGAGTTCCACCTCGGGGCGGGACGGAGCTACGACTCGCTCCTCGGTGTGTTCTGGGGCACCGGGGTGGGCGGCGGCGTGATCCTCAAGGGCCAGCCGTGGCTCGGCCGCGGCGGCGCGGGCGAGATCGGGCACATGGTCGTGAAGATCGACGGCGCGCTGTGCACCTGTGGCCGGCGCGGATGTATGGAGGCCTACGCGGGGCGGGCGGCGATGGAGGCGCGCGCGCGGCGCCGCGTGGAGAAGGGCAGGCACACCGACCTCTTTCACCTCATGCGCGAACGGGGACGTACGCGGCTCACGAGCGCAATCTGGGCTCACGCGCTGGAACGCGGAGACGAGGTGGCGATCGAGATCGTCGAGAAGGCGGTGGCCGCCCTGGGAGCAGGCATCGCTTCGGCGGTCAACCTGCTCGACGTCCCGGCTGTGATCATCGGCGGCGGCCTCGGGGTTCGCTTTGGTGAGCCGATGGCAGCGCGGATCGCGCAGGCCATGCAGCCCCATCTGTTCCACGCCGACCGGCCCCCTGACGTGCACGTCGCTGCGCTGGGCGACCTCGGCGGAGCCATCGGAGCGGCGCTGCTCGTGAGCCGCGCGGCCAGTAAGGAGTACATCTCCGCCTAATCTCCGCGGTTCGCGCAGGACACAAGTCTTTGACAAGATTGCTGTACGCGGGGCGCGTACAGTGAGAGGAGAGAGGGCGTTCTGAGAAGTTCTGGCGGGTCAGTCCTGGTGGCTCGCGCGGCTGCGGTTGGGTCGCTTCTCATCGCCGTGGTGGTTGTGGCCGTCCTGCTGCTGGACAGCGGCTCGAGATACATCCTGCGGGCGGACTTCGCGGACGCAGGGGGTCTCGTCGGCGGCAACCTCGTCCTGATCGGTCCGACGACGGTGGGCACGGTCCAGTCGGTGGGCCTCACTCCAGACGGTCAGGCGCAGGTCACGATGTCGCTGAACTCGGATGCTGCTCCGGTGCCCCAGGGCACGATCGCGCGCGTCTATGAGAACTCGCTCTCGGGCAGCGCCAACCGCTACGTGGTGCTCCAGCCGCCGGCCAGCGGCGCAGCCACGATTCCGAGTGGCGGTGTGATCCCGCAGGTCGACACGCGATCGTTCGTTTCGCTCGATCAGCTGTTCGACACGTTCGATCCCCTGACGCGAGCGGGGCTGAGCAACTTCATCCAAGGGGAGGCGGCGAGCATTCAGGGACGCGCCAACGCGGCGAACCGGACGCTGCGCTACTTCGCGCCGGCCCTGTCCAGCACGAGCGATCTGACGGCGGAGCTGACCCGCGATGAACCCACGTTCGACGCGCTGCTGGTACAGGGAGCGCAAGCGATGCAGGCGCTCGCCTCCCGCAGCCAGCAGCTGACGCAGCTGATCGCGAACGGCGACGCGGCCACCGGGGCGATCGCCAAGCAGAGCGTGGCTCTGGAGCGGGCGCTGACACTGCTCCCAAACACCCTGTCGCGGTCAACCACCACGTTCCGGGGTCTCGACTCGACGCTTGCCGTGCTTGACCAGTTGGTAGCGAAGGCCAAACCCGCCGCACGGCGCCTGGAGCCGTTCAGCGCCGCACTGCGAGGCCTGGTGACGGTCTCCATCCCCACCATCGGGCGACTCGACAGCCTGCTCCGAAACCCAGCCCGCACTGGAGATCTCACATCTCTGGCTATCGAAACCCCAGCGCTGGCTCGTCTGGCCACAAGCGACTTTCCGGAACTGATAAGGGTGATGAATGACTCGCAGGCGCAGCTGGATTATTTGCGCGAGTACACGCCTGACGTCGTAGCTGCGCTCACCAACCTCGGCCAGCTGAGCGCCAACTACGACGCCAACGGCCACTACGCGCGTACGCAGCCGACGTTCTTCCCGTTCGCGCTGGATGGGTTCAATCGACTCGAGCCGAGGCCGCCGAGCGACCGCTACCAGGGGCTTGCGGCCGTCCACAACCGCTGTCCGGGGGGGGCCGTGCAGCCGACCCCGGACGGATCGGCGCCCTGGTTCATTCCTGGATGTGATCCTTCTTCGACCCCGCCGGGTCCATGAGACGCATCGCCGGGAGCGTAACCCTCCTGGCGGTGGCAGTCGTGCTCGTCACGCTGCTTACCGGAGCCTCAGGCGGCGGCCCTGATCCCTACGACGTACGGGCGATCTTTGACAACGCCTCATTCGTCGCCCTGGGAGAGGACGTGCGGATTGCGGGAGCGCCGGTGGGAACGGTCGTGGGGCTCGGCGTCACCGCCACGAAGAGGGCTGCGGTGACGCTCCAGATCACCAACTCCGCGTTCACCCCCTTTCATGCTGACGCGACATGTGCGATCAGGATCCAGTCGCTGATCGGCGAGAAGTATGTCGAATGCGCGCCCGGCTCCTCGAGTCAGCCGCGCCTGGTTCGCATGAGAACGGGCGTCGGCACGGGTGACTTTCTGCTGCCGGTCTCGCGGACGACGTCTCCGGTCGACTTCGACATCGTTCAGGACATCTATCGCGAGCCCGTCCGTGAGCAGTTCGCGCTCATCCTCAACGAGCTCGGCACGGGCTTGGCGGCGCGCGGATCGGATCTGAACGCCGTGATCCGGCGCGCCAATCCCGCGCTTGGCTACACCGACCAGGTGCTCAAAATCCTCGCGGCGCAGAACCGGCAGCTTGCGCAATTGGCGACTGATTCCAGGACCGTGCTTACGCCGCTCGTGGCGGTCCGGCGGCGGATGGCCGATTTCGTTCTCCAGGCGAACCGAACCGCGACGGCAAGCGCGACGCGCGCCCGCGACCTGGCGCGCTCATTTCAGCTACTACCGCGGTTCCTGCGCGAGCTGCGACCGCTGATGACGGATCTCGGATCTCTGGCCGACCAGGCGACGCCGGCGTTCTCGGCCCTCTCGGAGGCTGCTCCGGCGATCAACCGCCAGTACCAGGAGCTGGCGCCGTTCGCCGGCAGGGCCCGAACGGCTCTGATCGACCTCGGTAGCGCGGCGATGCAACAGCAACCGGCCCTGCTGGCGACCATCCCGCTGGCCCAGCGACTCAAGCGCCTGGGGAGCGCGACTGCCCCGACCGCCGTCTCGCTGGCCAAGCTGTTGACGAGCCTTCAGCAGACCGGCGGAATCCAGCAGCTGATGGGCCTGCTCTTCCACGGGACTTCGGCGACCAACGGTTTTGACGCCGAGGGCCACTATGTGCGAACCGACGTGCTCGTCGGAGGCTGCACGGCCTACGCGAAGGTTCCGGTTCCGGGCTGTTCGGCCGACTTCACGCGCGCCAAGGCAGCCGCCGACGCAGGTAACCCGTTCGCGGGCAACCACCGAGCGCGGGATTCGCGGCTCGCGGCGCCACCGTGGCCGTCCGCGGCGAGCCCGGCGCTGCTCCCCCTCCTCCACTACCTGATCGGAAACGGCCGATGACCCCGCGGCGTCAGGAGCGGCGGCTGGGAAGCCCGATATTGATTGGCGCGGTCACGATGCTGGCCGCGATCATCGCCGTATTTCTGGCCTACAACGCCAACAACGGGCTGCCGTTCGTACCCAGATACACGCTGCACGTCGAATTCGCCAATGCGGCTGAGCTGACGCACGGTGCCGACGTTCACCTCGGCGGAGCTCTGGTCGGCAGTGTGAGCGGGATCCGAGCCGTCCGTGCGCCGTCCGGGCAGCCACTCGCCGTGGCGGATCTGGCGCTCAACCAGAGCATTGAGCCGCTGCCCCTGGACTCCACCTTCCGGATTAGGCTCAAGGGCGCAATCGGCCTCAAGTATGTCGAGGTGACGCCGGGTCATTCGCGACGGGGTCTGCCGAACGGGGCCACCGTGCCCTTGAGCCGGACGAGCGCGACGGTGGACCTCGACCAGGTGCTGGCGATGTTCGACCGGCGGACACGAGCGGGCGTGCTCGCCTCGACCGCTGGCTTCGGCTACGGCCTGGCCGGACGAGGAGCGGACATCAACGACGCGGTCCGAGCGTTCGTGCCGCTGGTCGATGACTTGGCGCCGGTGGCGCGAAACTTGGCGTCGCCACGAACCGATCTCGGCGGCTTCTTCCGGGGCCTGGAGTCGTTTTCCAGTGCTGTTGCGCCGGTGGCCCAGCAGCAGGCAGATCTCTACGCGAACCTTGACACCACCTTCGCCGCACTGGCCCCGGTGGCCGACCCGTACCTCCGGCAGTGGATCTCACAGACTCCGCCGACGTTCCAGGCCGTGATCACCAACGGCCCGAGAATCGACGCTTTCACAACCGACGCTGCGGCTCTCTTCGCCGAGCTGAATCCCGGAATCGCGACGCTGCCCAAGAGTGCGACACCGCTTGCCGACGCTCTCCAGGCTGGGATCCGTAACCTGCCCGGGACCTCTGCCCTCGATCAGCGACTGGTCGGCCTGGCACGGTATCTCGAGGGTTACGGCGAGAACCCGACGGTTCAGCAGGGACTTGATCGCCTGACGCTCACCGCCGCGAGCCTGAAATCGCCGTTGGCGTTCCTGGCTCCGGTTCAGACCACCTGCAACTACGCGACGCTGTTCCTGCGCAACACCGCGAGCCTCCTGTCGCCGAGCGTTGCCACCGGGACGACGCTCCAGTTCCTGCTAGTGGCGATTGACGATGTTCTCGGAGGGGAGTCGGTCCCCTCGAGCCGGCCCTATACGACGCCGGACTCCAATACCGGGGACAACCACGGGCCGCTCCATAGCGATCCCTATCCAAACACCGCGTCGCCCGGCCAGACCGCGGAATGCTCGGCCGGGAACGAGCGGTACTCGGGAGCCGCGGCGGTGATCGGCAACCCTCCGGGCAACGTCGGTGTGCACACCGAACTCACGAAGGCAGCGGGCAGATGAGGCGACGGCGAGATCGGATCTCGAGCTTCGCTGCCGGTGTGATCGGCACCGTTGTGATCGCGGTCGTGTGCTACCTGGTATTTGGGGGCGGCGTGCCCTGGGGACGGTCGCCATTCGTTCTCAAGGCGGTGCTGACATCCGAAACGCAATTGCACATTCCCTCGCCGGTTCGCATCGCCGGCGTCGATGTGGGTCAGGTCGTTTCCGTCAAGTCGCTTTCCAGCTCGAGTCAGCTCGGCGTCGTGACGATGGACATCGACCGGGACGGGCTGCCCATCCACGGTGATGCCACGCTCCGAGTCGTACCCCGGATCTTCCTCGAGGGCAACTTCTACATCGATTTGCATCCAGGGACGCCGGGCGCCCCAATCCTGTCCTCAGGCGCCACGCTCCCAGTCGCCAACACGTCAGGTCCAGTCCAGCTCGACCGGGTGCTGTCGACGCTGACGGGCGATGCTCGTACGAACCTCCAAACACTGCTGTCCGGGCTCGGCTCGGCGCTCAACGCTCCGGCCACCGCGCAACAGGATCGCTCTCAGGATCCCAGCGTGCGCGGCCTCACCGGTGCACAATCGCTCAACCTTTCTCTCAAGTACTCCGCCGAGGCTTTCCGCGCCTCGGCGATCGTCAACGACGCCCTACTGGGGATCCAACCGCACGACCTCTCGGGCGTGGTCACTGGGACGGATGAGGTGTTGCGCGGCCTCGCCGCGAGCGGCGACCAGCTCCCGGGACTCGTATCGAACTTCGACGCCACGCTGGCCGCGCTCGCGGCGCGCCAGCACGACCTCGGCCAGACGATTGCCCTGTTGCCGCCCTGGCTGACCGCGACCGACCGCGCGCTCGGGCCGCTCAACGCATCCTTTGCTCCGACCAAGGCGTTCGCACACGCGATCCTGCCGGGTCTCACTCAGCTCGACCCGACGATCCGCGCAGCCCTTCCGTGGCTCGCCCAGTCAAAGGCGCTCCTGTCGCAGCCCGAGCTGGGAACGCTGCTCAAGTCCCTGACCCCGGCCGTGGATCAGACCGCGAGCGCGCTCGCCTCGACCGAGGCCTTGATCGCCTCGGCCCACACACTGGCACGGTGCTTTGACACCGACCTGATTCCTACGGGCAACGAGGTGATCCAGGATCCGCCGATTGGAACGGGCCTGCCGCTCTATCAGGAGCTCTTCCAGAGCGCGGTCGGCCTCGCGGGGGCTTCGCAGAACTTCGATGGCAACGGGCGGTACATCCGCTCCCTGGCCGGGGGTGGGTCGGTGCAGGGCCACACCAGCTCGATCCCCGGTCAAGGACCGCTGTACGCCAACTTCGTCCTGCCCCCGCTAGGTACCCGCCCCGTCTTTCCCGGCCAGGCGCCCCCGTTGCGCAGCAGCCTGGCCTGCTACCGCAACACGCCTCCCGACCTGAATGCCGCTCAGCTCGGACAGACGCCATGAAACGCTCGATCCGAATACACAGGCGCGATTTCACCGCGATCGTCGTGCTCGTGGTGCTCGCTGCGCTGGTCACCGGCTACGTGTTTTTGCACCAGCCCGCGTTCACGCTGTTCAAGAGGTACTACACGGTCAAGGTGCCGTTCTCCTCGGCGGCCGCCGTGACCGCGGGTCAGGGGCAGACGATCGATATCGCCGGTGTCGAGGTCGGGCAGGTTGGCGGCGTCAGCCTTCGAAACGGCCAGGCCGTGGTCACGATGCACATCTTTAAGCAGTACGCGCCGATCTACCGCAACGCCACGGTGCTGCTACGTCCTCGCACCCCCCTCAAGGACATGTACCTGGCACTTGATCCGGGAACCAAAGCGGCGGGCGCGATACCGAACGGCGGGCAGCTGAGCGTCGGCGCGACGATCCCGGACGTCAATTTCGGCGACATCCTCAGCTCCCTTGATGCCGATACGCGCAACTATCTGTTGCTCCTCCTGTCGGGTGGCGCACAGGCTTTCCACGACCCCGGGGTGGGCGGTGAGCGGCCGAGTCCGGGCGCGGTCGCCGATCTGCGCGGGGTCTTCAAGCGGTTCGCGCCACTCAATCGGGACACCCGAACCTTCGCGAGCCTGCTGGCAAAGCGTCAGCGTGACATCAGGGGCGCGATTCACAGTCTCGACCAGGTCGTCGGCTCGCTGGGCTCCGTCAATGCCGAGCTGACGTCCCTGATCAATGCGTCGAACACGAACTTCGCTGCGATCGCCTCTCAGCAGAAGCAGCTCGAGGACGCCCTGACACTGTTCCCGGGCACGCTGCGGGCGTCGACGTCGACGTTCGTCAAGCTCCGGTCATTTGCGCTGGCGTCCGGGGCCGCCGATCAGCGGCTGCTTCCCTTCGCCCGGTCGCTAGGCCCCGCCCTGGCGGCGTCGCGGCCGCTCTTCCGGGACACGACTCCCGTCATCCGCAATCAGCTGCGACCTTTCGCCGTCGCCGTTCAACCGCTGGCTCGGATCCTCAGACCAGCCGCGAACGGGCTCGCCCGGGCCACCCCCCGCCTGACCAAGGCCATCGATGTTCTCAACACGCTGTTCAACACCCTCGCCTACGAGCCCGGCGCGGGTAAGCAGAGCTACCTGTTCTGGGGGTCGTGGCTGGCCCACAACGCCGACAGCCTGACCTCGCTCCAGGACGCCCACGGCCCGACCGTCCAGGGCGTGTTCATGGGCACCTGTCCGAAGCTGCAGCTGCTCGAGGTCACGATCCAACAGGGGAGCCCGTCGATCGGACCGTTGCTCGACCTACTGAATGCGCCCGACTGGAGCAAGTTGCCCGGGGTGACCAGCGGAATCTGCCCAGCGGGATGATCAAGCAGGCACCCAGCGCCGGACGGATCCTCACCATGGTCACCTTCGCCGGGTCGTGCGTCGGGCTGCTGGTGTTCCTGTGGCTCTCGTTCGGCGGCGCGTCGCCGTTTGCTCCTCAGGGCTATCGCCTCAACGCTGAATTCAACCAGGCGGTCGAGCTCGGCACCCAGGCCGACGTCCGCATATCCGGCGTCAACGTTGGCAAGGTGGTCAGTGTCTCGCTGGACCGCCGAACCGGCCTGACTCGCGCGGTGATGGAGATCGACTCGAGGTTCGTCCCGCGGCCCGCCGATACTCGCGCCATCCTGCGCGCGAAGACGCTTTTGGGCGAGACCTACGTAGAGCTCACGCCGGGCTCGGGACATGGGCCCAAGCTGAAGGATGGCGCCATGATCCCGCGCGTCCAGATCGCTCCCACCGTGCAGCTGGATCAGATCCTCTCGACGTTCGATCCGGCGACGCGGCACGCCTTCGAGGTCTGGATGCAGCAGGACGGGATTGCCCTGACCAACCGCGGCGAGAACCTGAACGTAGCCTTCGCTGAGCTCTATCCGTTCGCGACCAACGTGGATGCCGTGCTCTCGGTTCTTAGGCGAGACAGCGCGGATACAACGACGCTGCTACGTGACACCGGCGCGGTGTTCTCGTCGCTCAGCCG
>Ga0070731_10001137_pt1 | contig 28964 bp, 26 predicted proteins | sample Coa_R1_2_FD_66448 | JGI IMG/M metagenome (GOLD analysis project Ga0070731, IMG submission 66448) | Surface soil microbial communities from Centralia Pennsylvania, which are recovering from an underground coalmine fire - Coalmine... | ecosystem: Environmental > Terrestrial > Soil > Unclassified ... | reverse complement strand
CTCGTCGGAAAGCTGCGACAAGGCACGCGCCGTGTCCGACAGCTCTGCAGCCCAGGATTGCTCGGCGCTTGAGCCGGGAATGCGTTCGGCCGCATCCTGATCCCAGGGTGCCTGCCGCCAGGCACGGCGGCGATCCGAGTAGAACTGATTGCGCAGGATGGTGAAAAGCCACGCCTTCAGGTTCGTGCCGGGCGCAAACATGTTGCGTGCCTGCCAAGCCTTAACCAGAGTTTCCTGGGCCAGATCGTCAGCGGTCTCCTGATTTCCGCACAGCGAGCGCGCGAACGCGCGCAGGAACGGAATGAGGTCGAGGAGATCGGCCTTGAACTGCGCATCGGGATCGCTCTTCGAGCGCGCGACAGCCCCTGTATTGGGTTGTGTTGCGGTCACGACCGGGCCACTCCGCCTTTGCTGTCATCCGACTCGTCAATCCGCTTCAGCAGATCGAGGAACTCATCGGGCACTGCCTCTTTCACCACACCGTCGAACATGCGCCGAATCTCGCGGCCAAGTGCCCGCTGCCGCGCGCGCACGCTGCGTGCCTTGTCGCGGTCCGTTTGATCTTTCTCCATCACGGAATCGATATTCCAACCCCGCTTTTGTGTCGCGGTTGCCACGTGTGCCACTCCCAAACTGCGAGTCATACAAGATTTAGCGCGGTCCGCCGCGTTCTTCCGGGTTCCGCCCAGATGCTCAAAACGTCAATTCCATCAATTGGTTCCAGGGAACGCGGGAACTCTTTATCCTTGTAAACCGTTTCCCGCCTTGCAGCATGAATCCGGGTCGAAGGGAGTTCGCAATGAATGTCACCCATGCGTTGGCGCCGCACCTGCCTTATCTTCGTCGTTACGCGCGCGCGCTGACGGGATCACAGGAGAGCGGAGACGCCTATGTGCGCGCGGCACTGACCGCCTTGCTGGCGGGAGAGCAGGTGCTCGATACGGATCTGTCGCCACGCGTCGCGCTCTACAAGCTTTTTCATCAAATCTGGTCGAGCCCGGCAACCCATTACGAGAGCGCCGCTTTGCCGGAGGAAAACAGCAACAACCCGGAGGGCCGGCTGCTGGCTCTCTCCGCTTCCCGTCGCGCAGCGTTACTTTTGACCGCCGTCGAGTCATTCAGCCTGGACGAAGCCGGCGCGATCCTTGGCGAAAATCCGGAAGAGGTCGAGCGCGCGATTCTGGACGCGCAGCGGGCAATCGAGACCGAGCTCGTTTCGCGCGTGCTGATCATCGAAGACGAGCCGATTATCGCACTCGATCTCGAGAACCTCGTCACAGAACTCGGCCACGAGGTGGTCGGTACAGCGGCGACACGTGATCAGGCGGTCAAGCTCGCCCTGTCGGCCCGCCCCGGCCTGATCCTCGCCGACATCAATCTCGGCGAGGGCGGATCCGGTATCGATGCGGTGAGCGAAATCCTCGACAGCTTCGATATCCCGGTGATCTTTGTCACGGCCTACCCCGAAAAACTCCTCACCGGCGAGCGACCCGAGCCGACCTATCTGATTGCCAAACCCTTCCTGCCCGAAACCGTGCAGGCGACCGTTGGCCAGGCTCTGTTTTTCCACCCCATCAAGCGCAAAGCGGCCTAGGAGGTTCTCACCATGGGTCTTTTCCGCCGGAAGAAGCGAGGCATGAAAAAGGTCGAGGCGCAGCTCGATGCGCTCCAGTCCGATTTGAATGACCTGCAGAAGGACGCGCGCGTGCTTGCGGGACATGTCGGCAGGGCGGCCGAAGGTGCAATCGACGCAGCGGAAGCCGCGTACAACGGTGCCGAGAAGTGGACGATCGCAAACATGCGCTCCATGCGCGGTACCGTGCGCAATCAGCCGCTGACAGCCGTCATTGTCTCTCTTGGAGCCGGCGCCGTTCTGGGCGCGCTTTTCCTCCGCCGATAAAGGAGGAGCAGGGCCGCCTGCAACGCCCGGAACAGCGGGAGTTGCCGCGCGTTCCTTTCCCGACCTTTAACGGGAAAATATTGCGCATGCTTGGTTGGGCCCTCGGCTTTCTGCTTCTCGCCATCGTGGCGGGCCTGTTGGGATTTTTTGCCCTTGCGGGCTTGGCAGCGACCATAGCCAAGGTCCTGCTGATCATTTTTCTCGTATTGCTTCTCGTCAGTGCTTTTTCCGGCGCGTTTCGACGCGGCGCACCTCCACCGCCCTAGCCGGCGGAAAAAATTCTGGTCAGTCCGCGATTTTTTTGCGCCGAATATGGCACGTGCATGCGGCCATACGGCGGGTTTTCCAAACTTAATCAGATACGTAATTCAACCATGCCCTCCCGCCACATTTCTTAAGAAAATTCTGGAACCGAGCAGGGGGTGATTCGTTCTATAAACCGAGCGGATGTCCGATCCGGTACGCCCCAGCCCCTTCGACACCCCGCATCGGGTGTCCGCTCCCTTCCCCCCTTCCCAAAGTAACCAGCGCAACGAACGCGCGCGCCTGAGCGCGTGGACCGGAACCGGCCCGCGCCGGGCATCGTTGGATTCCAGGGGCAGCGTCGTGGGAGTGGCCGATGAACGATCAAACGCCTCCCGAACAACCCCTTCCACCCAAGGCCGAGCACATGCCTCCGATCGACGCGCGGCAGGCACAAATGACGGGGCGGGTGCGATACGTCCTGGCGATCAGCCTCGTGCTGATCGTGGTCGCCCTGGCGATCATCTGGTTCATTTACGCCTAGACTAGTCCTTGGCGCGTTCGACGTAGGAGCCGTCGGCTGTCAGCACGACCACACGCGTGCCTGTGACGATGTGGGTCGGCACCATCGTACGCACACCGTTCGAAAGCGTAGCCGGCTTGAAAGAACCAGACGCCGTCTGTCCCTTGACGACGGGTTCCGTCTCGGTGATTTCAAGCGTCACGCGAGGCGGCAGTTCGATGGCGATGGGTGTACCGTTGAACAGGGAAAGCCGCACTTCCATGTTTTCGATCAGAAAGGGCGCGGCGTCGCCGATAATGCTTTCGGACACCGAAATCTGATCGAAGGTTTCGGGATCCATGAAAATGTAGTGATCCCCGTCGTGATAGAGATAGCTGTGCGTGCGCTCGTCGATGAATGCCTTCTCGAGCGTGTCAGTCGTCTTGTAGCGCTCGTTCACCTTCACCCCATCACTGATGCGGCGCATTTCGAGTTGCGTGACCGGCGTTCCCTTGCCGGGGTGAATGTTCTCGGCCGTAAGAACGACGTAGAGCTTTCCGTCCTTCTCGACGACGTTGCCCTTGCGGATGTTGCTTGCAATAACCGAAACCACCGAAACGACCTCTTTGCGCGGGAAGGCCGCGGGGTCATAGCAGCCGCTCGTGAACGGGCCAAGAGCCGATGCCGCCGGAAAGCTGGTGGAATCCCGGGAAACATGCCGATCGCAGCGCCAGCCTCAGGGCGCGCAATCGCATCAGGAAGGCGCTGCAACGCCATCTCGACGATGCCGGTTTTACCGAAGTCGAATGCGCCATCCTGCAACACTCGCCCGGGAATGAAGCGCATTTGCACGCCTTTGCTTCCGAATTCGTGGCCGCGAACGGCGCACGGCGGCCGCTCTATCTGCACACTTCGCCGGAATTTGCGTGCAAGAAGCTGCTGGCGGCCGGCGAGGAGCGGATTTTCGAATTCGCGCGCGTGTTCCGCAATCGCGAGCGGGGGACCCTGCACGCCCCGGAATTCACCATGCTCGAATGGTACCGCGCGCGCGAAAACTACGATGCTGTAATCCAGGACTGCCTCGATCTGCTCAAGCTCGCGACGCGCGCTGTGCCCTCGCAACTGCTCACATTTCGGGGCCGCATCTGCGATCCTTGCGGAGATGCACAACGCCTGACGGTCGACGAAGCATTTCAACGCCTCGCCGGCATCGACCTGCTCGCAACCCTGAATGCGAACGGCGAAGGCGATCGCGGTGCGCTGGCCGCCGCGGCCCGGGCGAAGGGAATGGAAACCGACATGGACGATTCGTGGTCCGATCTTTTCAGCAAAATTCTTGTTGCATGCGTAGAGCCACATCTTGGGATCGGGCGGCCCGTCGTTCTGTACGAGTATCCGCGGTGCGAAGCGGCGCTCGCCCGCGCCACGCCGCACGATCCGCGTGTCGCGGAACGCTTCGAGGTCTATGCCTGTGGCGTCGAACTCGCCAACGGCTTCGGAGAACTGACCGATTCCGTCGAGCAGCGACGCCGCTTCGAAGCGGAAATGGCGGAGAAAGCGCGCGTCTACGGCGAGCCCTATCCTCTCGACGAAGACTTCCTCGCCGCGCTCTCGCACATGCCGGCGGCAAGCGGTGTCGCTCTCGGCTTCGATCGCCTCGTCATGCTGGCGCTCGGCGCCCCCCGCATCGACGACGTCATCTGGACACCGCTGCCGCAGGACATCGGGTGAAGCGTCGCAAACAAACTCCTCATCCTGAGCTTGTCGAAGGATGAGGCCTCACCCTTCGACAGGCTCAGGGTGAGGCTCATGTTGGAAATGATTCTACTGTTGCGGCGGCGGTGGTGGCGGCGAGTTCTCGCCTGGCGGTGGTCCGCTGTCCTGCGGCTCGCCTGGTGGCGGTCCGTACGACCCCGCTCTTGCAGCCCGCTTTGCCAGTTTGCGGCACTTGTGCGGATGTCTCGCGCACCATTCGGGCGAAACGCCGGGAGGAGGTGGCGCGGCCATCGAAGCCGCACCGGCGGAATCCGGCCCGTATTCCGATCCTTGAGGCGGCGGTCCGTAGCCGCCGCCTTGCGACGGCGGAGGCCCGTAGCCTTCTGATGAAGGAGGTGGCCCTGCGCCCTCCTGCCCCGGAGGCGGGCCATATTGGCCTTGGGGCGGAGGACCGCTGTAACCGGGAGGCGGCCCCGATGCCGCGCCCGGCGGCGGGCCATAGTCTCCGGGGGGATAGTAATAGCAGCCGCCGAGCGTGATCGCCGCGCCGGCGAGCGCCACCGCTGCCAATGCCAATCGCATGATCTTCGTCCTCATTTTCGGAGAGGAGCCCATCCGCTCCCGAGTCTAGAGCCAACGCCCTGGCAGGCGCAAACGTTCAGCGGCTAGCCGATTGTCGGGCGCGGTACGACAGATTGATTTTCCGGAGCCCGCCTATTTCGTAGGAACTAACGCGTCCTCGACCGCTGCAGGATTCTTTCCAATGACCTTCAGGTAAGCGCGCGCAGCCGCGTCCGGCTCCTTACGACCCTGTTCCCAATCCCGGAGTGTGCCCAATGGTATTTGAAACTTGTCGGCAAACTCCTCTTGCGACATTCCAAGCGCCCGGCGAATCACAAACACCTGTGGCGTACGGCGCATCTTATGCTCTTTTTCGCGCGTGAGCGGTTGGGCGTCAGGATCACGATGTGCAGCACCATGCCGCTCTTCGTCGCTCATGGCATCGAAGCGGCTCCAGTCGTGTTTACTCCACTTCCTCGTGGTATCTCCGCCGCTCATACGGTTCGGCTCCGCGCGCAGAAATCACTCTCTTTCTTTCGTCTCTCCACGTGTAGACTACGAACAGTAATCGCGACTGCACCATGCCAACTACGACATAGCGCTCCTCGCCATAGTCTTCGGTCGTATCGAGCCATTCCAGCGCAAACGGGTCCTGAAATACTTCGCGTGCCGATTCGAATGAAACGCCGTGCTCCCTAAAATTTTGGGCGGCTTTGTTATCGTCCCACTCGAAGTCGCTATCCAACATACTACTGCTAAGCCGTAGGCGCGCCAAGAGGCACATCTTGACAAGCGCAACAATTTTTCCTAGGTATCGTACTTCAAAGACGCGACGAACATCAATACGTATATTCTGCGAATGAGCTATATTGAACCGCAAGATGTGGTATCCCCGCGGGCCCATTGGCATCTTTTTGACGTTATTCTTAACGAAGGAGAGGGAGGCTGCGCTTACGCGCTCGGCACTTGGGATGGAGAAAAACGAATTGGATTCAGATGGAACGGGAGCGCGGACACCGGCCGAATAGGGAATCCACAGAGCCGCGGACTGCCGACTTGGACTATGCTTGACTCCGCGCTTCATGGCGCCGTTGTCGAACTGCTGAAGCCTGAGACCCAAGTGCTCGCGAGACGATTTCTTGGTTTGCGCTCGACGACCGAATGGCAGGCTATCGTCGACAAGATGCGCAAGCTGCATCGAGACCGAATAGCGAGGATCGTCGCGAACAAGACCCCCGTGCCCATCGACGGTGGCGCGATTTTGGTTCTGCATGTCGTTCCGTTTTGCGCTGTGGACGGTAGTCCGCCAACATCCACCGAACTCTTGTTTCGCAATCCGGAGCGGTTTCCGCCAATTGGTAAGGACCGACCTACTGACAGCGCCGTGGACCACACAGGTTTGCTGACATGCTCAAGTGAGCTTTCAAAATCTCAACGTGCCTACGTACATGTCTCTCAATCAGGAGTCGTCGAATCCGTTGCCTCAAACGTAGGAGGTACTGATCAGTCAATTGATTTGGAAAAACTCACAAACTTCGTCGTGAAGTTTTCACAGAAATATTCGATTTCTCTGGCTGAAGCTGGATTTTCTCCCCCGACTGCCATTTTGGTCAGTCTTGTGGCGGCTAGTGGACTACGCCTCTTGCAACAACTCATACTTGGCGCATTTTCAGTAGACATGCCACAACGCACCTTGTCAGAGTCGACAATTCATTTTGGTGAGACAACAATTGAGGGCATTCCGTCGTCGCTGAACGAGACTGCTAAAGAACTGCGGCCCATACTAAACGTCTTGGCTAACGCGTCGGGGCTCGCGAGTTGCCCGTTCTTTGATGCAGACGGAAACTACACTTCAAAAATGAGGGTAGGGCTGTAACAGTCCGTCGCGCTGCGCTTCCGCTCAGGCGCGGTACGACAGATTGATTTTTTCCAGCGCAGCGGCGCCCGGGCAAAGTTCGCTTTCATCGAGTTGGTTGAGGGGCGTCGCAACCGTCTTCAGGTTCGCGTGAATGTCCTGCGGCTCCGCCTCGATGAACAGAAGACCGGTGACGATCTCGCCCGCCGCATGGCGCTCCTGCAGATAGCGCATCGCCGCCACACGGTCGTGCGGATCGTAGTCCGTGTGCAGCTTTGCAAGCTTCAGCACCGAACCGTCATGCTGGGTGACGGTTTCGACGGTTCCCGGGTCGTAATCGACGCTGATCGTTTCGCGCGGCGTGATGAAATCCAGCCGGTTCACGGCTTCGTTGTGCTCGCGCACATAATCGAAGCTCTTCGTGGACCCTGCGTGATTGTTGAACTGCACGCAGGGACTGATCACGTCGATGAAAGCACTTCCCCTGTGCGACATGGCGGCCTTGAGGAGCGGCACGAGCTGATTGCGGTCGCCCGAAAAGCTGCGCGCGACGAAGCCGGCCCCCAGAAGCAGCGCGAGGCCAACGAGATCAATCGGCGAGTCGCTGTTGAACCCGCCCACCTTGCTCTTCGAGCCGCGATCGGCTGTGGCGGAAAATTGTCCCTTGGTGAGACCGTAAACGCCATTGTTCTCGCAAATGTACACCATACTGATGTTGCGGCGCACGCAATGCGCGAACTGGCCAAGGCCGATGGAGGCGGAATCGCCGTCGCCGGAAACGCCCAGATAGATGAGATCGCGATTGGCGAGATTGGCGCCCGTCAGCACCGACGGCATGCGGCCATGTACGGCATTGAAGCCATGGCTGTTGCCGAGAAGGTAATCCGGAGTTTTCGACGAGCAACCGATGCCCGACATTTTGGCGACGCGATGCGGTTCGATATCGAGCTCGAAACAGGCCTGGATCAGCGCCGCGCTGATCGAATCGTGACCGCAGCCAGCGCAAAGCGTCGAGATCGAGCCCTCGTAGTCGCGATGGGTAAAGCCGAGGCTGTTGGTCGGCAATCCTGGATGGCGAAGCCTGGGTTTGACGATGTAGGTCATTCGGCGGCGTGCTTTCTCTGCGCAAGCATCATGCGTTCGGCGATGGCGCTCGCGATGAAGCGGGCGGTGATCGGCGTGCCATCGTAGTGAAGAATGGAAATAAACCGCGCGGGGTCGATGGCGCATTCGTTGACGAGCAGCTTCTGCAGCTGGGCATCGCGGTTCTGTTCGATCACGAACACCTGGTCGTGCGCATCGATGAAGGCCGACACCTCTTCCGAGAACGGAAATCCCCGCACGCGCAGTGTGTCGAGATGGATGGCTTCGGCTTCGAGCGCGACGAGCGCTTCGTCCATCGCGATGGTCGTGGAGCCGTAATAGATCGCGCCATAGCGTGTGGGCTCCTTGGCGGTGCCACGCAGCGGCTGCGGCACAAGGGTCTTGGCCGTGTCGAACTTGCGCAGAAGGCGCTGCATGTTGTCGACGTACACCCCACCCTCTTCGCTGTATTTGGCGAAACGGTCGTGCGACGAACCGCGGGTGAAATAGGCGCCCTTGGTCGGGTGCGTGCCGGGCAACGTTCGCCAGGGAACGGCATCGCCGTCAACGTCGAGATAGCGCCCGAACACCGTCCCGGCTTCCAGTTCCTCCGCGGTCATTACCTTGCCGCGGTCATAGCGGCGGCTGTTGTCCCATTTCAGCGGATCGCAGAGCCAATCATTCATGCCGATATCGAGATCGAGCATGACGAAGATCGGCGTCTGCAGCCGGTCCGCCAGATCGAACGACAGTGCCGCAAACTCGAAGGCTTCGGTCGGATCCTTGGGAAACAGCATGACATGTTTGGTGTCGCCGTGACTCGCGTAAGCGCACAGCAGAAGATCGGATTGCTGCGTGCGGGTCGGCATGCCTGTAGACGGACTGCCGCGCTGGATGTCGAAGATGACCGCCGGGATCTCGGCGTAATAGGCCAGGCCGAAGAATTCCTGCATCAGCGAAATGCCGGGGCCGGAGGTCGCGGTAAAGGCGCGGGCGCCGTTCCAGCTGGCGCCGATCACCATACCGATGGCGGCGATCTCGTCTTCCGCCTGCACAATGGCAAATTTGTTCTCTTTCGTTTGCGGATCGACACGCAGCCTGCGGCAATGCGCGTTGAACGCTTCCGCCAGCGAGGTGGATGGCGTGATCGGATACCAGGCCGCGACCGTAGCCCCGCCATAGACGCAGCCGAGCGCTGCCGCATCGTTGCCGGCGATGAAGATGCGGTCTCCCACGCCGCGCGCCGTCTCGACCCTCAAGCCGCAGGCGCCCGCAAGATGCTCCTGCGCATAATCGTAGCCGAGCCGGAACGCCTGGACGTTCGGAGCGATCAACTTGTCCTTGCCCTTGAACTGCGCCGCGATCGCGCTTTCCGCAACTTCGGGTTCGATTCCCATCAGCGAAGCGAGTGCGCCGACATACATGACGTTCTTGAACAGCTGCCGTTGCCGCGCCTCGGAGTAGGTGCGGTTGCAGATGGCTGTCAACGGCACGCCGATCGCGTTTACGTCTTCGCGAAACTTCGACGGCGGCAGCGGCTTGGTGGAATCGTAAAACAGGTAACCGCCGGGATCAATCGACGCCACGTCCTTGTCCCAGGTCTGCGGATTCATCGCGACCATGAAATCCACGCCACCGCGCCGCCCAAGCCAGCCTTGGCCCGAGACGCGAACCTCGTACCACGTCGGCAAACCCTGGATGTTCGAGGGAAAAATGTTACGCGTGCCGACCGGTACGCCCTTGCGCAGCACGCATTTCGCGAAAAGCTCGTTCGCGCTTGCCGAACCAGATCCGTTTACGTTGGCGAATTTGACGACGAAATCGTTCGTCGCTTCTATCGGCTGGGGCATGCCGGCGCCTGCGCAGTTTCAAGATAAAACTTCTTCATGTCCCAGGCGCCCGTCGGGCAGCGTTCGGCGCAAAGACCGCAGTGAAGACAGACATCCTCGTCCTTCACCATGACGCGGCCGGTCTTCAGCACATCGGAGACGTACAGATCCTGCGTGCGGTTGGGCGCAGGCGCGGTCAGCCGCTGGCGCAGATCGTCTTCGCTGCCGTTCGCCGTGAAGCTGATGCAGTCCATCGGGCAGATATCGACGCAGGCATCGCATTCGATGCAAATGGCGCGGTCGAACACCGTTTCGGCGTCACAATTGAGACAGCGCTGCGCCTCGAGATAGCCGAGCTTCGGATCGAAACCGAGCTCCACTTCAACCTTGACGTTGCGGAGCGTCACGTCCTTCGGCGCATGCGGAACTTTGTAGCGAAGGTCGAGCGATATGTCGTTATCGTAGCTCCACTCGTGAATGCCCATCTTCTGGCTCATCAGGTTGACGAGCGGCGGCGGGCGCACGCTCACGTCGTCCCCGTTGCACAGGAGATCGATCGATATCGCCGCCTCGTGGCCATGCGCCACGGCCCAGATGATGTTCTTCGGACCGAATGCCGAATCGCCGCCGAAGAACACCTTGGGGTTGGTGGACTGCATCGTGACCGGATCGACTTTCGGCATGTCCCAGCGGTCAAACTCGATGCCGATGTCGCGCTCGATCCAGGGAAAGGCGTTCTCCTGGCCAACTGCGACGAGCACGTCGTCGCATTCCATGACGACGTCGGGTTCGCCGGTCGGAACGAGCGTTCGCCGGCCCTTGGCGTCGTAGTCCGCCTTCACCTTTTCAAAGAGGACGCCAGCCAGTTTCCCGCCGGTGTGCAGGAATCGTTTCGGGACGAGGAAATTGAAAATCGGAATCCCCTCCCCCATGGCATCTTCCTTTTCCCACGGTGACGCCTTCATCTCCTCGAAGCCGGAGCGCACGACCACGCGCACATCTTCGCCGCCGAGGCGCCGCGATGTACGGCAGCAATCCATCGCGGTGTTGCCGCCGCCGAGCACGATGACGCGCCGGCCGATCTTCTCGATGTGACCGAAGGAAACGCTGGCCAGCCAGTCGATGCCGATATGGATATTCGCCGCCGCTTCTTCGCGTCCGGGAATCTCCAGGTTGCGTCCGCGCGGCGCGCCACAACCGACGAAGATCGCATCGTAATCTTCCCAGAGCAGCGCTTTCAGGCTGTCGACCTTCTGTCCCAGCCTCAGTTCCGGCTCGAGATTGAGGATATAGTTGCATTCCTCGTCCAGCACTGTTTCAGGCAGGCGGAACTTCGGGATCTGCGTTCGCATCATCCCGCCGGCAAGCCTGTCCTGGTCGTACAGAACACAGGTATAGCCGAGCGGCAGCAGATCGCGCGCGACGGTCAGGGACGCGGGTCCCGCGCCGATGAGCGCGATGCGTTTGCCGTTTTTCTCATGTGCGGGTCTCGGGAGGAGATCCCGGACGTCGTCCTTGTTGTCGGCAGCGACGCGCTTAAGCCGGCAGATTGCGACCGGTTCCTTCTCCACCCGTCCGCGGCGGCACGCCGGCTCGCACGGGCGGTCGCAGGTGCGGCCCAAAATTCCTGGAAAAACATTCGACTTCCAGTTGATCATGTAGGCGTCGGTGTAGCGCCCGGCAGCGATCAGTCGGATGTATTCCGGCACCGGCGTATGCGCGGGGCACGCCCATTGGCAATCGACGACCTTGTGGAAGTAATCGGGGTTGTCGGTGTTGGTCGGCGGCATGCCGGATTGGCGAGAAGGCTCAGGGACGTTCAATCCCTCGGCCGGAACAGCACTCATCTCTCTGAACAATCTCCATCGTGGCCCGCCTGTCGCGGCCGCATGCCCGGCGGGCGAGAGCTTTCTTGCGACGCCCTTTAGCCCCTGAATCAGGCGATATTAAGCTCCCGACGCGGGCGTGCAATTGCAGATTTTGGCCACAAATGCAAAAACCGCGGCCCCGGCTGCCATCCCCGCTATTGATTTGCATCGCAGGTTAAGGCCGCCTGAACCCTCTTCCCGCAATTTGCTGCGGGATCTGCCCACGGAGCCCCCGTTGGACATCGCTCTTTCCGACGAACACCGCGCCATCGACGAAAATGTCAGTCGCATCTGCGCGCGCTTTGGCGACGCCTATTGGACGGAATGCGACCAGACACCGCGCTTCCCGGAAGAGTTCCATCGCGCGATGGCGGAAGCCGGCTGGCTCGGCATCACCATGCCGACGGATCTTGGCGGCGCGGGGCTCGGCGTGACCGAAGCCGCCATCATGATGCATGCGGTGACGCGCGGCGGTGGCGGCTTTTCGGCGGCTTCGACCATTCACGTCAATTTGTTCGGGCCGCATGCCGTCGTGGTCCACGGTACCGAGGAACAAAAACGCCGCTGGCTGACACCGCTCATCGAAGGCCGGGAAAAAGTCTGCTTCGGCGTCACCGAACCAAACGCCGGCCTCGATACCACAAACATCGAGACCTTCGCCCGCCGCACCAACGAAGGCTATGTAATTCGCGGACGAAAAATGTGGACCACGACCGCGCTCGAAGCCGACAAAATTCTCCTTCTCACCCGCACCACGCCGCGCGGCGAATGCCGGAAAGCATCGGAAGGAATGACGCTCTTCTACACCGATCTCGATCGTTCGAAGATCGAGGTGAGGCGCATCGAAAAGATGGGCCGGAGCGCGGTCGACTCGAATGCCGTGTTCATCGACGATCTTTTCGTCCGTGACGAGGATCGCGTGGGCGAGGAAGGAAAAGGCTTCCGTTATCTCCTCGACAGCCTCAATCCCGAACGCATCCTGATCGGCATCGAAGCAGTGGGCCTCGGACGCGACGCGCTCGCCCGCGCGAGCGCTTACGGACGCGAGCGGCGCGTGTTCAATCGACCCATCGGACAGAACCAGGGCATTCAGCATCCGCTGGCCGAGAGTTGGGCGGCGCTCGAAAGCGCCTACTGGATGTGTTTGCGCGCAGCACAGTTGTACGACTCAAAACAGCCCTGCGGCGCAGAGGCGAACGCGGCGAAGTTCCTTGGGGCGCGTGCCGCCTTCGATGCGGCAACGCGCGCCGTGCTCACACATGGCGGCATGGGTTATGCGCGCGAATACCAGGTCGAGCGGCTCTTCCGCGAAAGCATCCTGACGCGCATCGTGCCGGTGACCGAGCAGCTCATCCTCTCCTTCATCGCCGAAAATGTCCTCGACCAGCCGAAATCATACTGAGGACCCCCATATGGCAGGACTTTACTTCGAGGAATTTTCGGTCGGACAGAAATTCCAGCATGCGATCCGACGCACGGTGACCGAGGCTGACAACGTCTTCTTCACGGCCCTTACCCACAATCCGGCACAGCTCCACCTCGACGAGGAATACGGCAAGACGACCGAATTCGGGACACGGATTGTCAATTCGCTGCTCACCCTCGGACTGATGATCGGAATCTCGGTCGGCGAGACAACGCTCGGCACCACGGTCGCCAATCTCGGCATGGACGAGGTTCGCTTCCCGAAACCGGTCTTTCACGGGGACACGCTCAGAATCGAAAGCGAGGTGCTGGAACTGCGCGAATCGAAATCGCGTCCGCGGAACGGCATCGTTCTCTTCGCCCACCGCGCGTACAACCAGCGCAACGAAGTCGTCGCGTCATGCAAGCGCAGCGCCTTGATGCTGCGAAAGCCGGAATGAGCGCTCAGGACCTTGCCTTCCCGGCGCGTGCATTGCGCGGGGAAGGTGGTGCGCAGCACCGGAGGGGGCAATTGGTGTCGCCACTAACCGCCCCCTCCCCTGCTTCGCAGGACCTCCCCCGCTCCGCTATTGCTGCGCGGGGGAGGCAAGCCGCAGGCGGGCCATCATGATCCTGCGTTCGATGTTGTTTGTCCCCTCCGACAGCGAGCGGAAGCTCGAGAAGGGACGCGGTTCCAGAGCAGACGCGCTCATTCTTGATCTCGAGGATTCGGTTGCACCGCAGAACAGGCCGCGCGCCCGTGATCTCGTTCGTGAGTTCGCGGGAACAAAGGGAACCGGCCCGGCACTGTGGGTGCGGATCAATCCGGTCGGCAGCGCCGATTGTGGCACGGATCTGGACGCGGTCGTTGCCGTAAAACCGGTTGGCATCGTCGTTCCGAAACCGGATTCGCCTGGGACGTTGCGCGCGCTCGACGGCATGCTTTCCGAACGCGAACGCGCTCACGGAATGACCGAAGGAGCGATCCGCATTCTTCCGGTCGCAACGGAAACGCCCGCCGCGGTGCTGTCACTCTTCGAATATCGCAATCCGCCGGCCAGACTTCAGGCGCTGACCTGGGGCGCGGAAGATCTTTCCGCGGCCCTCGGCGCCGCGACCAATCGCGACGAGAGCGGCGAGTTTGGTTTCACGTACAAAGTTGTACGTTCCTTCTGCCTGATTGCGGCGAAGGCCGCGGGCGTCGAAGCGATCGAGACCCTTCACGCCGATTTTCGCGATCATGCTGGACTCGAACGCGTTGCGCGCGCGGCGCAACGCGACGGCTTTTCGGGCATGCTCGCGATCCATCCCGATCAGGTGGACATCATCAACGCGGCGTTCACGCCGTCCGCGGAAGACGTGGCGCATGCGCATCGCGTTGTTGCGGCGTTCGCGGGCGGCGTCGGCGTCGCTTCGCTCGACGGCAAGATGCTCGACCAGCCCCACCTCAAACAGGCCCGGCACATACTGCACGTACATGAATCGCTGAGGGGGCGCTCTTCCTAAATTGTTTGGGAGCCGGGCCGTGACGACCGGCGGATCATCCAGCCGTAAAGCACGATGATCAGGGCGGCGAAGGCGACAAGCCCGATCCAGTTCGCGGGCGCGAAATCGGCAGGCGCAAGTGCGAGCGGCGCATCGGTCGAGAACGCAACGATGAGCCCCGCGAGCAGCACGCCGAACAGACTCTCGCCGACGATCATGCCCGACGCCACCAGTACGCCAAGGCGCTTGGCATGTTCGGGGTTGGGGTGGCCAATCGCGCGCCGGTCGTACCAATGGCCGATCACCGCCCCGATGACGACGGGAAGCGTCGCCGACATCGGCAGATAGATTCCGATTCCGACGGCCAGCGGCGGCAAGCGCAGTTTCCCGGCGGCTCCGAGCAATTCGTCGATGATGACGATGACGCCCCCCAGCGCCGCGCCGATGCCGAGCATCAGCCAGTTCAGCTTCTGTTGAATGACGCCCTGCGCCAGCGCGGAAATCAGTCCTGCCTGCGGGGCTGCGAGCGGCCTGGCCACCGCGGTCGCGACATGGGGCGCTCCGACAAATCCGTACGCATGCGCGAGCAGGTTGAGGACGGGCGGGATCACCGCAGCGCCGGCGATCACGCCAACCACCAGCGCCCATTGCTGCGCGCTTGGCGTTGCACCCACGAGCTGACCGGTCTTCAGATCCTGCAGATTGTTGTTCGAAATCGTTGCGACACCGAAGACGATTGCGGTCGCAAAAAGGGCATAGGCGACAAGCGCGTTGCGCGACGATGCGTCGGGCGCCACCACGACCAGAAGCAGGGCTGCGCACGTGACGATGGCAAGGATGCCGACGCCGGAGATCGGGCTGTTCGACGCGCCGATCAATCCCGCCATATAGCCGCAGATCGCCGCCACGATGAACCCGCCGAAGAACACGAAGGGCACGGCGGTCGCGACCAGCGCGGTCGTGTGGTTCGCGAGCGGCGTGGGCGCAAGAAAGCGCGCGAGAACGAGCGCGATCACGACAAGGCAAGCGAGCGCAAGCGCGCCGATCCAGACTGGTGACATGTCGGTGTCACGGCGATCGAAGCTCGCAGTCCTGGCCGCGCGCGAGGCGGTGATGGTTTCGGTCAGTCCGCGTGCGACCGGACCTGCGAGCTTCAGCAAAGTCCAGATCGCGGCGACGCCGATAGTCCCCGCGCCGATGAAGCGCACGTCGTGCGTCCAGACATGCGTTGCACGATCGGCAACGGCAGCCGCAGAGGGTGCAAGCGAAGTGAGAAGAGGAACCGCGGCCGCCCAGGCGATCAAAAGCCCGAGTAGCATCGCCATGCCGACCGACAGGCCGACGAGATAACCCGCGCCGAGCAGTGCCAGCGAGAATGCCATGTCGTAGCCGCTGACCGCATTCGTGCCCACTCGGAAGAATTGCGTGACTTCACCGGCAGCGATGCGCGTTGCGGTGAACGCGGCGAGCCCGGCCGACGCGAGCGTGCCCCAGACCACGGCGAGGAGACCCTCCCGCGCTTCGCCCGACGCGCTGTGGCCGATCGCCTCGCGGGCGCGCGAACCCACTTCGAGCACTTCTGCCGCCGCGACGCCTTCCGGATAGGGAAGGTTCGACGTCGTCACCATCGCGCGGCGAAGCGGTATCGTGAACAGGACACCAAGGATGCCGCCGGAGGCGCAGACGAGGAACGACGTCCAGAACGGAAATCCCGTCCACCAGCCGACGATGACAAGGCCCGGCAGCACGAAAATGATGGCGGACAGCGTGCCCGCCGCCGAAGCGACAGTCTGCACGATGTTGTTTTCGAGAATGCTCGAATCGCGAAACGCCGACAGCACCGCCATGGAGATCACCGCCGCCGGAATCGAGGTGGCAAAGGTCAAGCCCACCTTCAGGCCCAGATAGACGTTCGCCGCGGTGAAGACCGTCGTGATGAGCACACCCAGAATGAGCCCGCGGATCGTCAGTTCACGGACTGAGCTCGTGGGAGCGGCGGCAGTTGCAGCAGTGGTGGCCATGAAATCCGATCCGGGGGGAGTGCGGGCCACTCCTTAGCACGCTTCGGCGAAATGGCAGGCGCAAGGCGGCGGGCGAGGGAGAGGGCGATGGCAAGACGTGAAATGACCTCTCCCCTGAGAGAGGTCGAAATTTGTGGACCCCGCACTTGATGCGGGGACGCAAATTTCGGGTGAGGGGCGCCTCCGCGGCCTCGCGCGCGGCTTTCCGTACAAACGAAAAAGGAGGGCCTGCGTGCCCTCCTTTTTCGCGTGCCCCCGGGTGTCGAACGGAGTGTGGTTCGTCGGGACAGGATATGTCCGAGTCGCGGCGCCGCCGGTCGTGAACGCGACAGGCGATGGAGCAACGGTCGTGCCAGGTGGCCGAGCGGCCGGCAGGGACCGCATTGTTCCAATAAAGAACGTTGGCCGCTAACGTCCGCCCGATTCGGGGGGTGGAAGGCGTTGCACATGCCGGTGTCGGGTTAGAGCAATGGCGTTGTCCGGCCAATCAGGACCCAGGCAGCCTTTTCTTCGGGCACCGGGGGTGGTCATCGGACTGATCGTCGTGCTCCTGGGCGCGCACGCCGCCCGTGTGCTTGTCTGGCCCGATTCAAGCGCCGTTTTGATCAGGCTCTACGCGCTCTTTCCCTCCCGCTATTCGCGCACCTTTCTGGAAGGACATTTTCCGCCGGCCGACCCCGGCAATATTTTCGACCGGGCCGTACCCTTCGTCAGCTACCAGTTTCTGCACGCAAACTGGAGCCATGTGCTCATAAACAGCGTCTGGCTGCTGGCATTCGGTCCGGTGGTGGCGCGCCGCTTCGGGCCGCTGCTGTTTTTGGCGTTCTTTCTGATTTGCGGCGTGGCAGGCGGGATCGCCCATCTGATTCTGTATTGGGGGAACGATGTGCCGGTGATCGGTGCGTCCGGAGCGATTGCCGGACTGATGGCGGCCGCCTTCCGGATGCTGCTGCCCTCGGCAGATCAGCGATTGGCGCCGATTCTCTCCCCCAGAATATTGCTGTGGAGCGGTCTCTGGATCGGTCTGAACGCGGTCGCGGCTCTCACCGGGTTCGGCACCGGCGGTGAGGTGCAGCTCGTCGCCTGGGATGTCCATCTGGGAGGGTATCTGGCCGGTTTGCTGCTGGCGGGCCCCTTCGATTTTATGGGCCGACGGAGAGCAACGGCGGGGCTGCCAACTTGAATGCCGCGTGCCAGCACATAGGTGAGTGTGGGATACGCTTTTTCGCGTCAGACCACCGAGAGAGGGATTTCGACCATGACCGACGTCCATGCCGCAAACGGCTCTCTTCCCAAGCCCGTAAAGGCACCCTTTCCCTTTGTCAGGCTGCTCTACTCGCTGGCATTTGCCGTGCTCGGATGGCTCGCGTTCTGGCTCCTGCTCGTGCTCGCCACGATACAGTTCGTCGTGCTGCTGGTTACCGGCCGCGTGAACGAGGAATTGAAAACGTTCAACCTCAACCTCCTGCAGCATCTTTGGGAAGTGTGCGCCTTCATAATCTTCGTTCGCGATGAGCAGCCCTTCCCCCTTGGACCATTCCCGAAATCGCATGGAGCCTGAGAGCGCGCTTCGCGCTTTCGACCTCGATCCGGACTTCCTGCACCTGAACCACGGCTCCTATGGGGCCGTGCCGCGCGATGTACGCCTCGAGCAGGACCGCTGGCGCGCAAGGATCGAGAAGAATCCCACCGGCTTCTTCCAGGACGAATATCCGCCGCTGATGCGCGCGACCGCCGAACAGGTTGCGCGCCGGCTGGGCGGCAAGGCCGCGGATTGGGTTCTATGCGAAAACGCGACCTCGGCCGTGAACGGCATTCTTCAGTCGCTCGATCTTGGACCCGGCGATGAGATCCTGACCACTTCGCATGCCTATGGCGCGGTCGCGAAGACGATGGAGCTTGTCGCAGACCGGCGCGGCGCAAAACTGTCCGTTGCCGATGTCGCGCCCCTGCCGGCGGACGATGCGGAAGTGGCGGACGCGGTCGCTGCCCATCTCGGACCGCGCACGCGCCTTCTCGTCATTGACCACATCACCTCGGCGACGGCGCTGATTTTTCCCGTCCGGCAGATTGCCGAACGCGCGCGCGCCGCCGGCGTACCGGTGCTCGTCGACGGTGCACATGTGCCCGGACAGATTGCTCTCGACGTACCGTCTCTCGGCGTCGACTGGTACACCGGGAATGCCCATAAATGGCTCTTTGCGCCCCGGGGCTGCGGCGTCCTGTGGACCGATCCGAAACGCCAAAGGATCACCCGTCCGGCGGTTCTGTCCCACGGGACGGATCAAACCTATACGGCCGCGTTTGACTGGATCGGCACGCGCGATCCGAGCCCATGGTTCTGTTTCGAGGCCGCGACGCTTGCCCATGACGGCTTCGGCGGCGCGGGACTCATGGCCGAGAATCGCATCCTGGCGGCCGAAGCCGCGGAGGAAGTCGCATCGATCCTGGGCGCGGCGATCGCCGGGCCGGCCTCCATGCGGGGCAGCATGGCGGCGCTTCTCCTCAAACCCGGCTATCACGACGCGGAGGGAGCAGCCGCGTACCGCCGTACGCTTGCCCACGAACATCGGATCATGGTCCCGGTCTATGTGTTCGCTGGCGCGCTATGGCTCAGGATTTCGGCGCAGATTTACAATTCGCCGGACGATTACCGCCGCCTCGCGCAGGTGTGCCGCGAAATGCTGGCCTAGCTCGCCTCCCCTTGCGGGAGGCAGGTCCGTAGCTTTGTGTGGCATTCGGGGTACAACCGGCACGAATCGACCGCAGCGCCGCCCCTCCGGGCCTTAATTGTTGCTCGCCCGCGGAAGCTGTTCTTATCCTTTGCAACAATAATGAATCACCCGTGGGGCTGTTCGGGGTGCGGATGGCCGTGCGGTTTGCGCGAATCCAAGACGCAAGGACGGGGAGCCAGAGATGTCGAAGCGCGGTTTCGGGGCCGGACGGTCCCTGCTTTTCCTGAATGCAGCACTGCTTGCAAGCGCGATTGCCGCGCCCGCTTTCGCACAGATCGAAACGGTCGTCGTCACCGCGCAGAAACGCTCGGAGGACATCCAGACCGTCCCCATAGCGATTACCGCCTTTTCGGCGCAGGACCTGGCCGCGCGCCAGATCTACCAGTTCAAGGACCTCCAGTTCAGCACGCCGAGCGTGACGTACAGCAAGGGCAATTTCACCAGCTCCGATTTCTCCATCCGCGGCATCGGGCAGTCGGTGGTCAGCGGCGACGAGGAATCCGGCGTCGCCACCGACGTCAACGATGTGTACCTGCTTTCGCCCCTGCTGTCAGAATCCACATTCTACGACCTGCAGCGCGTGGAAGTCCTGCGCGGCCCGCAGAGCACATTGTACGGACGTGGCGCTACCGGCGGCGTGGTCAACCTCATTACCCAGCCCCCCGATCTGTCGAGCGGCTATGGCGACATCTACGCGAGCTACGGCAACTACAACGCCATCGAGGTCCGCGGCGATGTGAATGCCCCCATTATCGACGACCAACTGGCCTTCCGGCTTGCCGGCGACTGGCAAAAGCACGACGGCTTCATCGACAACACCTTCAACAATTCGCATATCGACTCGCAGGATACCTATTCGGTACGCCCGAGCCTGCGCTGGGAACCGAGCAACCGCACGACGGTCGATTTCGTCGCGCAGTTCACGCGCGAAGATGACAGCCACATGCGCAGCACCAGGCAATTGTGCATGACCGATCCGACTGCGATCCTCGGCTGTCTGCCGAACGGGCTCGCCAACGAGCCCGTCAACGCACTGTCCACGGCCGCCTTCATCGAAGGTACAAGGCAGGCGCTGGGAAATCTGGGCTACGCGCTGACCGGAAATCCGGCGCTGATTCCGGTCTTTGCGCAAATGGGGTTGTTTGATCTTGAACACCCGCCCGGCCTGCCCCCGGGGTTCAACGAACCAAGCAATCCGTTCTCCGTCTATTCGGACTTCAATCCGATCTACCGCGCGCAAGACAGCTTCATGAATCTCACCGTGAAGCAGAATGTCGTGAACTGGCTCGATGCGACACTGGTGGTCGGCTACGACCATCCCTCCAACTTTTCGCAGGAGAGCTACAACAACGTTCCCGGGCTCACCCTCGACACGCCCAAGGGAATTCAGACGCTTGAAACGGCGGTCGGCACGTTCGCGGCGCTGTTGCCGGCTTTCGGCGAGTCCTTCGCGCCCTACGAGCAGTATTTCGCCAACATCGCGAACGGCGAATTGCCCCTCTCGCAGATCAAACAGCTCGGCCTCGTCAGCGGCAATTACAATTTCACCAAGGATCTGACGGCGTACGATCAGTCGGACTTCGGTGAATCGCAATGGTCGGGCGAACTGCGTTTCAACACCAAGTTCAGCGGACCCCTGAACTTCATGCTGGCCGGGTACAGCCTGCACGCCCACAGCATCACCGATTATTACGTCGCGTCGCCGATGCTGGATTATCCTTCGATCCTGCTCGGCGCCTTCCTTGGCCCGTTCTTCAACCCGCTGCAATGTGGCGCAGCGGCCGGCGCGGCCTGCGTCGACGCGCCGCCCTTCTATCACAATTACGGCGAGGAATCGCTGCAGTCGAACGCCATCTTCGGCGAAGCCTATTACGACGCGATTCCCGACACGCTGCGATTCACCGCCGGCCTGCGCTACACGGAGGACACCAAGTCCGAAGCAAACCGCATCACCTTCGAATCCGTCCCGGCGCCGATCGGTTCGACCAATATCGACGGCTCCATCGACGCGGCCAACACGGTGTCCGAGGCGCTCGGGAACGGTTGCATCTACGACGCCGATCCGACAAAAGCCGGGTGCCAGAACATTCAGTATTCCGACGCCACATGGCGGAAGGTGACGGGCCGGTTTGTCGCCGACTGGACCCCGAAACTCGACTTCACGGATTCGACGCTTGTCTACGCTTCGTATGCCCGCGGCTACAAGGCCGGCGGCTTCAATCCCGGCATTCAGTTCGGGTTGAATGTACCGGTCGCCTACGGGCCGGAACAGGTGGATGCGTTCGAACTCGGCAGCAAGAACATGGTGCTGAACAACACGCTGCAGGCGAACGGCGACGTCTGGTACTACGACTACAAGGACTACCAGGTCTCTTCGATTCTCGGCAACACCTCGGTCAACGAAAACATCAACGATGCGCATCTGTGGGGCCTCGAGGGCGAATTCATCTGGGCGCCGACCGACCAGTGGCAATTCGGCCTGAACCTCTCGCACGAGAACAGCAGCATCGGAAACCAGATGCTTCTCGACACCCGCAATCCGACCGGCGGACGAAGCGACGTCGTCCTGATCAAGGACAGCAACATCTCGGCGGCGGCCGGCCAGAACTGCGTGTTGTACTTCACGCCCACGTCCCTCAACCCCAACGAGCTGACTCCGGGCCAGCTCGGCCTTCCGGGATTCCTGGTGCCGCCGGGCGGTGCGCATGCGCTCGCAGCCTCGGGAATCGCGAATGCGAACTTCGGCTTCTGTCCGGTTGACGTACCCGCGTCGGAGCTGCCGGCGCTCGCGGCTTACGGCTGGTCGTTCACCGATCCGAAGGGCATCGGCGACGCGAATGGTTCGCCCGTCAATATCGGCGGCAACGAGCTCGAGAACACGCCGGACTTCCAGGTCAATATCAGCGGGCAATACACCCAGCCGCTGGACAACGGCTTTACCCTCGTCGGACGCGTCGATTTCTACTGGCAGTCCCATATGTGGGGCCGCGTATGGCAGGATCCCGCCGACCGCATCGGTTCGTGGAACACGATGAACGCGCTTCTCACGCTCAATTCCCCCGACGGGAAGTGGTACGTACAGGGGTTCGTCAAGAACATCTTCGACAATTCGAACATCACCGGCCTCTATCTCACCAGCTCGTCCTCGGGCCTCTACACCAATGCCTTCCAGGAGGACCCGCGGACCTACGGCATCGCCTTCGGCGCGCATCTGTAGAAAGCCCGGCCGCAAAACCGCCGTGGAAAGGGCGCCCCGACGGCGCCCTTTTTTCGGTATCGCAGCGTACGGTCGGGTAACGCCGCCGCCGTCACCCGCTCAAGCGCTTCCCCTGGGACAGGTTGACTGTGAGGACAGCGAGCCCTATATGCGGCCCGTTCCCGGCCTCGCACGAGGCCCAGATGGGCCGTCATCCGGGACGTTTATCAATAATCTCCGTTGGCTCCAGGTGCGCGTGGAAGGCGGTAACCCGCTCGACAGCGCTTCGCGTGGCACAGGCCCGCATGCGCTCCAGCGCAAAGGAACGAGAACAACACGTATCATGTCAGACAATTTCGCAGCGCTCGGTATTTCCGGGCCGCTCTGTCGCGCGCTTGCGGCAGAAAACTATCTCGACCCGACGCCCATACAGACGCGGTCCATCCCGCGGCTGCTCGAAGGCTGTGACCTGCTCGGCATCGCCCAGACCGGCACCGGCAAGACCGCGGCATTCGCCCTGCCGATCCTTCAGATGCTCGCGAAACCGCAGCATCCCGTCGCGGCATGCTCGGCCCATGCGCTTGTACTCGCCCCGACCCGCGAACTCGCGCTGCAGATCGGCGAAAGCTTTGCCGCCTACGGACGCCATACCGGGCTTCGTCACACCGTCATCCTTGGCGGCGTCGGCCAGTCTCAACAAATCAAAGCCATGTCGCGCGGCGTGGATATTCTCATCGCGACGCCCGGGCGCCTGCTCGACCTCGCGCAGCAGGGACACGTCCGGCTCGACGCGGTCAAGCATTTCGTGCTCGACGAAGCCGATCGCATGCTCGACATGGGATTCATTCGCGACGTACGGAAAATCGTGGCGATGCTGCCCAAAAAGCGGCAGTCCCTGCTCTTCTCCGCCACGATGCCGGATGACGTGGCCGCGCTCGCCGGCGAAATGCTGTACCGTCCCGTCCGCGTGGAAGTCACGCCCGAGGCGGTGACGGTCGAGCGGGTCGAACAGCGAGTGCATTTCGTGGACACGGCGCACAAGCGCGCCCTGCTCACGGATCTGCTCAAGGACCCGGCACTGTCCCGGGTGATCGTCTTCACCCGTACAAAGCACCATGCGAACCGCGTCAGCCAGCATCTGGTGCGCAGCGGGATTTCCAACGACGCCCTCCACGGCAACAAGTCGCAGAACGCACGCCAGCGCGCGCTGGAACGATTCCGCTCCGGCCATGCGCGCGTGCTGGTGGCAACCGATATCGCGGCGCGCGGCATCGATGTCGACAATGTCAGCCACGTAATCAACTTCGAATTGCCGCACGAACCGGAAAGTTATGTCCACCGCATCGGACGCACGGCACGCGCGGGCAATAGCGGAATCGCGGTCGCATTCTGCGATGCCTCCGAGCGCAAGCTCCTGCACGACATCGAACGGTTGACGAAACGGCCGCTCAGGGTTGTCGGTGTACATCCGGCGGCTCCGGAGACCCCCGAGGCAAAGCGGCAGGCGCGACGGCCGGATCCGTCCGTCTACAAACGCAAGCGACGATGGCATCGCGGCAAACCCCGTCGGGCGGCATAGGAGTCCGTGCTCGAGATATTCGTCGACGGCGACGCCTGCCCGGTGAAGGAGGAAGTCGGGCGCGTCGCTGCGCGTCACCGTCTGCCGGTGTACCTCGTCAGCAACGGCGGATTGCGGCCGAGCGCCAATCCGCTGTTCCATCATGTCGCCGTAGCGCGGTCAGCGGATGCGGCGGATGACTGGATCACGGAACGCGCCGGCAAAGGCGACATCGTCATCACGGCAGACATCCCCCTCGCGTCGCGGTGCCTCGCGAAGGGCGCCCGCGTGCTCGGTCCGACGGGCAGGCCCTTTACCGAGCAGAGCATCGGCATGGCTCTCGGCCTGCGGGATTTGCAGCGTCACCTGCGCGAGCTGAGCGGTGGACAGACCTACAATGCCGGATTCGCAAAACAGGATCGCTCGCGATTCCTGAACGCCCTGGAGAACGCGATTCAATCCGTTCGACGTGACGTCGCGAGCACGTAACGAAACGCACCAGGGGCTGGCGTGAAGCAATCGCGGCGCTACACGGCCCGTATCGTGGGCTATTGGAAATACGGATCGGAGGCCATCGCCTTGAAGGCCGCAAGGCCAGGCCCCTCGAGCGTGTAGCCGTCGCCCGTGTAATCCGGTCCCAGCCGCCGCGGCCGGCCCTTCTGGTCCCACCAGACGAAAGCCTTGATGGCCGGATGGTCCTTCAGGAACGTACGCGCGGTCGTCAGCCAGACGGTTTGCGGATCGGGATGCTGCGCGGGATCGGCATTGGCGCCGGTTTCCGAGATCATCAGCGGCTTACCCATTCCCGAAGTCGCACTGTAGAAGGCGTTCATTCCCGGTTCGGCCGCGAATGACTGGGGCGTGTCCGATTTGTTGTAATCATCCACTCCGATCCAATCCACATACGCGCTGCCGGGATAGAACATCTGCCAGAGGCCCTTCAGGTACGCCTTGTGACCGGGCGCCCACACCCACTTTGCGTTCGTGGCGCCCGCGGCACGAAACCTGTCCACCACGTGCTTCCACGCAGCGATATATTTCGCGCCGGCCGGAACAGGATCGCGCTTCACGCGAAAACCGGTGAAGCATGTGTTCTCTTCGTTGTTCGTCATCTCGTAATTGAAGCGGATGAGGATCGGCATACCCAGCGCCTTCACCGCGCGCGCCTGCCGGTCGAGCTGCGCGTCGTACTTTCCGGCGACGATGTCGTCGGCGGTGGCGCAGCCCCTCTCGGGAGCGCGGCGCTCGAAAATGACGCGCCATGAAATCATGGGAAGACGGTGTTGGGCGATATCCCAGCGAATTCGCGCCGTGTCGGGCATCGCCGCCCAGTCTTCGTGATCGTTGTCGATGGCGAGCTTGCGGCCGATCGCATGCTCGAGCGCCAGAAAATCGGCCTGCCTGTACGGATTGTCTTCGGGGCCGATATGCGCGCCCAGCATCACGTTTGCCGAAACACCGCCGGAACCGGCAAACGCGCCAGACGCGGCGAGTGCCGCACCAAACAGCATCGCGCGGATCTTCATGCTCGCTGCTCCATCCACTTGGGTCAGGGGATATTCCCGATCATCCCGCCATCAGGCAGGCATCGCAAGTCCCGGGTCGCAATCGTAATCCCTGGAAAGCGGCGCGGTGATCATCCAAGCGGAAGCACAGAAAGAGAGCGCGCGTCGCGCGACGAGAACAGTGCGACCAGCCTCCAAACGGCGTGCGCAAACGCGCACCCGCAAAAAGACGTGACGCGGCCATTTGAACTTGGTGTCCGTCTGCGTCGATCGCTCCGAGAACGGCCGGTGTGTCTGGACTCGCAAAGAGCGACGTTCTTCAGGGTGGCGACGGGCTTGCGCAAAGCGGACTCAGGGGTTCAGGTCTGACGCCATGACCCGTGCTGTCGCCCGCCCGTCCCCGGCCCGATCCGCCGCAACGAAGGACCGCGTCGCGAGCGCTTTCGAGCGGGCGATGCAGGAGAAGATCAGCACGCTTCAGCTGCCCAGAGGTTATGCAGACGTCGTCCGCACAACCTTCCGGGAAATTGCCGGCGCGCTGCCCGCGCGAAACGCCGCGGCCGGGGGACCGCGTGTCGTCGGCGTGTGCGGCTGCCAGGGCAGCGGGAAATCGACCCTTACCGCCTTCCTGAAGCTGCTGCTCGATGGGGACGCGCAGCCGACGGCCATCCTTTCGCTCGACGACCTCTATCTGACGCGGCACCAGCGCGAAAGGCTGGCGCGCGAGGTTCATCCGCTGCTCGCGACACGCGGCGTTCCCGGCACGCACGATGTCGCTCTCGGGCTGGAGACGCTCCAAAGGTTACAGAACGCGGGTGCGCGTTCGCGCACGCCGTTGCCTGCCTTTGAAAAGGCGCGCGATGACCGCAAACCCCGCAAGGACTGGCAGGTGTACAAGGGACGGCCGGCCTTCATCCTGTTCGAAGGCTGGTGCGTGGACGCACGGCCCCAGGCCCCGGCAGCCCTGCGCAAACCCGTCAACCGGCTGGAACGCGAATGCGATCCGGACGGAACCTGGCGCGCTTACGTCAATGGCCGGCTTGCCGGTCCGTACCGGGACCTGTTCGCGTCCATCGACGTTCTGCTTTTCATGCAGGCGCCGTCGTTCGATTGCGTGTACAAATGGCGCGGCCTGCAGGAGAAGAAGCTCCGCCGCTCCAGCCACGGCGATGCGGCGATGAACAGGAAAGAGCTCGAAACTTTCATCATGCATTACGAGCGGCTGACGCGCTGGATGCTCAAGGAAATGCCGGGACGGGCCGACATCCTGCTGCCGCTCGGTTCCGACCAGGACATTCGCGCGGTCGAAATCCGTTCGCGCGAGAAGGGACACTCATGAATCGTCAGCTCGCCGGCTTGTTTGCCGGCGCCATCGAAACAACTTCACGCGGACGGGCGGTACAGGCGCGGCAGTTTTTCCACCCCGGGGCCAGTGCGAGAATGCCGTCGACTTCAACCAGCATGTCGGACGACTTGTCCATCGCCCGCAGGGCGCGGCCCTTGAGCGACGGATCGAGAATGTAGAGCGTATCGGGAAAGAGTTTCTCGTCGAACTGCTTCGGACGACCGGGAGCCCTCGACCACAGATATTCGAAGTCGTCGGCAAAAGCCTTTCCGCGGGCGGCTTCGCCTACCGATTTGACGAACGCAACGTAAGACCAGCCGGGCGTCGGTTGGGGGACGTCTATTTCTTTGTAGTGATGTGCGGCCTGCAACCAGAAGGGGCTGGGAAGTTGTCGGGGGGGTTCGATCCTTGCGTCGCAAGCATGAAACCATCTTGCTTTGGACGTTTCGTAACTCGCATTGAAGGTGCGGCAGGAGCTCTGCACCACGTAAAGTCCCATATCCTGCAAGGTAGGCAAACGCCAAGTGTCGTCTGGATCCCAGATCACCGTAATCGGTCCGCGATGTTCGCGAATCCGCCGGAGAACTTCGTCGGCCAATCTGAAACCGCGCGCTTCAAACGTAACATCCGTCAGGCCGACGAAGGAGATGCCTTCGTCTCGCGGCGCGAACGGTACAATATATGACATTGTCGCCCCTACAAGGACAACCAGGGACTGCGGACGCACCCAGCTCATGTCCGCGGAAACGACCCGCTCGGCATACCGCGTTCGCCCGAATTGCGGATAGGACGTCGTCAAAAGCAGTGCAGCGGCAATGCCTGCCAGGACTGAAGCCCAAATCGGCGAATGTGTCGTGTAGATTCTGGACCGCAGCACAAGTGCCAAAAGCAGGGGAAGAAGCAGAGCGCATCCTACTTCAATCGGAATTGCGTAGCGGAGAAGGGAAGTGGTACAGAGCCATATCGCGTACGCAATTGCCGTGAAAGCAACCAGAAACGTCTGCGCGCCCGACAGCGCGAATGGCTTGACCGCAAGTCTGCCGGCGAACCCCACGCGTCTGGCCACAAAACCCAAGGCGCAAAGGCATATGGCGAGCAGGCCGAGAAGAAGCGTGATTCCCATTCGCCCGTCACGGAACGGGGGACCGGTGACGGTCGTGAACGTGTCGCCCAGCCAATACAGGGGATAAAACAGAGTTTGCCAGACGCCGCGGGGGAGCGGTGTTCGATCAAAGAAATTGACCGGAGGGTACCACTGGGAGCGAAACACGCCATTGAAGAATGGAAATGTAGGGCTGCCGAATTGTGTGAGCAATCGATACGACCAATAGCCGCCGGCAGTGAGGAACCCCAACGTCCATCCCGTAACGACGAGGGCACACCGGACGAACGCTTCCCGCGGCGGAAGGACCACGATCAGTGCAAGACAAACAGCCGGAAAATATATTCCCGCGGTAAGCTTCAACCCCGGCGCCAGGCCCAGCAACACACCTGCCAGCAACGAAACTATTGCTCCAAATTTCCGCTGATCCTCTTTTTGGTCCAGTGAGCGTAACAACAGGAGAACGCCGGTCAGAACGAGTGTGCTTATTTGGATTTCGTTGAAGGTGGTTCCAACCTGCGAGATGACCGCAGCGCCGCTGGTTCCGACGATTGTGGCGAATGCGATAGCCGCCCATTTTCGCGCGGTTGGCCATGGGTCGTAGAGTGTCCACGCCAAGGCCAGTGCGACCGCAATGAGAAGTCCGTACCAGAGCCCCATAAAGGCGGCGAGCAATCGAGGGCGTTCGGCGAAAGGACCGAGCGCGAGCCACGCATAGGGAATATCGAGCAGCGGATTCATCCATGATTGCAAGCATGCCGCCGCAAGATCGATGGAGAGACGGTCGTGCAGCCCCGAATAGCCGGTATAGAGATGATAATTTCTCAAGTCCCAATTGTCGTCCTGACCGAGAAACAACGAGACAGAGGCGCCAACACCGAGGCACAAGCACAGGACGGCAACGAATAGCCAACGTGGCGGATGAATGCTGTGCCGGATTTTCTCGGGAAGGACGGGCGGCAAATGCAGACCTTTACACCAGCTTTCCTTGTACGTCACCGCGCCATCCGATTCTTGGGGTGTTTCCAGTCGACTCGGCCGCAGAAATAGTTCCCG
>Ga0070731_10001136_pt1 | contig 28983 bp, 19 predicted proteins | sample Coa_R1_2_FD_66448 | JGI IMG/M metagenome (GOLD analysis project Ga0070731, IMG submission 66448) | Surface soil microbial communities from Centralia Pennsylvania, which are recovering from an underground coalmine fire - Coalmine... | ecosystem: Environmental > Terrestrial > Soil > Unclassified ... | reverse complement strand
GCCGGCGACGGAGCCGATTTTGAACGTGTCCAGCCCGCTGCACGGCACGATCCGTTTCGTGGTCCACGATTCGGCCGCGCCCGACAGCCACTCGCACGCCAAGCCCGCGGGGTATCAGGGAATCGAATTGTTCGAGCAGATTGGCGGGACGCCGCCGGTGACGAGCGCGGGCATGACGCCGCTGAATATTCAGACGAAGACGAGTTTCACGTTCACTGAAGACCCGGCGAATTCGGGGAAGACGTTTTATTATCTGGCGCGGTGGGTGAACACGACCGGCGCGCCGGGGCCGTGGAGCGCGGTGGCGAGCGTGGTGCTGTCGTAACGGCGCAATTCAAAATGAAGAATTCAAAATTCAAAATGAAGTGGCTGCAAGTGCATCTGAGCACGGCGGTGGTGCTGATGTTTGCGGCGGGGTGGATTATTTGGGGGAATGTGACGCCGTGGTTTAAAGATTTTATGGTGCCAGGCGACAACCGTTCTAAAGGATGGCTCTCAAGGAACTTTGGCTGGCCACATGCGGCTTATCAGGAGAATCCACGCTTTGGTCCTATTGAAAACTGCCGTTTTGGTCTTGACCTTTCCCAAGGGCCGGTGATCGAATGGTCGTATGCCGGAATCGCTATCGACCTCGCCGTCGCAGCAGCGATTCTTTTCGCGGTGTGGTTCGTGTGCGAGAGGTGGATTGCGTGGCGGGCGGGGCGGAAGAAAAAGTGAGGCGCCAAAGCGATCACGCCGCCGGCTTCTGATCCTCCGGCAACCCCGCCGCCACTGCTTCGTACAAGCGCTTCGTCATCTCATCGCGCACGGCGCGCTCGTCGGCGGCGAGCGCGGCGGAGTCGGGCGTGATGGGGGCGTGGAAAATCACGCGGACGGTGCCGGGGCGGACGAGCAGGCGGCCTTTGGGATTGGCGCGGCAGGCGTCCACGATTGTCACGGGCACCAGCGGGCGGTTGAGTTTCAGGACCATGGCGATGGCGCCGCGCTTGAATTCTTTCGGGCGGCCGTCGTCGCTGCGCGTGCCTTCGGGGAAGATGATGTACGAATAAGCGGCGCTGTTTTTCGCGGTGATTTCCTTGAACGTGTTCGCCGCGTGCCGCGCGCTCTCGCGGCGGATGGGAATGAAACCGTTGCCGGCGATGCCCCAGCCCAGGAAGGGAATTTTGAAGAGCGATTCTTTCGCCATGAAGCGGACATCGTGCGTCTTCAAACACGCGACGCTTAAGATGGGGATGTCGAGCGCGCTTTGGTGATTGGCGACGAAGACGCACGGCTGCCGCTCAAGGCCCGGCGCGCGTGTGACTTCGACGCGCACGCCGCCGACAATGAGAATGCCGCGCGACCATCCGCCCAAACTCAGCCGAAAGAGCGGCCCGCTGCGCAGCCAGCCGGCGAGCGTGGCGGTGATGCCGCAGAGGACCGTCCAGCCGGGGAGGAAGAGCGCGAGCAGCACCGTGCGGAAGTGGCCGCCGGTTTGGGCGGGGCGGTTATTTAGGTCGGGGGTTTCCATTTTTCACGCAAAGGCGCAAAGGTCTCGCAAAGGGCGCAAAGAATTTTTTAGAGAGAATTCAATGGGCCTATAGGACGGATAGGGCCAATGGGACAGATAGGCCGAATAGGGCGAATAGAACTAATGTAAGGCGTCAACAGCTTGTCATTTGGCAATTTGAAATTCGTCCATTGTCTTCTTTGCGGTCTTTGCGTCATTCTTCGCGCCTTTGCGTGAAATGTATTATTCGTATTTCGCCGTCAGCGCCGCCCAATTCGCTTTCGGCCGCACGACTTGCGAGCCGGATTTGCAAAGCGGGCATTCTTCCGGTTTCCAATTTTGAATGTCGAGCGTGATCAGCGCGCGCAGTTCGCGGCCGTTGAGCGTCGGGGAGCCGGAGCGGTTCACCAGGCAGACGATGTAGGGCAGAATGTTCTCCGCAGGCACGCCGGCTTTTTGGATGCCTTCGATTGTTTTCAGCGTCGAGCCGCCGGTGGAGATCGTGTCTTCGACCACGAGCACTTTTTCGGCCGGCTTGATTTCGAACCGCGCGAGTTTCATCGCGTCGCCGTCTTTTTCGGTGAAGCCCGCTTGCGCTTTGAGGTGGACCGCAATGGCGTAGGCGAACGTCACTGCGCCATAAGCGGAACCGACGACCCAGGCGGGGGTATCCGTAAATATTGGCGCAAGACCTGCTTCGTGCGCGACGATCTGCTGCAAGAGCGCGGCGTCCTGCGTGACGAGGCTGCAGTTGACGAAGCCGTTGGAATGCAGGCCGCTGGTGAGCAGCGCGTGCGGGCGCTTGGGATTGTTGTCGTGAATCCAGATCGCGCCGTGCTGTTTGAAAATGGGTTCCCAGAGGACACCGGACATTTTTTGTGCTCCGAATGAATGTGGATGGATTAATTTAGCGCGTGTCTCCGGGAATGCAAAGGGGTCAGGAGTCAGGAGTCAGGAGTCAGAGAGGTCGGAGGGTAGTGGGGCAGCGGCAACGCTTCCCGCTCGCCCTGCGGGACCTCTCCCACGGGGACCGGAGGGGGGAGGGCAACGGCGGGGTCTTGCTTCGCAAGACGAATGTGCATGCGGGACGCCTGCACCACGGGGTAACCACGGGCTGGAAGACCGTATTACTCAATGGTGAAACTCAACGGTTTGAGTTCGGCGCCGCTGGGGAGCGTGAAGGGTTTGTCGCCGAAGTTGACGATGATGCTGACGCCGCTTGCCCATTGGGTTTTTTGGATGGAATGGTCGGGCGTGAGGAATTCGTGCGAGCGCAGTTCGTCGTAGCCGAAACGGCGCGCGACGGCGCAGACGGTTTTCGCGCTTTCGACAATGCGCGTTTTGTCGGCGGACCATTCTTTCGAGTTGAACATGTACATCGGCGCGGTCGCGTAAAGGATGTTGATCAAGTCGCGGCGCGGCCAGACGTCGGGCGATTTGTTGTTGTAGTCGCCCCAATACCACTGCGCGCAGACGCAGTCGTGATAGACCAATTCCCAGAGCGGCACGCGGTAATAATGGCCGGTTTGGAATTTGAGGACGTCGGGCGTGGCGGGTTCTTTGCGCAGCATGTTGCGGCCGGAATCGGGGAGGCGGTACGGTCCAAGGCTCAACATGCCTTCGTAATAGTGAACGAACGGGACGGACGGGTCGATGCCGGTTTCAGTGCCGGTGACGAGGCGGCAATCTTTCGAAACGAAATCGAGCAGCGCCATTTTGTTTTTGCGATCGTCGGAGCGCGTGAGCGGGTGGCGCGGGTTGTAGCATTCGCGCCAGGGCGAGGCGGTGGTGGTGTCGATGAAGCGCGCGGTGTAGGGATGCGCTTTGAGATCTTCGGGAATTTTGATTTTCGCGCGCGGCAGTTGGCAGGCGGAGCAGATTACGCCGCCTTCGAAGACGACTTTGGTGCCGTCAGGTTTGGTTTCGTGATGCGCCCATCCGCGCATCCAATCGCCGTTTGGCAGCAGCACGAGATCGTCGGGCCAGCCGTCGTGGTTGGCCCACTTGGGCTGGTCGGGCGGCCAGACGTCTTGATAAATGTCGTAACGTCCCGCGAGATAGCCGAGCTTTTCGATTTCAGGGATGGCGGTGGCGTCTTCGCTGGCGGAGAAGAGCACCCGTTCGACGCCGGCGGATTTAAGTTCTTTGCAGAGCTCGATTTTTTTCATGTCCCAATTCCAGATGTTGGCGGCGCCGACGAGCAAATCGACGTTGGGGTTCTCGGATTTTTTTTGCGCGAGGGTTTTGAAAAGGCCGGATTTTTGGGCGTAGTCGCGGTAGCGTTTGGCTTGGGCGACGAAGCCGCCGTGGTCGAAGAAGATGCAGGTGAGGGCGCGGGTGTAGGCGAAATTTCCGCGCGAGGGCTGCCAGAGCGGGGCGATGTGAAGAAGACGTGCAGGCGAGACGCCTGCGCTATGGGCCTGGGCGATGTCGATGGAGGCGTCGTCCGGAGTTTCGAGGATAGTCATTTCACCGGCGCCAGTGGCTGGGTCGAAGGCGCCGAACCAGGGCATGGAGATGCCGTGGCCGCCGTAGGCGATCAGGCGCATGGGATGAATGGTGGCGTCGTCGGCGGGATAGAGGATGCCTTCGTTCATGGGGACGACGAGCCAGTTTGATTTTTCGGTGGCGAACGGATGCGGGTAGGCGAGGTCGTGCGCGAGCGGGCCGGTGGAGTCGAGCGTGATGCGCAATTCGGGGGCGATGGCATCGAGCGTAAAATCGGCTTTGAGCGTCAGATCGTTTTGAAGATCGAGCAGTTCGAAGCGCGCGTGGGTTGGGGATTCGGCGGCGGCGGATCGAATAATGATGTCGCGGCCGATGATCAGTTGATTCCATGTGCGGTTGTTGCGTTTGTCTTCGACATTGAACGAACCCGCTTGCGCAAAGGTGATGCGAAGCGAAGCGTTTTCGAGCGTAATGTTTTTACTGGTGTTATTTTTTTCGAGATCGGCGACATTGCCTTCTTTTGTGAGAGAGACATCGTCGAGCCAGGCGGTAGTTTTGCCGTGGCCGGTGAAGCGGAGTTGGATGGTGGTTGTGTTGTCGGGGACGGCGAATTTGCGGTGGACTTGCTGCCAGTCGGGAGCGGCAATTGCGTCGGTGTTGGCGAAAGTCCAATTGCCGACGATACCGTCGGTTTGGCGCGTGACGACGCTCACGCCGCACTGGCCAGCGTCGTCGTGTTTGATCCAGGCGCTGAGAGCGAAGATGTCGCCAGGGTTGACGGTGATGGATTTGTTTTGCGCGAAGCTCCAATCGTTGGCGCCGCTGTAGGTGATTTTGAGCGCGTGCTGGCCGTCGTGTTTGGTTTGGCTGTCGATTTCGGCGCGGCCGGTGTCGGGGTCGCGGGTCCAGAGGGCGGACCAGCCTTCGGTGTTGGATTCGAAATTGCCGTTGAGGACGAGGTTTTCGGAAGAGTGAACTGAGAGTCCGAAAATAAAAAGAAGTGCAAGCAAAACTAATTTGCGAGCCGTCAAATTGCTGCGGCACTGGCGGGGCCAGCGGCACACGAACGGCGAACAAGCTGATTGCGATGACATGAGTGGAGTCCTGTATTTTAATAGCCGCTTATCTTAATATACAGGCTTTCGTCAGAGAATGCGGGTACTATTCGGGCGGAAATTCTCGTTTGTAGTGCCGCCTTTAGGCGGAAGGGCGTTTGGGATGCGAGGGTGATCCGCCTAAAGGCGGGACTACAAACAATGCGCGTTTCGGTGGTGATTCCGACATTCAATGCGGGCGCGGGGATTACGGCGCTTCTCGATGCGCTGCGGGCGCAGAAGCCGTCCGCGCCGGATGAGATTATCGCGATCGATTCAGGATCGACGGACGACACACGCGCTCGCGTGACCGGCAGCGGCGGGCGCTTCGTCGAATTGACGCGGCCGTTCAATCATGGGCTGGCGCGCGACGAGGGTATTGCGGCGGCGACGGGCGAGTTGATTTTTCTCACGGTGCAGGACGCTCTGCCGGCGGCGGAAGATTGCCTGGCGCGATTCGCGCGGCATTTTGAGGATGCGCGGGTGGCCGGCGTGTCGTCGCGTCAGGTGCCTCCGGCGGATGGCCCGGCGGAGTTGAAGATCAAGGCGGAGATTGACGTGCGCGAGATGTACCGCCGGCGTCCCGCCGGCCAGAACCTCGCCGGCGAGACGCCGGCGGTACAGGCGGTGAGTTTGGGGGACCATCCAGAGTATGCTTCGTATTCGCCAGAGGAGCAGGTGGAGTTGTATCGGTTTGACAATGTGGGGGCGATGATTCGGCGCTCGGTTTGGGAGACGATTCATTTTGGCGCGTGCGATTATGCGGAGGATTTGCTTTGGGCCAAGCGGGCGCTGGAGGCGGGGCACACGCTCGTGCGCGATTTTTCGGCGCCGATTGTGCACGCTCATCGGAGGAGTTTTGGGTATGAGTTTCGGCGCGGGCTGTTGGATGCGCGGGTGATGGATGAACTGTTTGGGTTTCGGTATCGCTTTTTCAAAAAGATGAATCGCGTGGCAATGCTGGCGCGGTCCGGTTCGGCGGGGCGCTCGGAGGCGTTCAAGACCTACGCGGCGCACGCGCTGGCGCGGATGGTTTATGGCGGGTATCGGATTTTTTTAAGGCCGATGGGCGTCTGGCGCGGGACGGTGGAGCGGTGGACGAAGGGGATATGAGGAAATGGGTCAATGATTCAAGGGCACCAGCGCCACGCGAAAGCTGACTGTCACGCCGCCTGCCAATGCACTTTTGCCCCGGTACGCCGGCCGCATGTACTCCGCGCTCCCGCAGAAAACGCCGCCGCGCACCACGCGCCCACTGCCCCCTTCATTGCACGGATCGACTGAATCGCCGTCGTTATACCGATCCGAATAAGCATCGCGGCACAACTGCCGGATATTGCCGAGCATGTCGTACAACCCAAACGCGTTCGGCTTTTTGGTTCCGACGGGATGCGTGTGCCCGCCGCTGTTTTTGCCGTACCACGCAATCGCATCCAAATCACGTTCCGCATCGCCGGAATAAAATTGCGTATGCGTTCCCGCGCGGCACGCGAATTCCCATTGCGCTTCGGTCGGCAAAGTGGCTTCCAGCGCCTGACCCCTAAGCAGGTAATTAAGCCGATCGCAGAATTCCAAAGCATCGGTCCACGACACACGTTCAATGGGCAACTCAGCAGCCAGGAACTGCTTGACATTAACACCATTCAATACCAGACGCTTTTTATAATCAGTAAAACCCTCTTTGACTTGAGGCCAATAATCATAGCCACCGACCGCGTAAAACTGCGCGTAAGTGACCGTGTATTTTCCCAAGTAGAATGGCAGCGTGATCGTCACGGAATGGCCAGGCTTTTCATTTTCCGGCAACTTCTCGTAAATCGCCATCGCCTGGACGTAGCGGGTAGCCTGCTCGCGCGCAATATGCAGCCGCACAAACCCGCCCACGATTGCGCCGCTCGAAATCGTGAACAGCAACAGCCAGCGCAGCGAGAAGGAAAGTCGTCGCCTCCGAGCGAATCCGACGACCAATAAAAAGACGGCGACGAAAAATCCGACGTTGCCGGCCACGAGCAAAATCACGGCGGTCTGTTCGGTCGCCGCCGGCTTCTCCGGTTCGGGCGAACCCATAATGAATTTTCCGGCGGGGATGAGCACAAGATCGAGCGTGACATTGTTGCCAAGGTCGATGCTTTTCGTTGGTGGAAGGTTGACGCGTTTGGCATAATCGGCGACGGATTCGACGCCGTTCCACAACGGATAGGCGCGCGCGGATTCAGCGGCAACGGCCGAGGCGAGGGTGAGCAGCGGGAGCAAGAGGAGCGTGCGGAGCATCGCGAAATCTCATAACGGCGGCGTGTTGCTTCGCAACACCCGTGCAGGCGGGACGCCTGCACCACGGGTCATGCACCGACTCTCGCTTGCCGCGCGCTGCGCGCGCTGAGCATATTGGCAAATTCACTGATGAGTTCCTTATCCGGCGCCGCGTATGGCCGGAACTTTTCGATCTGGCCGCTCTGCGCGGAATACAGCAGCGCGTTGTACATTCCCAGCCGATTCGCGGCGGGGCTGTCGATGAGTTCCGACGAATCCGATTGGCTCAATTGGAAAAGCACGCGCATTTCGAATTCGCGCAGCGTTTTGCGGCTCAGCGCGCGATTGAGATTGCTGAGCGTATCGACCCAGAGCAGCGTGTGGATGCCGGCGTTGGGGCCTTCGGTAAGCAGGTCGGTGAAGCCTTTGGACGCGCTTGGGCCGGCGGAATCGTCGCGCGAGGAAAAGGCATATTCGTCTTCCTGGCGCAACACGCGGAATTTTTCGAGGCCCAGCACCATGAAGAAAATGTGCTTTTCCACGGGCGCGCCGGGTTCCTGGCGCTGCTTCATTAACGCGGCCAGATCGTTGATCATCTCCGTGCCGCGGCGGTAGTCGGCGACCTCGATGTCGTAGGGAATCGACTTCGCGAGCATGAGCAAGCGCTCGCGTGCCGGCGAATCGGGCCGCGTGCCGTCGAGGATTTTGATCGCGAAATCCTTCGGCGAGTGCGATGCGGCGAGACTCAAAATCGACGCGCAGCACATCGCGATTTCGGTGTCGCCGCGATGCCCGATCACCATGAGGTTCGCGCCGGCTTGCCGCAAGAATTCGAGTTCAGTCGGCCCCTTGATCGCATTCGGTTCGCCGAGCCAGATGTGCGGAACCGCATTTGCCGGGAGTGGTTCGTTGAGCGCGGCGGTGCGCATGAGCATGTTGTTGCGCACGTCCGCGAGACTGCTGCCCTCGAAAACCACGATGGGTTCTTTCGATTCGACGCCGACTTCGACGGCTTTGCGCTGCAAGATTTCGAGATAGTTGTCCTGCAAATCTTTCGGCAGCCAGACGGCCTGGAACGGATTGTTGCCTTCGACGAGGCCGGCCATGTCGTTGTAAATCGCTTCGCCCGGGCGCGAGAGCAGTGACGCGGCGGAATTATCGTCGCTCAAAATCAGGTACGAATCGGCTTCGTTGCAGGCGAGCGCGATGCGCACGCCGACCTGGCCGAGCGTGCTCTTCGAAAGCGTGTACGTGCCGCCCAAAGTTTGCGAGCCAAGAATAACGTGGATTCCGAAGGCGCGGCCTTGGCGGACGATGCGGTCGAGGAGCAGCGCGGCTTCCTGCGCGACGGAATCGTCATCGACGAAGAATTCCTGGAATTCGTCGATCATCAACAGCGTGCGGGGGATTTGTTGTTCGGGGGCGACTTTGCGGAAGCTGGCGAAATCCTGCACGCGCGCTTTGCGGAAAAGTTCGCCGCGCGCGGTGAGTTCGCCGTCGATTCTGCGCAGGACGCTGATGGCGAATTCACGGTCGGATTCGATGGCGACGACGCGGGCGTGGCGCAGGCGGTGCGTGCCGTAGGTCTTGAATTCAACGCCTTTCTTGAAGTCGATGAGGTAGAACTCGAGTTCGCGCGGGCTGTACCACGACGCGGCGTTGGTGACGATGACGTGGAAGAGGTTGGATTTTCCGGAGCCTGTTTTGCCGGCGATGAGCGCGTGCTGCGCGGTGCCGCGGCCGACTTCGAGGTATTGCAGGCGGTCGGCGCCGGCTTTGCCAAGCGGAATGCGGACGCTGGCTTCGGTGCTGGAGGTCCAATATTCTTCGGGTTTGGGCATGACCACTTCGAAGGGCACTTGGATGCGCGCGGCTTCGCGGCACTGCTTGCCGATGGAGTTGACGAGTTGATCGATCTGCGCGGAGTTGGGGCCTTCGTCGGTGCGGAAGCGGACCATGTTGAGCGTTTCGTCATCGACAACGAAGCCTTCGCCGCGTTCGCGGATGATGAAGCCGTTCTGGCGCAGCAGCGGCATTTCGATCTGCGGCGGAAGCTTGTTCTTTTCGTTGTGGAGGATGAGCGTGTAGACGCCGCAGCGCACGCCGCTTTTGATGATGCTGGCGAGACGTTCGAGCGCCAGTTCGCTGAAGCCGGTGGGAAAATCGCCGATGACAACGAAGCGGTACGGCTCGGCAAGCTGGCCGGCTTCGCGGTTGTATTCTTCGATGGTTTTGTAGCGGTTGCGCAAATATTTCTGGATGATCTTCTCCATGTGCTCGGTGAGTTCGGTGAGCTTGCGCTCGATGTGCGCGCCGTCGGACCAGATGCGGCCGTTGACCAGCGTTTCGTCGTAATCGGCCAGATGCATCAAGCCCGCGAAATTCTGGCCGAGGCCAATCGGGTCGATGATGGTGAGTTTGGCTTTGGCCGGCGGGAAGGAGCGGAGCATGTTCAAGACGGTGTTGAAGACAAGCGCGAGCGTTTCGGCGCGGCGATTGCCGACGGAGCCGACAAGGAGCGAGCCGTGCAGCGGGAACGAGAGGAACATCGGCAGCGTGACCGATTTGAGGCTTTCAAGCGAGAATGGGCCCGTGTCGTCGCAGCGCGGCGCGAGCGTTTTTAGATCGAGGCTTAATTCGCCGATGGGAACTTCGGTCGAATAATGATCGGGCAGGCGCAGCGTTGCGATGTTGGCGCTGCCCCAGGACGGATGCGTCAAAGCGAATTGAGCGTGCGAATCTTTGACGAATTTGTCGAAATCGGCGAGTTCAGATTTCCACGTGTTGCCGAGAGTTTCGAGCGCCGCGGATTCTTCCAAATCAGCGCTGCGAATGGCGGCGGCGGTCTGTTCTTTTTGCAGCGAGAGCATGATGTCGTGGGCTGAGCGCTGCGCTGCGGCGGCTTGCGTCGCGTTGGTTTCGAGCGCTTGGAGCGCGGCGCCTTTGCGGCCGGAGATTTTCTGCAAGAGGCGGTCGCATTGGTTTTGGACTTTGGCGAGTTCGCCGGCGAGCGGTTTGTTGAATTCGTTGAGCTTGAAGTTAAAGCGCTCGCCTTCTTCGTTGTCTTCGACCACGCGCTGCACGCCGAGCTGCGTGATCTCGGACATGTTGCGATTTTTTTCGCGCGACTTTTCGCGCTGCGACGCGGCATGAAGTTCAGCGGCGTCGATGATCATGTTGACGCCGGCCTCGCGGACTTTTTGTTTGGCGGAAGTGATGTAGGTGTGGACGAGCGCAAGAAAAATGATGCACGAAACGATGTAGGACAGATCGATAATCGACGTGAACTGAAATTTGTTGATCACGCCCCACGCCGCGGCGTGAACGACCAGCACCAGCGCGTACGCGGCGATGGGCGGAATGATCGCGCCCAATTTTTGCGAATTCTTGAACGCGGTTTCGAGCTCGTTGAGGCGTTCTTCAAGGCGCTCGGGCTTTTCATCCGGCGCGTCCGGCGCATCTTCGGGCACTTCGTTCGACGTAACTTCGGGCTCGACATCCTTGTTGATGCGCACGCCGCGGTCGTGCGCGAAGCGGTAGGCTTGCGATTTGAGTTCGAGCGAATTGGCGGCGATGTCTTCGAGGAAACCCAGATTCTTGGCGTGCTGGGAATCGAGCTCGATCAGCTTTTGTTTGTGAATCACGACGGCCTGCGCCTGCTGCTGCTTGCGGCGTTCCATCCATTCGGCTTTGCGGTCGTTGAGCTGCTTTTCGATGGCGAATTTCTTTTTGTTGACGGCGGTGCGCACGGCCGCGGCGCGGCGCGCCCAATCGTGTTCGGCCTGCGCGCGCTTTTGCGTGGCGTCCACGCGCAAGGCGTCCTGCTTTTCCTGAAGTTCCTTCTCGGCGCGTTCGATGAAGGCGCGCAAGTCGGAGTCGGCCTTCTTGACGACGCCGGCGTGTTTGGCGACGGCGTCGTTGCGGACTTGCAGGATTTGGACGAGCTTGGTGCGGAGGGCGGTGAGGCGGGTGATGATGCGGTCCATGACGATGATCCTTTTATTTCTCTCGCAAAGGCGCTAACGCGCAAGGATGAATGTGTTTGAAATATGGATGGTTATCGTGGAGTCGAATGTTTGGTTTCAATTTGACCCCTCACCCCCGGCCCTTCTCCCCCAAGGGGAGAGGGAGAACGGCGGCGCCTCTCCCTGATGGGAGAGTCAAAATAATCAGCGGCAGTCGCGAACGACTTCGCGCATGAGGCCGTCGAGGTTGCGCATGGCGCGGGCGGCGTTTTCGGCGGCGTTCAAAAGGGGTTCGAGGTGTTCCTTTTCGAAATCATCGCGGGCTTTGTCCTTCCAGGAGTCGGCGCTGTTGAGCCATTGGCGCTTGAGGTCGTCGATGGCCTTGCGAAGAAGGGATTCGCTGTCGGAAGAGCTAAACATGGTTTTTCCTTTCATGTCCGCGCGCGTCAATTCAGCGTTGAGGTAAACGTTTTTTTGCGCGTCACGCCTCCATTATACCGCAGCGCGTGCCGCAACTTCAAATCGAAACGCGGGCTTCGAGCGTTTCCGGATGCGTTTCAGATTGGTCGCAAGCCTATTAGTTCGCCCCGTTGGAGCTTATCGGATTCCGTATGCCGCATACCCAGGGCTGCGCGGGCGCTCCGCCCTGGGCTTTAGAAGTTCGCGCCGTTGGCGCTGAAGACAAATGCAACCAAATTGACACAGACCCAGCGTACCTTATTAGCCACAGGGAGGAAGGTTTCACTATCGAAACTGCGCCTCCTTGTATTGCGCAAAGAGCGGCTTCAATTGATTGCGTTGGTATTTGCCTGTGCTGGTGACGGGGAACGACACGCCAAAGACGACCACTTTGGGGCACATCCACGCGGGCATCGCGGCGCGGCAGGCGGCGAGCACATCGGCATCGCTGAGCGCGGCGTTTTCCTGGCGGACAACGTACGCGCCGACTTCTTCGCCATACGTCACGTTCTCGAAGCCGACGGCCATCGCGGCTTTCACGCCGGGGATGCGGTTGAGCGCTTCGTCCACTTCGAGCGGCGAGACTTTTACGCCGCCACGCACAATCAATTCTTTGTAGCGGCCGGTGATGAAAAAATAATGGCGTCCGTCCGCAGCGGTTTTGAAAAATCCTTCGTCGCCGGTGCGAAACCAGCCATAGGTGAACGCGGCTTCGTTGGCGGCGAGGTTGTCGTGGTAGCCAAGCATGACGTTGTGACCGCGCGCAACGATCTCGCCTTTCTCGCCGTCATTCAGCGCGTGGCCGTGTTCGTTCTGGATCGCCATTTCGTTGACATCGAGCGGCACGCCGATCGACGGATAGCCGAAATCGCGCATCCATTTTTTGTGTTCGGGCGTGATGTTCTTTTCAGGCGGCAAAAAACAGGAGTAGCACGTCGTTTCGCTCAGCCCGTATCCGTGGCAAACGGGAATATTGAAGCGATCTTCGAAGCGTGCAGCAAGGTCCACGGTCAGCGGCCCGGCGCCGCAGATCAGATAGCGCAGTTCTGTACCGCCGGCGTCCCGCCGGCCCGATTCTTTCGCAGCTTCGAGCAAAAATTGGAGCAGCGTGGGCACCACGCTCACGACTTCCACGCGGAAACGCGCGCAGGTGTCGAAGAATTTTTTCGCGCTGAACTTGCGGTTCAACACCGTGCTGCCGCCGCAGAGCAGCGGCGCAAGATGCGTGACCACGATGCCGTTGACGTGATGAATCGGCAGCACGCACATCAATCGGGATTCCTGGTGCAGGCCATGCCAGCGCGCAATCGAATCGGCGTCGGCAACGAGATTGTATTGGCTGAGCGCGACGCCTTTCGGAACGCCGGTCGTGCCGGAGGTGTAGACGACGAGCGCCTCGGCGTCCGGATTCGGCGCGAGAGGCGCGGCGAGTTTTGGAAGAAATGTCGCCGGAAGAATCGTGTCGAAGCGCATTTCGTTGGACAGCATGGTAGGGCGCGTCTCCGGCGCGCCTTCGCTGCTCATCGAAATAATTGTCCTCAATGTTTTGATTTCGCGCGCCAATTCGCGCAGACGCGGCGCGTATTCGTCGAAAACGCAAAGTGTCTTCGCAGCCGAGTGCGCGAGCACGTGCGCGAGACGTTTGTCGTCTTCGTTGACGTTGAGCGGCACGACACTGGCGCCGAGCTGCCATGCGGCGAAATACAGCGCGATGGCGCGGTCGTGGTTGTGCAGGGCAGTCGCGACGCGGTCGCCGGGGCCGATGCGGGCGTGAAGATGGAGCATGGTCGCGAGACGGCGCACCCAGTCGTAGAACTCGGCGGTGGAATACGCGCGCCCGTCGCTGGAATCATCGACATAATGTAGATACGGCGAGGTTGGGCGCGACGCGGCGCGCGCGTGCAGAATCTCCGCGAAGGTGGATGGCGTGACGAGGCGCTGCTCGTGCGGGCGGCCTTCGAGGCTGCGCGCAGCGCGAATTTTGGAACGCAGATCTTCGGGGAGGCTGGCGGACATAAAACAAATCTCACACGGAGGCGCAAAGGCGCTGCGAATAACAAAAGAAGAGTTGCGCTCACTTCTTGTACTTCTGGCTGGAGCGCTTCAAAAAATCCTGCTCCTCGGAACTGAGCGCGCCCATGCCTTCGCGCGAAATTTTGGCCAGCAATTCATCGACGCGGCGCGCGGTTTCAGGATCGATGCGCGCGGCGGATTCGGCCTGGCGGCGCTGCTCGGCGGCGTGCGCTCGCTCGCTGCGCGTGCGGCGCGAGGCAACCAGTTCGCCTTCGCGGTCGTCCTGCGGAATCTCGCTGCTCGATGCGCTGCGCCCGCCTTCGATCGAGCGAAATTTTCGACGACGCCACCACTGCCGCACGCGGTAGAGCATCCCCGAACTGCGCCGACCGCGGCTGGCGAAAATGCGCAGGTCGAGTACGTAAAACAGGAATCCGGCCAGCGCGCCGCCCAGATGCGCGGCGTGTGCGACGTGATCGCCGCTTTGAACCACGCCGAAGAGATCCAGCGCCACATACAGCGGCACAAGCACCCACAGCGGCACGGGCACAATGCCCATCACGTTCACTTTTTTAAGCGGATCGATACACGCGGCGGCGGCGGCAAGCCCCATCACCGCGCCAGAAGCGCCCAGCGCCGAGGCGCTCTGGCCGCGCAGGACTTCGATCAGCACGTACGCGCCAGAGGCGCTTAAGCCCGCGATCACGTACAGCGCAATGAAATTGTTGCGCCCATAGAAGACTTCGACGTCTTTCGCCAGAATCCAGAGAAAAAGCAGATTGAAGAAAATGTGCGTTGCGTCGATGTGCGAGAATTCGCTGGTGAGCAATGTCCAGACGCGATACTGCTCCAGCACTTCGCGCGGGCCGCACAAAAAGTTTTCGCGCATGAAAAGCTGAAACGCCGAACCGGGGCTGGCGTTCGCGATTTGCCAGACGATCCATACGGCAACGTTGATGAAGATCAACAGCAGGGTTGCGGAAATGGGCCGGCCGCGGACCGTGCCAAACGATTCCGCGCCTTCCTCATCGCTCATGTAACGCCGGTCGGTGATGCCCATGTGGATTCGGACTCGCACTGCCGATTTGGTTGCCGCCACCGCGCGCCATTCTATAATTGAGCGCTGCAAAGTTCAATGTTCATGTACCGCCAGCCTCTGGCCGGCGTATTCGGGCCGGCGGGACGCCGGCGATACAATCATTCGGAGAGACGATGCCCAAGCAGCCGATCAACCCAACGCAGGAATCGTTGCAGCGCGTCGAGCGCCTCGTCACGAATTTTTGCGCGAATTCGGGGACGAGTACGCATCCGGACAAGACCGTGACGGAGGGCGTGGCGGTCGGGCTGGCGCATCACCTCGACACGCTGGGCCGGCCGCTTTGTCCGTGCCGCTTTTATCCGGATAAGATGGAGGAGATCAAACACCGGACGTGGATTTGCCCGTGCGACGACATGAACGTTTACAAATATTGCCATTGTCTGCTTTTTACGACGCCGGAAGGCCTGCCGATCACGGAGTATCTTCCCGACGATCACGAAGGCCGCGCGACGTATGGTTTGGTGAAGGATCCGACACCCGACAAAGGGCGTGCGCTGCGGGCGAAGGCCGCGGAGCGCGAAAAGGAGCGCCGCGAGCGGCAATCGTAATGCGAATTACCGTCGCCGAAAAATACTTCCCCCACTGCCTGGCGCTGATCGGCGCGGCGGTCTTCGCCAACAGTTTCTTTGGCGTGTTTGTCTTCGACGAATACACGAGCATCGACCACAACGAAGCGATCCGCCACCTCTGGCCGCCGAAATACCTGTGGGAGCCGCCGAACGACACGCGGCCGATTATCGGGTTGTCGCTGGCGATTAATTACGCCATGCACGGCTTGCATTTTTGGCCGTACCATTTGCTCAATCTGATCATTCATCTGACCTCGGCGCTGGCGTTGTATGGAATCGTGCGGCGGACATTTTTATGCGAAAAACTGCGCGGCCGATTTGGCGCCGAAGCCGCGCCGCTGGCGTTTTTGATTGCGCTGATCTGGATGATCCATCCGCTGCAAACCGCTTCGGTCACGTACGTGATTCAGCGCTGCGAGTCGATGATGGGGATGTTTTTTCTGCTGACATTGTATTGCGTGATTCGCTCGGCGGATCCGAACCGACCCCTCACCCCGGAGGCGCAAACAGGCGCGCCTCTCGGCCCTCTCCCGGAGGGAGAGGGCAACAGCAACCGACGCGACAGATCCACACGGGTGCGTTGGAGTTTGATGGCGATTTGTTTTTCGACGCTGGGCATGGGTTGCAAGCAGGTGATGGTGACCGCGCCGGTGATTGTGTTTTTGTACGACCGCGCATTTCTGGGCGGCAGCATCGCCGAAGCGCTGCGCCGGCGCTGGGGACTTTACCTTGGGCTGCTGGCGTCGTGCGCGGTGCTGATCACATCGGCGGTTCACAATCCGCCGGGCGGGCCGAGCGCGGGATTTGGCCTGACCTGCGTGACAAAGTTCAATTATTTTCTCACGCAACTGCAGGTGATTCCGCATTACCTGCGGCTCGCGTTTTGGCCCGATCATCTGTATCTCGATTATTCGTGGCCCTTCGTGACGTCGCCGCTAAAAGTTTTGCCGCAGATTGTTTTTTTTAATTTGATCTGGCTCGTGTTTTTGATTGGAGTGATCAAGAACACAGCTTGGGGGTTTCTGGGCGCGTGGTTTTTCATTATTCTCGCGCCGTCGTCGAGCATCATGCCGATACTGGACGCGGTTTTTGAGCACCGCATGTATTTGTCGCTGGCGGCGCTGGCGGCGGGATTCGTTTTATTCGCCGAATTCGCGATACGGAAAATCGTGTGGCGGATGGAGCGACGGCATCTTGCCGGCAGGACGCCGGCGCTCCAAAGGACGCAGGAAATCGGCGTGTGGGTGTTCAGTGTCGTGGCGCTGGCGTTGAGCATTCGCACGATCGCGCGCAACGACGATTACCGCTTGCAATCGACGGTGTGGGGCCCGGTCGCGGAGCGTTTTAAGGACAGTGACCGCGCCGCGAACAATCTGGGCAACGCGTTCGCCATCGAGAAACGGCACGCCGAGGCAATTACGTGTTTTCAATCGGCGCTGCGCATCAAACCGGATTACACGGATGCCGAATACAATCTGGGCGTTGAATATTCCGCGCTTGGAAAAAAAGAGGAAGCGCTGGAGCATTATGCGCGCGCGTTGAAATTGAATGCCGATTATCCCCAAATTAATTGTTACATGGGGGACGTGCTGCGCGACTTGCAGCGCGACGGCGAAGCGATCGAGCATTATCAGTTGGAATTGTATCGGGATCCGAAATGCGCCGACGCGTATTACGGGCGGGGCGCCGCGTACAGCGCGCTGGGCGAGAAGCAACAGGCGCTGGACGACTACGCGCGGGCGCTGGAACAGAATGAAAAATTTCCGAAAGCGCATTATGCTATGGGCGAGATCCTGCTTGAATTGAAGCGCGTGCCGGAAGCGCGCGCGCAGTACGAAGCCGAATTGAAACGCGATCCAAAGGACGCGGACGCGAAGCGGCGGCTGGATGAATTGGGAACTGCGCCGACGACCACGGAAGCCGTGTCACGATGAAACGCCCCGCCGCGCCCGCCGCCATCCGCAGCCTGTTCATCGCCAACCGCGGCGAAATTGCTTTGCGCATCGCCCGCACCGCGCGGCGGCTGGGCGTGCGCGTGTGCGCCGCGTTTTCGAGCGCCGACGGCGGGCTGCCGCATCTGAGGCTGAGCGATTGGGCGTGCGAATTGGAGGGCGACCCGCGCGGCGTTTATCTGGACATCGCAAAAATCATCGACGCCGCAAAGCGCGCGCGCGCCGATGCGATACATCCGGGTTACGGATTTTTGTCCGAGAATGAGGACTTCGCGGAGGCCGTTGAGAATGCGGGCATGCGTTTCGTCGGTCCGACGGCGGACCAGATTGCGGCGCTCGGCGACAAAATTTCCGCGCGCGAAGCGGCGGCGAAAGCGGGCGTGCCGATTGTGCCGGGACAAGGTCACGCTGTTCAGTCGCTTGACGACGCCCGCGCGGTTGCGTCGGCGACGGGCTATCCGTTGCTGATCAAAGCCGCGGGCGGCGGCGGCGGGCGCGGCATGCGGATTGTCCGCGAAGAAGCGCTGCTTGGCGAAGCGCTTCAGCGCGCGTCGTCCGAAGCGCAAGCGGCGTTCGACGACTCTCGCGTGTTTATCGAGAAGTACATCGAACGCGCGCGGCATGTGGAAATCCAGATTCTCGGCGACGGACTTGGGCGCGCGATTGCGCTGGGTGAGCGTGAATGTTCGGTGCAGCGGCGGCATCAGAAATTGATCGAAGAGTCCCCCGCCCCGGCCCTTTCACGCGTCGCCGCGCATAGAATGGGCGAGTTGGCCGCGCGGTTGGCGGCGAAACTGAATTACCGCGGCGCGGGGACGATGGAATTTCTTGTGCCTGCGGGGACGAACGATTTTTATTTCATTGAGACGAACACGCGTTTGCAGGTCGAACATCCTGTCACGGAGATGCGCACGGGATTGGATTTGGTCGAAGAACAATTGATTGTTGCCGAAGGCCGCGGGTTTTCGCCGCGCATTTTGAATTTAATCGGTGCAAAGAATGCAGCGGCGAATTTTTCGCACTTCAATGGCCACGCGATCGAAGCGCGCGTGATCGCGGAAGATGCGTCACAGGATTTTCGTCCATCGTGCGGAAAACTCGCGATGGTTGCGTGGCCCGCGGGACCGGGGATTCGCGTCGATGCGTGGGCCGAAAGCGGATTGGAAGTCTCGCCCTTCTATGATTCGCTGCTTGGCAAAGTGATCTCGTGGGGCCAGGACCGCGAGCAAGCGCGCACGCGCTTGGAATCGGCGTTGCGCGAAACGCTGATTCATCCGGTGGCGAGCACCGCGCCGTTTCTGGCGCGCGTGATCGCGGGCGATGCGTTCAAGTCGGGGGAGTACGATACGAGTTTGATTTCGTCACCCCTTTCTTCATCTATGGAACAGGTGAGAGGGGCCGGGGCTGAGAGGCCGGCGCTCGCGGCGCTTGCGGCGAGTGAATTGTTGACGCATCGCGAACGAGTCGGCGCGGCTGAGTATGCGGCGCGGCCGTTGAGTTCGTGGCAGAAGGCGGAGTAAAGCGAATGACGCATGGCGCGAAAGAAGAATATGTCCTTCGTCCTGTTGAAGGCGGCGCGGATGCGATTCGTTTTGCATTGCACGCGCCGCATCGCGTCGAATTGGCCGACGGTTCGACGCTGCCGCTGAAAATTCTGCGCCGCGAAGAAAACGGATTCACGACGCTGCTGTTTGGCGAGCGTGTGATTCACGGATTTATCGAACGGCATAACGGAGAGCTGACGCTCACGATCGAAGGGCGTGCTCAGAAATTTTCTTTGCAGCCCGCCGCGCTGGATTCGATGCGGCAAGGCATGTTGAAAGCGAGTGCGCAGAACGGGTCGATTGAATTGAGAAGCCCGATTCCCGGATTGATCAAAGCGGTGCGCGTGGAATTGAACGCGGGCGTAACGGCAGGACAGACACTGGCGATTCTGGAAGCGATGAAAATGGAAAACGAAATTCGCGCACCGCACTCGGGGATTGTCGAGAAGATCAGCGTCGCCGCCGGGCAAAATGTGGCGGCGGGGGCGGTGATGTTCGCGATCAAGACGAACGGGGCGAGCTAACTTTTTTCACGCGGAGGCGCAAAGGCGCAGAGAACGGCAAAGAAAGACACGTGAACGGGAACGATTTAATGGACGAAATTGATTCGGCGTTCAACGGGTGTGTGTTAGTTTTGTTGCAAGCCATTAGTTCGCCCCATTGGGGCTTTTGAAATTCCGTATGCGGTATACCCAGGGCTGCGCGGGTACGCTTGCCCTGGGCTTTAAAAGTTCGCGCCGTTGGCGCTGAAGACAAATGCAACAGAATTGACACTGACCCGCGTTCCGCCGCATTTTTTTCTTTGCGCCTTTGCGCCTTTGCATGAAAAAATGGAGGATGCATGAATCTGTCCCTCACCCCCGAACAGGAAGCCGCCCGCGAGACAGCGCGCGAATTCGCTGACAAGAAAATCCTCCCTAAAGCCGCGTATTATGACGAGCGCGAGGAATTTCCCGCCGACATCGTGCGCGAACTTGGCGAAATTGGATTGTTGGGGATGACCATTCCCGCGGAATTTGGAGGCGCGGGGATGGACGCGGTCAGTTATGCGCTCGCGTTGATGGAATTGGGGCGCGCCGATGCGTCCACGGCGGTGACGCTGTCGGTGAATACGCTTGTTGCCGAGTGCGTGATGCGCTGGGGCAACGATGGACAGAAGGCGAAATTCCTGCCGCGGCTGACGGGGCTCGACGGGCTTGGCGCGTTTGCGATCACCGAGCCGCACGCGGGGTCGGACGTGCAGGCGATGCGCACGCGCGCGGAATTGCGCGGCGACAATTATGTTCTGAATGGCGAGAAGATTTGGATCACCAATGCGTCGCACGCGGGGATCATATTGGCAATTGCGGTCACCGATCCGACCAAGCGCACCAAAGGGTTCAGCGCGTTTTTAATCGAGCGCGGCACGCGCGGACTTTCGATTGGCAAACCAGAACACAAGATGGGCCAGCGCGCGAGTCCCGCGTGTCCGGTCGTCTTCGACAATTGCAAAGTGCCCGCGGGAAATTTGCTCGGGCCCGAAGGCGTGGGATTGAAGGTGGCGCTCGGCGCGCTGGATTCAGGGCGCATCGGAATTTCGAGCGTGAGCACGGGCATCATTCAAGCCTGCGCGGACGAGATGACGCGCTATGCAAAAGAGCGCAGCGCTTTCGGAAAACCGATCGCGGATTTTCAGGCGATTCAATGGATGGTCGCCGATACGCTGGTCGATCTCGAAGCGGCGCGCGCGCTGACGCTCAGCATTGCGTGGCTGAAGCAGAGCGGCGCGCCGTTCACCGACAAAGCGGCGATGGCCAAACTTTTCGCGAGCGAAGCGGCGAACCGCTGCGCGTACCGCGCCGTGCAGGTCTTCGGCGGGTACGGATACAGCCGCGAGTATCGCGTCGAACGGCTGTATCGCGACGCGCGGGTATTGACGCTGTACGAGGGGACGAGCGAGATTCAGAGGCTGGTGATCGCGCGGAACGCGCTGAAGTAAGCGGGGGTGCCCGCAGTGCCCCTCTCCCTTCGGGAGAGGGGTACACAGCGCAACTCGGTGAAGCACCCACTACGAGCTCGTGTCACTTACTTGGTTGCCAGCCGCATTCAATCTCACTACACTCCCCTTTATATGAACGAGCGCTTCCTCATCGACCTCAACTTGCGCCGCATTCCGTCGCTGTCGCCGGACGTACTGATCGTTGGCTCCGGCATTGCGGCGATTTCGGCGGCGATTGTGGCGGCGGAAGATGCGTCGGTGCTGCTGGTCACGAAAAGCGAATTGAAAGAATCGAACACGTATTACGCGCAGGGCGGGGTGGCGGCGGCGCTCGATCCAGCCGACGATCCGGAAGGACACTTGCGCGACACGTTGATTGCGGGGGCCGGTTTGTGCGATGTGGATGCGGTGCGCAAGCTCGTCACCGAAGGGCCGGATCGCGTACGCGAATTGATCGCGTGGGGCACGCCATTCGACCGCGAGGATGGGAAGATTGCCTTCACGCTCGAAGGCGGCCACTCGCACCACCGCATCATTCACGCGGAGGGAGACGCGACGGGGCGCGCGATTGAAGTGAGTTTGATCGGCAAAATTCGAAATCATCCGAACATTTCGATTCTCGAAAACCATTTCGCGGTCGATCTGCTGCATCACGACGGAGTGTGTTACGGCCTCGTGGCGCTCGACAGCAAAACGGGAAAGCTGTTCAAAATCGAAGCGAAGGCAACGATTTTAGCGACAGGCGGCATCGGCCAGATTTATCGCGAGACGACCAATCCCGACGTGGCGACCGGCGACGGGATGGCGATTGCGTTTCGCGCGGGCGCGACGCTGCAGGACATGGAATTCGTGCAGTTTCATCCGACGGTCCTCTATCTGGCCGGCGCGAAACGGCATCTGATCACGGAGGCGGTGCGCGGCGAAGGCGGCTATCTGATCAACGCGAAGGGCGAGCGCTTCATGCAGAAATACGATGAGCGCCTGGAGCTCGCGCCGCGCGACATTGTGGCGAAATCGATTTCGCACGAGATGGCGGAGACCGGCGCGACGAATGTATTCCTGACGCTGACGCACCTCGATCCGATCATGATTCGCACGCGCTTCCCAAATCTCGTGCAGACGCTGGCGCAGTACCGCATCGACCCATGCAAGGACCGCATTCCGATCCGTCCTGCATGCCATTACATGATGGGCGGAATTCGCACGGATCTGAAGGCGTTCACGGACGTATACCGCTTGCTCGCGGCGGGTGAAGTGGCGAGCGTCGGCGTGCACGGCGCGAATCGCCTTGCGTCGAATTCGCTGCTTGATGGATTGGTTTACGGCCACGAAGCGGGACGGCAGGCGATAAAACTTGCGGCGGGTTCGCAGCCGACGTTTCCGCTCAAATCGCTCGATCCCGTGATGAAGCGCGAGAATTTGCCGCTGGATTTGCTGGACGTGCGCAATTCGCTGCGCAGTCTGGTGAGCCGCTCGGCGGGGATTATTCGCGATGGCGAGACGATGTCCAGCGCACTGCAGATGCTCGACTTCTGGCAAAAATACGTCTATGCGGGCGAATTCAGCACGGCCGCGGGACTGGAGCTGCAAAACATGCTGGCGTGTTCGCAGTTGGTTTTGCGCAGCGCGCTCAAGCGCGAGGAATCGCGCGGCGCGCATCAGCGCAAAGATTTTCCGGCGACTGACGATGTGAATTGGAAGCGGCATTTGACGACCAATCGGCGCGATTACGAATAATCGGGCGGCCACCCTTTACTCGAATTTTCTCCGTGGTCTTTGTGCCTTCGTCGTCTTTGTGATAAAAAGAAAATCTCTAATCATGGAATCAGGAGAAACGAATGGCCGTTGAATCTTTGAACAAACTTCCACATGCACAAAAGCGCACGTTTGTGCCGAACACGATTGACCTCGGCGATTGGAGTCTGATCGAGCCGCTCTTTAAGAAGCTCGTGGACGAAGCGCCGGCGATCAATTCCACGAAAGCGCTGGAGAAATGGGTGCTGGACAGCGGCGAACTGGGTGCGGCGCTCGATGAGGAATCCGCCAAGCGCTACATCAACATGACCTGCAACACGGAAGACAAGGATATCGAAAAATCGTATTTGCATTTCATCGAGAACATCGAGCCGAAATGCAAGCCGTACTGGCACAAGCTCAAGGAACTATTCGTAGCCAATTCGCTCCACAAAAAGCTGCCGGCGCAGCGCTGGATGGTTTTCACGCGCGGCGTCGAAATGGAGATCAAACTTTTCCGCGAAGAGAACATCCCGCTGCAAGTCGAGGACGCAAAGCTCAGCCAGCGCTTTCAAAAAATCACCGGCGCGATGACGATCAATTTTAACGGCAAGGAGCAGACCTTGCAGCAGGTCGGCCGGTATTTAGAGGAGCCTGACCGCGCGCTGCGCCAGCGCGCGTGGGAAGCCATTGCGGCGCGGCGCGCGAGGGACCGCGATGAATTGGAAGCGATCTTCGACGAGATGGTGAAGCTGCGCACGCGCATCGCGAAGAATGCCGGCTTCAAGAATTACCGCGACTTCGCGTTCAAGGCGAAGCATCGTTTCGATTACACGCCGGAGGATTGCGTCGCGTTTCACAAGGCCGTGGCCGAACATGTCGTTCCGCTTGCGCGCGAATTGCAGAAGCGGCGCAAGCGCTTGATGGGCGTGGACGCGCTCAAACCGTGGGACCTTGCCGTCGACGTAAAAAATCGCACGCCGCTCAAGCCGTTCAAAGAAGTCAAAATCATGGTGGACAAATGCCACAGCATTTTTAAGAAGATCAGCCCGGCGCTGGCGAAACATTTCGACATTCTGCGCAAGAAAAATCTGCTCGACCTCGAAAGCCGCAAAGGCAAAGCGCCCGGCGGCTATCAATATTCGCTCGAAGAAGCGCGACTGCCGTTCATTTTCATGAACGCCGTCGGCCTGCACCGCGACGTGGAAACGATGCTGCACGAAGCCGGCCACGCGTTCCATGCGTTGGCCGCGCGCGAGGAACCGCTCCTCTATTATCGTTCGGCGCCGCTGGAATTTTGCGAAGTGGCGTCGATGAGCATGGAGTTGCTTGCCGCGCCGCATTTGACGGAATTTTATTCAAGCGCCGATGCCGACCGCGCGCGCCGCACGCATCTTGAAGGCATCATCGGCTTGATGCCGTGGATTGCGATTGTGGATGCGTTTCAGCATTGGATTTACACGCGCCCGCAGCACACTCGCGAGGAACGCAAAGCCGAGTGGCTGCGCTTGCAGAAGAAATTCGGCGGCATCGAAGATTGGAGCGGCCACGAGGACGCGCGCGCGTACATGTGGCATCGGCAGGGGCATTTGTTCGGCTCGCCGTTCTATTACATCGAATACGGCATCGCGCAGTTGGGCGCGCTGCAGATGTGGCTGAATTCGAAGAAGAGCGTGTCGGACGCGGTGAAGAATTATCAGAACGCGCTGGCGCTGGGCGGCTCGCGGCCTCTGCCGGAATTGTTCAAGGCGGCGAAGATCAAATTCGATTTTAGCTCGAAGACGATTGAGCCGCTGGCGAAGGCGATCACGAAGGAACTGGCGGGGTTGGAGAATGCGTGAGGTTCGTTTGTCTCACGCGGAGGCGCAAAGGCGCGGAGAAAGGCGCAAAGGAAGAACAGTTGGATTGAGCGCGCATGATTCAGCCCAGCGTACAAAGTGGAGGCGGCACTGGCAGACTTGGGGTACCGAGTCTACCAGTGGCACCCGCCAAAACTTCGGCGGTGCCGGTTTCCATTTCCTTCAAACTGCTGCTCTGGATTTATGCGATTCTGCCGCTGTGCTTGCTCGCGTGGCTGATCGACAGCGTTTTTTTTCATTCGGCGCTGCTGCCGTATTTGCCGCTGGCGCCGGAGCGTTTTTTCTGGCTCTCGCTGCTGTTTGGAACGCCGCACATCATCGCCAGCAACATTATTCTCTTCAGCAATCGCGAGTACATCGAACGCTTCAAAATGCGCCTGCTTCTGGCGACGCTGTTCATCGCGGCGTTTTTTGGCGGCGGTTATTTTTTCCTGCGCGCGATCAGCGACGAACGCACGGCGTACAATGTCCTTTTTGCGCTCATCGCGACCGCGACGGTGGTTCATGTGGTGAAGCAGCAGATTGGAATCGGCAATGCGACGGCGCGGCTGAGCGGGCTGGTGTTTCAATGCTGGGCGTGGTCGATCATTGGCGGCGGGATTGTGCTGTACAACGCGATCTTTCTCGAAAGCGTTTTTTCGCCGGAACAGAAAACGATTCTGCTGTGGCTGATGATTGCGTCGTGCGCAGTGACGCTTGTGTTGGCGTGCGTGCTCTATCGCCGAATCGCTCAGCCGATGGGGCGGGCGTTTTTTGTAGCCAACAGCGCGATGACGATGACGAGCGTGATTCTGTACTCGAAGCAATATTATTTCTTCGCGGTGCTTGGGCCGCGCGTGGTTCACGATGTCACGGCGTTCGTTTTTTACATGGCGCACGACTACAACCGGCATCACGCGCAAGCGAAGAATTCTTTGTACAAAATGCTGAACGCGCTGCACGTGAGCGCGTTTCTGGCGGTGCCGGTGCTGGCGATTGCGGTGACGTTTGCCTTGCAAGCGTACGGCGATCAGGCGTTCGACGCGATGACCGTGCGGCTGTTTAATGTCAGCGTCCCGAACGCGATCACGCTCGGCTTCATCGGGTATTTAAGTCTGCTCCACTATTATACGGAGGCGTTTACGTGGAAGGGCGATTCGCCGTATAAGAAGTATGTGGCGTTCAAACGCGCGGCGTAAACTGCGCAACTTCCGGTGTACTTAATGGGTCAAACACTGTTATGGATAACAGTCATAGCATAATTCATGCGATCACGGACTCATTCATGCAGTCGATTCGATCTCCAAAATGCCGCTTACTGACGTGCGCGGCTCTGGCAATTCTTGCTGCAACACTTTCCGCCGCTGAAAAAGGCTACCCGATTACGCCCATTGCGGAGCTCAAGGGCCACGGCCCCGTCGATTTCGCGAAAGAAGTTTTGCCGATTCTGCGCAAGAATTGCCTGGCTTGTCACGGGCATGTGAAACCGAAAGCCGATCTGATTCTCGAAAATCCGCCGTCGATTCGCAAAGGCGGCGAGAGCGGGCTGGCGGTCGTGCCGGGGAAGGGCGCGGAGAGCCTCCTTATAAAGGTGAGCAGCGGGCGCGATGCAGATTCGTACATGCCGCCGGGGAAGAACAACGTCGGCGCGGTGCCGCTCACGCCCGAACAGCTTGGGCTTATCAAATTGTGGATTGATCAGGGCGCGTTGGGCGATGCGAACGCAGGCGTCGAAAAAGTGGTGTGGCGCGCGCTGCCGTCGGGATTGAACCCGATTTTGGCGGTCGATGTCACGGGCGACGGGCAGACCGCGGCGTGTTCGCGCGCAAATCAGGTTTATTTGTACAGCTTGCCGCTGGGCCAATTGTCCGCGCGCCTGGCCGATCCAGCGCTGACGAAGGACGGATTGGGCAACGCAGCCGACCGCGACTTCGTCGAATCGCTGAGTTTCAGTCCCGACGGAAATCTGCTGGCGTCAGGCGGGTATCGCTGCGTGAAAATCTGGCGCAGGCAACCGCCGGCTGAATTGGGGAATTTGAACGATCCCAAGGCGAAACCGTCGCAGGTGAAATGTGTGGCGCTTCATGCGCCTCCGCACCGCGCGGCGAAAGGCATGGCCGACGGGCGCGTGGAAATTTGGGATGTGGACACCGCGAAATTGCTGCTGTCGTTCAACGCGCATTCGGCGGCGGTCAATGGGCTGGCGTTCTCGGCCGACGGTGCGCTGCTGATTTCCGGATCAGCAGACGGTTTGATCCGGATTTGGAACGCCAGCGACGGCGCGCTCAGGGGCGAGATTTTCAGCCCCGTTCCGGTCAACGCGGTGGCGTTCCACGAAGAGACGCGGCAGATCGTTTCGGCCGGCGCGGAGAACAGCATTCGGGTCTGGCGCATGCCGTTGAATTTCGATTACGAAGCATTGAGCGTGCGCGAAATAAAGGGGCACGGCAACGCGGTCAATGCGCTGGAATTCATTAATGGAGGCAAGCAGTTGCTTTCGGGCAGCGCGGACGGTTCGATGATTCAATGGAATTTCGCGGACGGCGGGCAGGCGCGCAAATTCGATTTGGGCGGAACGGTTTCGGCGTTTGCGGCGCGGCCGGATTTCAAACGCTTCGCCACCGCCGGCGCTGCGCGCGCGAAAGTGTGGAACGCGGAGAACGGACAGGGGCAGGGCGAAGCGAAGGGGGACCGCATCGCCTACGAAACCAAAGCCGCCGCCGAGCGCGATGCGGCGTTTTATAAAGGTGAAGTCGATTACAACAAAACGGCGCTGCAAAACGCCGAGAAGGATCAAAAGGCTGCCGTTGAGGCGCTGAAGAAAGCTGTCGATGCAAAAGCGGCAGCGATCAAAGACGCGGAGACGAAGGCGGAGGCGTTGAAGAAAGCGACGCCAGAAAAAGATGCTGCCAAGAAAGTTGCTGATGAAATGGCCGCTGCGTTAAAGAAGGCGGCGGAAGCGAAGGACGCCGCGGTCAAAGCCGCGACCGATGCGGCGGCGGAAGCGAAAGCGGCGGCGGAGAAGAGCGCGGCGCTCAAAAAGGCGTTCGACAAATCCGCGGAAGCGAAAGCCACCGCGGAAAAAGCGCTGCAGGAACTGCAGGCGAAAGCCAACGGCGCGGACGCCGCGGCCAAACCCACGCCAGACGCCTTGAAGGCGGCGCAATCGCAATTCGACGCGGCGAAACTAGCTTTCGAACGCGACATGGCGATGCACGCGATGGCCGAAAAGGCCGCGCAGGAAGCGGACGCAAAATCGAAGAGTGCGGCTGAAGCGCGCGGCGCCGCCGAAAAGGCGGCTGCCGACGCCACTGCGAAAAACACGGATGCGGCGAACAAATTCAAAGCCGCCGAAAGGACTTTCAACGAGGCTTTCGACGCGAACAAGAACGCGATGCTGGCGCGGGACGTAGCGAGCCAAACGAATGAGCGCGCGGAAGCGACTTTGAAAAAACTGGACGGCGATCTGGCGCAATTCAAAGCGGCGCTGGCGGAGAACGAAACGCTGCTTAAGCAGAGCGGCGAAAAAGTTGAAGCCGCGAACAAAGCCGCGGCGGCGAGCGAGAAGCCGCTGTTCGCGGCGGCGTGCGCACCGTCGGGCGCGTTCTTCGCCATAGCGGGCGAGGGCGGCTTGGTCTCGTTTGTGAGCACTGAAAACGCGAAGGCCGGTGAGTGCCTTCGCACAAAAATCGAGAGCATCAGCGCGCTGAAATTCCTTGACGACAACCGGTTGCTCATCGCTGGGAACAACGGCTGCATTGTCTGGAGCGTGAATGCCGAATGGAAACTGTTGCGGATCATCGGAACGAACAGCGACGATTCGCCGCTGGCGGGGCGCGTGATGGCGCTGCAGTTCAGCCCAGACGGAAAGTGGCTGGCCACCGGCAGCGGCGTGCCGTCGCGGTCAGGCGAAGTGAAATTGTGGAACGTGAACGACGGGACGCTGGTGCGCGAATTCAAAGACGCGCACAGCGACACGGTGTTTGGGCTGGCGTTCACGTCGAACGGAAAACTGCTCGCAAGCTGCTCGGCGGATCGATTCATTCGCGTCTTCGATGCGGCGAGCGGAAAGCTTGTGCGGACGTTTGAAGGGCACACCGATCACGTGATGAGTGTGTCGTGGAAGCGCGACGGACGAATTCTCGCGAGCGCAGGCGCGGACAAGACCGTGAAGTTCTGGGACGCGATTACGGGCGAGCAGAAATTCAATGTGGAAAACCGTTTTCGAAAGGAAGTCACGTCCGTGCACTACATGCCCGGGCAGAATTTGATCCTGGCGGCGGGCGCGGACAATAGCCTGAAGCTGCTTCGCGAAGACAACGGGAACGATGCGCGGAATTTTGGGAACGACAAAGGCTTCATTCAATCGGCGGCGGTGACGGCGGACGGGAAGACCGTTCTAGCCGGCGGCGACGACAGCGTGCTGCGCGCGTGGGACAGCAACGACGGGAAGTTGCTAGGGGCGTTTGAGGCGCCGAAGTGAGCAGGGGTCAGGGGTCAGGGGTCAGGGGTCAGGGGTCAGGGGTCAGGGGTCAGGGGTCAGGAGTCAGG
>Ga0070731_10001135_pt1 | contig 28985 bp, 27 predicted proteins | sample Coa_R1_2_FD_66448 | JGI IMG/M metagenome (GOLD analysis project Ga0070731, IMG submission 66448) | Surface soil microbial communities from Centralia Pennsylvania, which are recovering from an underground coalmine fire - Coalmine... | ecosystem: Environmental > Terrestrial > Soil > Unclassified ... | reverse complement strand
CGGATGACCCGGTAGCCCTCTTCGGCGACGCCGCCGTCCGGCACCAGGTAATAGGGCGCATCGAAGTAGATCGGGTCGATTTCCTCGACGAATTCCACGATGTCGATCGTGTCGGTGGTTTCGAGCCGCAGCCGCTTCAGATCGTCGGGGTCGACCGTGACGTAGCGGCCCTTTTCGTATTCGAACCCTTTGACGATGTCGTCGCGCTCGACGGGGCCGATGCCGGGCACGGTCAGCTGCTGGCGCACCCGCTCGCCCGAGGGCTCGTGGATCTGGTGGAAGCGGATGCGCTCGCGCTCGGTTGTCGCGGTGTAGAGGCGCACCGCGATCGTCACCAGCGAGAGCTTGAGATACCCGGTCCAGTAGGGCCTTGCCGGCGCCGCCATCGGATTCGCTCCATCTTTTACGCTAATCCAACGATAACGCCGGAATGCCGTTCCGCCAACGCCGACCCGCTGTTCTCGCAGGCGCCTAAGCCGCGACCTTAATTCGCGGCGCCGAAGATCGGGAAGATCACCTTGTCGCCGGGGTGGATGCCGAGCCGCGCGGCGGTGCCGCCGTTCAATTCGATCGCGGCGCGCACTGGCGCCGCGGCGGCGATCGTGTCGAGCGAAAGCGGCACGGCGCGCTCGTGGATGTTGACGATGCGGCCCTGCGCGTCGACGAACAGCATGTCGAGCGGGATCAGCGTGTTCTTCATCCACATCGAGGCCGGGGTTGGCGTCTTGAAGTCGAAGATCATGCCCGAATCGGGCGCCAGGCTCTGGCGGAACATCAGCCCCTGCTCCAATTGCGCCGGGGTGGTCGCGACTTCCACGGTGAATTTATGCGGGCCGCCGGCGGTGAGGATCGTCAGCTCGGCGGTCGGAAACTGCGCCAACTGGGCCGACGCGACATTGGCCCAGGCAAAAAGCAGCAGCGGGAGCAGCAGGAAGCGGCGGCGGGAGAGCATCGGCTTTGCACGACAATGTGAGCGTCAAGCATTGTAGCATGCGCGCCCGAGACCCGCAGAGAGGCCGCGATGCCGCGCAACCGGATGCACCCCGCCACGCTAGCCGCGCAGGCGCTCGGCTGGACCGACGCCGCGACCGGCGCGGTCGTGCTGCCGATCCAGCCCGCCACCACCTTCGAGCGCGACCCCGACAACCAGTACCGCCGCGGCCGCAATTACGGCCGGGCCGACAACCCCGGCTACGACCAGCCGCAGGCGCTCATTACCGCGCTCGAAGGCGGCGCCGCCTCGCTGGTGTTTTCATCGGGCATGGCGGCGGCGACGGCGGTCTTCCGCGCGCTGCCGCTGGGCGCTCATGTCGTCGGCCCGCGCATCATGTATCATAGCCTCAGGCGGTGGATCGCGGCCTACGCCGCCGAGGGCCACATCGCCGCCGAATTCATCGACATGAGTTCGCTCGACGCGCTGCGCGAAGCGGTGGTGCCGGGGCGCACCCGCCTCGTCTGGGCCGAGACGCCGGCCAACCCCCTGTGGTCGATCACCGACATCGCCGGCGCCGCCGAGATCGCGCACGCCGCCGGCGCGCTCCTCGCGGTCGACAGCACGATTGCGAGCCCCGTATTGACCCGGCCGATCGAACTCGGCGCCGACATCGTCATGCATTCCGCGACGAAGTACCTGAACGGCCACAGCGATGTCATTGCCGGCTCGTTGACCGCTTCGCGCGACGACGAATTCTGGCAGCGCCTCGTCGGCGCGCGCAGCAGCAGCGGCGCGATCCTCGGCAGCCTCGAAGCCTACCTGCTGCTGCGCGGCATGCGCACCCTGCACCTGCGGGTCGAGCGCGCCTGCCGCTCGGCGCAGCGCGTCGCCGAGGCGATGGCGGCGCACCCGAAGATCCTCGAAGTCCTCTATCCCGGCTTGCCGAGCCACCCCGGCCACGCCATCGCGGCGCGGCAGATGACGGGCGGCTTCGGCGGCATGCTGAGCATTCGCGTGCGCGGCGGCGAAGCCGCGGCGATCGCGACCGCGGCGCATGTCGAGATCTGGAAGCGCGCGACCTCATTGGGCGGCGTCGAGAGCCTCCTCGAACACCGCGCCTCGATCGAGGGCGCCGGCAGCCCGGTGCCGCCCGACCTCCTGCGCCTCTCGGTCGGCATCGAAGACCCCGGCGACCTGATCGCCGACCTCGAAACCGCCCTGGCGGCGGCTACATAAGCCCGAGTTCGAGCTTGGCTTCCTCGCTCATGCGGTCGCGGTCCCACGGCGGCGACCACACCAGCTTGACCCGCACCTCGTTGACCCCGGGCACTGTGCGGACCGCCGCCTCGACTTCGCCCGGCATGCTTTGCGCCACCGGGCAGGCCGGCGTCGTCAGCGTCATTTCGACATAGACGACGCCGCCTTGCTTGGCGATCAGCTCGTAGATCAGCCCGAGTTCGACGATGTTGACCGGTATTTCGGGGTCGTGCACGCCGCGCAGCGCCTCGAGCACCGGCTCCAACAGCGCCGGATCGTCCTCGCCCTCGGGCCGCTCGACGCCCTCGGTCTCGGGCGGCGGCTCCGGCGCGAAATCGAAATAGTCGCGGTTCTCCTCGGTGGCCGACATCGGGCTACTCCGAAGCTGGGTTGGCCGCGTGCGTCCTTCGAGACGGCCGCTTCGCGGCCTCCTCAGGATGACGGGCTTGAGGATGACGGGCTTGTTTGGATGCCATCAGAGAATTCCGTCATGGTGAGGAGCCCGCGCAGCGGGCGTCTCGAACCACGCGAGCCGATATTGCCGCATCCCATCTACTCCGTCTTGACGGTATCGCCGGCGCGGCCGGATTTGAGCGCCGCCTCGAAGGCGTGCCACGGCAACGTCGCGCATTTGACCCGCGCCGGATAGGCCTTGACCCCGGTCAGGGGTTCCAAGCGCTCGGCATCCTCCCGCAGCGCTTCGGGCACGTCCTCGGGCGGGGCGCCGGTGACCGTCGCGTGGAATTGCGCGAAGAGCGCCTGCGCCTCGGCCAATGTCTTGCCTTTCAGCACCTCGGTCATCAGCGACGCCGCCGCGGTCGAGATCGCGCAGCCGCGCCCCTCGAAGCTGACATCGGCGATGCGATCCCCCTCGATCGCGAGGTAGACCGTGACGCGGTCGCCGCATAGCGGGTTGTGGCCGCGCGCCAGATGCGTCGGGTGCTCCAGCGCGTGGAAATTGCGCGGGTGGCGGCCGTGGTCGAGGATGATGTCCTGATAGAGCTCGCGCAGTTCGTCGCTCATCGGCAATGGCTCATCGCGAAAACATCTCCCGGCAGGCTTCGACCGCTTCGGCGAGGCGGTCGATGTCCGCGTCATCGTTGTAGACCCCGAACGAGGCGCGCACCGTGCCGGCGATCCCGAGCTTGTCCATCAGGGGCTGGGCGCAGTGGTGGCCGACCCTGACCGCGACGCCGTGCTGGTCGAGCACGGTGCCGACATCGTGCGGGTGGACGCCGTCGAGGTTGAAGGAGAGGATGCTGAGCCGGCGCTGCCCGCCGGGGACCAGCTGCAATCCCGGGATGCGCGACAGGCGGTCGACGCCGTAGCCGGTCAGCGCCGCCTCGTGGTCGCGGATCGCCTCGCGCCCGATGCCCTCGATGAAATTAATGGCCTCGGTCAACCCGACCGCGCCGGCGATGTCCGGGGTGCCGGCCTCGAAGCGGTGCGGCGGCTCCTGAAACTCGGTCTCTTCGTAGGTGACGTTGGTGATCATGCCGCCGCCGGTCTGCCACGGCGGCATCGCGAGGAGCGCGCCGAAGCGGCCGTAGAGCACGCCGATGCCGGTCGGGCCGTAGGCCTTGTGGCCGGAGAAGGCGTAGAAATCGCAGCCCAGCGCCTGCACGTCGACCGGCATGCGCGGGATCGCCTGGCAGCCGTCGACCAGCACCAGCGCGCCGACCCCATGGGCAAGCTCGACGATGCGCGCCACCGGCAACAGGGCGCCGGTGACGTTGGAGATATGGGTCACCGCGACGAGCTTGGTGCGCGGCGTCAGCAGCGCCTCGAAGCGCGCGAGGTCGAATTCGCCGGTGGCGTCGGTCGGCGCCACCATCAGCCGGGCGCCGGCGCGCTGGCACAGCCTCTGCCACGGCACGAGGTTGGAATGATGCTCGACATCGCTGATCACGACCTCATCGCCCGCCTTCACGTGGGCCGGGCCCCAGCTGTGGGCGACCAGATTGATCGCCTCGGTGGCGCCGCGCACGAAGACGATCTCCCGCTCGTCGGCGGCGTTGAGGAAGGCGCGCACCCTCTCGCGCGCCGCCTCGAAATGGTCGGTCGAACGGGCGCTCAGCGCGTAGACGCCGCGATGCACGTTGGCGTAGTCGCTGCGGTAGAATTCGGCGATGCCGTCGATGACTTGCCGCGGCTTCTGCGCGCTCGCCCCGGAATCGAGGAAGACGAGGCCGGGGTTGCGCTCGAAGATCGGGAATTCGCGGCGCAGTCGGCGCGGATCGAACCGGCTCATGCGGCGCCCTCCAGCCGCGCGAGCCGCCCGGCCAGGCGGCGCAGCAGATGCGCCCGCGTCGCCAAATCGTCGACCGTGTCGACCGCCTCGCGCAGGAACCCGTCGATCAGCATATGCCGCGCCTCATCGGGCGGGATGCCGCGGGCTTCGAGATAAAACAATGCCGCCTCGTCGAGGTCGCCGACGCTGGCGCCGTGGCTGCACTTGACGTCGTCGGCATAGATTTCGAGTTCGGGCTTGGTGTCGATCGCGGCGCGCCGGCCGATCAACAGGTTGCGGCTCAGCTGATGCGCGTCGGTTTTCTGGGCGTCTTCGCGCACCACGATGCGGCCCTGAAAGGCGCCGTGGCCGCGCCCCGCCGCGACGCCCTTGACCAGTTCGCGGGTCTGCCCGCCGGGGGCGGCGTGATCGATCGCGGTGACGATGTTGGCTTCCTCGCCGTCGGCGACGACAAAGGCGCCGTCGAAGCGGCAATGTGCACCCTCGCCGGCGAGCCGCAGGTTTGCCTCGTGCCGCACGGTTTCTCCGCCGAGCAGCAGCGCGAAGCCGGTGAAGCGGGCCCCGGCCCCGAGCGTCACATCGAGCTGCGCCAGGTGCACGGCCTCCGCCGCCTCTTCGACGATTACGGTGCGGTTCAATTCGGCGCCGTCGGCGAGCCGCGCCGCGACGACATCGTTGCGCCAATAGCGCCCCTCGCCGGCGTAGGTCTCGACGACGCTCGCGCGGCTGCCGGCCCCGAGAGCGATCAGGCTGCGGGTGTGAAACGATCCGGCGCCGGCGCCCGAACCCAGATGCACGATTTCGATCGGCAGCTCCAGGCTGACCCCGGGCGCGATGTCGAGGAGGTAGCCGTCGGCGAAGAAGGCGGTGTTGAGCGCGGCAAAGGGGTGCGCCGCGTCACCCGCCGCCGCGTCGTCGACTGCGGCGCGCACCGGGTCCGGCCGCTCGCCGATCGCCCGCGCCATCGCGCCGAGCCACACCCCGGCCGATCGCTCGATCGTCGATAGGGCGGGGACAAAGCGGCCGTTGACCAGCACGAGGCGGCTCGCGGCGGCGGGCAGCGACAGCGCCGCCAGCCGCTCGCGCAGCGCCGCCTCGTCGAGCGCCGGCGCCGCCTGGGCCGGCAGCAACGGCCGGGTTTCGAGCGCGCGCAGATCGAGATAGCGCCAGCCCTCGCTCTTGCGGCTGGGGAAGCCGAGCTCGGCGAAGCGCGTCATTGCCTGTTGTCGGCGCGTCGCCAGCCAGCCCGGCTCGCCCGCATCCCGCGCGAAGCGGGCGAGATAGTCGCGCGCCACGGGCTTCACCGGGAAATCGACGACCGCGTTCATCGGCCAGATCCCGTCGTCCCCGCGAAAGCGGGGACCCAGGGCAAACTCAACGCGGCTGGCCCCTGGATACCCGCTGGCGCGGGAATGACGAATAAAGGGGTGCCTTGGGTCATGCGGCGTCGCCAGCTTCGCCCATCGTGCCGTAGCCGCTTTGCTCGAGCTCGACCGCGAGGCGCTTGTCGCCCGATTGCACGATGCGGCCGTCCTGCAATACGTGCACGTGGTCGGGTTCGACGTAATCCAGCAGGCGCTGGTAGTGCGTGATCATCACGATCGCGCGGTCGGGCGCGCGCAATTCGTTGACGCCCTTCGCCACGGTGCGCAAGGCGTCGATGTCGAGCCCGCTATCGGTCTCGTCGAGGATCGCGAGCTTCGGCTCCAGCATCGCCATCTGGAAAATCTCGTTGCGTTTCTTCTCGCCGCCGGAGAAGCCGACGTTGACGGCGCGCTGCAAGAGGTCGTCGCCGATGTCGAGGAGCTTCAATTTGGCGCGCACCAGGCGCAGGAACTGCCCGGCGTCGAGTTCAGCTTCGCCCCGGTGGCGGCGCCCGGCATTGACCGCGGCGCGCAGGAAATAGGTGTTGTTGACCCCCGGAATCTCGACCGGGTACTGGAACGCGAGAAAGACCCCCTCGCGCGCCCGCTCGTCGGCCGGCATCGCCAGCAGGTCGCGGCCGCGGTAGCTGACGCCGCCTTCGGTCACGACGTAGCCCTCGCGCCCGGCGAGCACCGCGGCGAGCGTCGATTTGCCGGAGCCGTTCGGCCCCATGATCGCATGGGTTTCGCCGGCCGCGACGGTGAGGTCGATCCCCTTCAGGATATCGCGGCCATCAGCGAGCCGCGCGTGGAGGTTGGTTATTTCGAGCATCATCGAACCGGACCAACGCCGCGCTGTAAAACCGCCTCGCGTCCTTCGAGACGCACCCTTCGGGTGCTCCTCAGGATGACGGTCGTTGTTGATGGCATCAAAGAATACTCGTCATCCTGAGGAGGCCGCGAAGCGGCTGTCTCGAAGGACGCATGGTGCTGATCCAGCAACATGGATGTCATCCGACGCTGCCTTCGAGGCTGACCGCCAGCAGCTTTTGCGCTTCGACCGCGAACTCCATCGGCAATTCCTTCAAGACGTCCTTGCAGAAGCCGTTGACGATCAGCGAGAGCGCGTCCTCGTCCTTGATGCCGCGCTGGCGGCAATAGAACAACTGGTCGTCGGAAATCTTCGAGGTCGTCGCCTCGTGTTCGATCCGGGCCGAGGGGTTGCGCACCTCGATATAGGGCACGGTGTGGGCGCCGCAGCGGTCGCCGATCAGCAGCGAATCGCACTGCGTATAGTTGCGCGCGCCCTCGGCGCGCGGCTGGATGCGCACGAGGCCCCGATAGGTGTTCTGGCCACGCCCGGCCGAGATGCCCTTCGAGATGATCGTTGAACTCGTGTTTTTGCCGATATGGATCATCTTGGTGCCGGTATCGGCCTGCTGGCGGTTGTTGGTGATCGCGACCGAATAGAATTCGCCCACTGAATCGTCGCCTTCGAGGATGCAGCTCGGGTATTTCCAGGTGATCGCCGAGCCGGTTTCGACCTGCGTCCACGAGATTTTCGAGCGGGCGCCGCGGCAAGCCCCGCGCTTGGTCACGAAATTGTAGATGCCGCCCCGGCCCTCGGCGTCGCCCGGATACCAGTTCTGCACGGTCGAATACTTGATCTGCGCGTCCTCGTGCGCGACCAGCTCGACGACCGCGGCGTGCAGCTGGTTTTCGTCGCGCTGCGGCGCGGTGCAGCCTTCGAGATAGCTGACATAGGCGCCCTTGTCGGCGATCAGCAGGGTGCGCTCGAACTGGCCGCTGTTGCGCGCGTTGATGCGGAAATAGGTCGAGAGCTCCATCGGGCAGCGCACGCCTGGCGGGATGTAGGCGAAGGAGCCGTCGCTGAAGACCGCCGAATTCAGCGCGGCGTAGAAATTGTCGCCCTGCGGCACCACCGTACCGAGATAGCGGCGCACCAAATCCGGGTGCTCGCGCACCGCTTCGCCGAACGAACAGAAGATGATGCCGAGCTCGGCCAGCTGGCCCTTGAAGGTGGTCGCGACCGAGACGCTGTCAAAGACCGCATCGACCGCGACCCCGGCCAATACCTCGCGCTCGCGCAGCGGGATGCCGAGCTTTTCGTACATCGCGAGAAGCTCGGGATCGACCTCGTCGAGGGATTTCGGCCCGGCGCTCTGCTTCGGCGCCGAATAGTAGGTGGCGCTCTGGAAGTCGATCGGCGCGAACGTGACCTTGGCCCATTCCGGCTGCGTCATCTCGCGCCAGGCGCGGAACGCGGCGAGGCGCCAGTCGAGCAGCCACTCCGGCTCCGCCTTCTTGGCCGAGATGAAGCGCACCGTATCTTCGTCGAGACCCGGTGGCGCGCTGTCGCTCTCGATCTCGGTGACGAAACCGTATTTGTAGCCCTCCTGCGTCAGCGCGCGGAGCGTCTCCTGGGTATCGGGGGGGCTCATCGGCGGGCGTCCTCAAAGCTCGCGGCGCCGGCGCCGGCCGGCAGGAAGGCGAAGGGCGAGATCATCTCGTCGAGCGAAACCGCCGACAACGCCGCTCCGACCGCGCTGTTGATCGCCGCCCAGTGCGGCCGGGTCGGGCAATAGGTCGTGCGCTCGCAGTCGCTGCTGTGGACCGAGCATTGCGTCATGCCGATCGCGCCGTCGATCGCGGCGACGACCTCGGCGACCGAGATCGCGGCGGGCGGCCGCGCCAGGCGATAGCCGCCGGCAGCCCCGCGCGTCGCCGTCGCCAGCCCGGCATGGGCTAGCGCCTTCAACAGCTTGGCGACGGTCGCGGCGGGCAGCCTGGTGGCTTGTGCGATCGCCGCCGCGGTTTCCTGCCGGTCGCCATGGACCGCCAGGTGGGTCGCGACGATGACGCCGTAATCGGCGAGCTTCGATAGGATGATCATCGGCCGGGCTGCCTCGGGGGCGAGCGATTCCCCAATTCGGACTGAATTGGTACGCAATAGATCGTCGCTGTCGCCGGCCGGGTCAAGCCGAAATTGCCCAGCCGATCCGATAGGGGGAGAAGGTCAGTGGCCGAGCAGGCCGAGCGCGTGCTCGATCGCCTTGAAAACCTGGCTCGGCAGGAAGGGCTTCGGCAGGAAGCCGAGCGGCTGCGCCGCCTGGGCCCGCTGGGTGGTGTCGGCGTCGACGAGCCCGGTCAGGAAGATCGCCGGCAGAGCGAATTTCTGGCGCAACAGGCAGGCCAGTTCGATGCCGTCGATCGGGCCGGTCAGCCGGATGTCGACGAGCGCCAGGGCGGGATGGTTTTCGGCGGCCAGCGACAAGGCTTCGGGGCCGGAAGCGGCGATGCCGGCGACGCGGAACCCGGATTCGCCCAGCACCTCTTCGATATAGCTGGCGACGAGGGCCTCGTCCTCGACGATCAGGATGCTGACCGGCTTGCTTCCGCCCTGCGGCGCAACCACTTGAAACTGATCACTTGCCACGGTCAGGTCCCGGATGGCCGATTAGCGGAAATTGCTTGAGGCCAACGTGAAGCCGCGAGCGCTGGTTCCAGGTGCTTGTCGTCCTTCAGGGCCGCCAGAGTCCGATGGGAATTATTAGCGAGTCGTTAACCGCGCCGCCGGACGATCGACGCCAAAGTGCCCCCGATGAAGCTCCTGATCATCGAAGACGACCGCGAGACCGCCCTCTATCTGGTGAAGGGCCTGGGCGAGAGCGGCTATGCCGTCGACCACGCCGGCGACGGGCGCGACGGGCTTTATCTCGCGACGTCCGGCAATTACGACGCGATCGTGCTCGACCGCATGCTGCCCGGGATGGACGGACTGACGCTGCTGGGGGCGCTGCGCGGCGCCAAGATTCGCACGCCGGCGCTGATCCTCTCGGCGCTCGGCAGCGTCGACGACCGGGTCAAGGGGCTGCGCGCCGGGGGCGACGATTACCTCGTCAAGCCGTTTGCCTTCAGCGAATTGTTGGCGCGGATCGAAGCCTTGCTGCGGCGCGGCGGGGCGGTGCCGAGCCTCACCCGGCTGCGGGTCGGCGATCTCGAACTCGATCTCCTGGCGCGCTCGGTCAAGCGCGCCGATACGGCGATCGAGCTCTTGCCGCGCGAGTTTCAATTGCTCGAATACCTGATGCGCAACGCCGGCCACGTCGTCACCCGCACGATGCTCTTGGAAAACGTGTGGGACTATCATTTCGACCCGCAAACCAACGTGATCGACGTCCACGTCAGCCGGCTGCGGCAAAAGATCGACAAGAACTTCGCGTCGGCGCTGCTTCACACGGTGCGCGGCGCGGGGTATTGCCTGCGGGCTTCGGAATGATGCGCGGCGATGGCGGATACCCTCGTCCATAGGGCTGAACCGGCCGAATTGCCGGCGCCCGACCGCGCCGCCGCGTGGCGGCGGGCGGCGGCGCTGCGGCGCGGCGCGCGGCGCCTGGTGCGAACCCATGCCTTCCGGCTCGCCGCGCTCTATTTCCTGGTGTTCGCCGCCTCGGTCAGCGGGGTGCTGTTTTTCGTCTACTGGACGAGCGCCGATTTTGTCGAGCGCCAGACCGAGGCGACGCTCGACGCCGAGGTGACGGGGCTCGCCGAGCAATACGCCCAGCGCGGTCTCAGCGGCCTCATTCAGATCATCGCCGCGCGCAGCGCCGGCGACCGCGGCGACGGCATGCTCTATTTGGTGACCAACCGCGACGGCAGGCCGCTCGCCGGCAACATCAGCGGCTGGCCGGTCGGCGTTCCGGTGCGCCCGGGATCGCTGTCGTTCCAGGTCGAGGAGCGGGTGAAGGGGCGCGAGGTGACGCACCCGGCGCGCGGCGTCCTGTTCGCGATCCCCGACGGCTACCGGCTCCTCGTGGCGCGCGACCTCGACGACGCGGCGGCCTTCCGCGACCGCATCAAGACGACGCTGCTCTGGTCGGGGCTGGTGGCGCTCGGGGTCGGGCTACTGGGCGGCGCCATCATGAGCCGCAACATGCTGCGCCGGGTCGAGCAGGTGAACCGCACCGCCGAGCGGGTCGTCGCCGGCAACCTCTCGGACCGCGTGCCGCGCCGCGGCACCAACGACGAATTCGACCAGCTCGCCGGCAACCTCAACGGCATGCTCGACCAGATCGAGCGCCTGATGAGCGGGATGCGCGAGGTTACCGACAATGTCGCGCACGATCTGAAGACGCCGCTCGCGCGGCTGCGCGCCCGGCTCGAACTGGCGCTGATCGGCCCGGCGTCCGATGCGGCCGAGCAGGAGGCGGCGATCCGCGCCGCGATCGGCGAAGCCGACCGCCTGCTCGCGACCTTCAACGCGCTCCTCAGCATCGCCGAAGCGGAGGCCGGCGCCGGCCGGCGGGCCGACGATCCGGTCGATCTCGGCGAGATCGCCCGGGCGGCGGTCGAGCTTTACGAACCCGCCGCCGAAGCGAGCGGCCTCGCGCTGCAACTCGACACCACGCCCGGCACGCTGATCCGCGGCGACCGGCACCTGTTGTCGCAGGCCGTCGCCAACCTTTTGGACAACGCGCTCAAATATGGCGGAACCAGCGAAATCAGGGTGGCGGTGGGCCACCAGGGCGGACGCGCCCGGATCGAGGTCGCCGATCGCGGGCCGGGCATCCCGGAAGCCGAGCGCGAGCTGGTGTTCGACCGGTTTGTTCGCCTGGAGCCGAGCCGCAGCACGCCGGGGAACGGGCTCGGCCTCAGCCTGGTGCGGGCGGTCGCCCGCCGTCACGACGCGATCGTGACGCTCGCCGACAACAACCCCGGCCTCAGCGTGCGGCTCGAATTTCCGGCATGGCCGCAGGCAGCCTAGGCGTCGCCGCGGTCGCGCTCGTGCGGATGATCGTCCCGGTGATCGTCCTGGCGGTCGTCCCGGTGGTCGCCGATCCGGCGGGCGGTCGCGGCCATCATGTCGCGCAACCCTTGCTGGTCGAAGCCGGCGCTGCGCAAAACCGGGGCCATCATGTCGTCCTCGAGCAGATCGTCGAGGCTCGCCTCATAGCGGCAGCATTCGATGCGTCCGGCCATGCTCCCCTCCTCACCTCCATAAGCCCACGCAGGTTCTACGAAAAGGATGTCGGCATTGTGACCCTGGGCCGGAAACTTTGCGGCATTTTGCGTATTTGGCCGGCGCAATCTTCGCGTCCCCGGCGAGGCGCCGGGTGATCGCCGGGCTGGCGGCCGGGGTCGTCGAGTTCGCCCGCCGCAATGCGGCGTGGGTGGCGCTGGCTGTGCTCGCTCTGTCGCTGGCCGCCGGCGTCTATGCCGCGGGGCATCTCGCGCTCGACACCGACCTCGACCGCATGCTGCCGTCCGATGTCGCCTGGCGCCGCGACGAGATCGCGCTCGATCAGGCGTTTCCGCAAAACAACAACCTGTTGGTCCTGGTGATCGACGGCGCGACCTCGGATCTGGCCGACCGCGCGGCGCGCGAGCTCGCCGACCGGATGAGCGCCGAGCCGGCGCTCTTCCAATACGTCCGGCAGGCGGATGGCGGGCCGTTCTTCGACCGCAACGGGCTCCTCTTCCTGTCGCCCTCGGAGCTGCAGGCGATGTCCGACAAGCTGATCGCGGCGCAGCCGCTGATCGGCAGCCTGGCGCACGACCCGAGCCTGCGCGGCCTCTTCGATACGCTCGCGCTGTTTGTCGGCGAGGGCAGCAAGGAGGCGGCCGCCACCCTCCAGCTCGCGCCGACCCTGGCGGCGGTCGGCGAGGCGGTTGAGGGCGTGCTGCAGGGCCGCGCCGCGACAGTCTCCTGGCAGCATCTGATGACTGGCCGGGCGCCCGAGGCGCGCGATTTGCGGCGCTTTGTGTTGACCCGCCCGGTCCTCGACTTCGCGGCGCTCGAACCCGGCGCCCGGGCGAGTGACGAAGTGCGCCGGCTGGCCCAGGCGCTGGCGCTCGACCCGCAGCACGGCGTCCGGCTGCGCCTCACCGGGCCGGTGGCGCTCAACGACGAGCAGTTCGCGACATTGCGCGAGGGGGCGCTGCGCTCGACGATCGTCTCGATCGTGCTCGTTGGCGGCATCCTCTTCGCGGCGCTGCGCTCGGCAAAGCTGGTCGGCGCGATCCTCGCGACGCTGGCGGCCGGCCTTATCCTCACGGCCGGCTTCGCGGCGCTGGCGATCGGCGCGCTCAACCTGATCTCGGTCGCGTTCGCGGTCTTGTTCATCGGCCTCGCGGTCGATTTCAGCATCCAGTTCAGCCTGCGCTACCGCGACCAGCGCCACCGCCTCGGCACCCTGCCGGAGGCGCTGCGCGGCGCCGCCCGCACACTCGGCCCGGCGCTCCTGCTCGCCGCCGCGGCGACCGCGATCGGCTTCCTGTCGTTTGTCCCGACGCGCTACACCGGGATACGCGAGCTCGGCTGGATCGCCGGAGTTGGCATGGTCATCGCGATCGCCCTCAATTTTCTGCTGCTGCCGGCGCTCTTGAGCCTGCTGCGGCCGCGCGGCGAGCCCGAGCCGATCGGCTTTCGCCGCGCCGCGCCGCTCGACCGTTTCCTGTTGCGGCGGCGCTATTGGGTGATGGCCGGGGCGGCGGCGCTGGCGCTCGGGGGGCTGGCGCTGCTGCCGCGGGTGACCTTCGATTTCGACCCGCTCGATCTGAAGAGCCCGACGAGCGAATCGGTCGCGACCGCGCGCGACCTGATGCGTGACCCGATGACGACGCCCTATACCGCCGAGATCCTCGCCCCCTCACTTCAGGCGGCCGCGGCGACGGCGGACAAGCTGGCGAAATTGCCCGAGGTGGCGCAGGCGATCACCGTTTCGAGCTTCATCCCGGGGGACGAGAAGAAAAAGCTCGCGATCATCGCCGATCTCGGCCTTCTGCTCGGCCCGACGCTGACCCCGGCGGCGGTGATGGCGGCGCCGAGCGACGCCGACGTGCTGCGCGCGATGGCGCATTGCCGCGACGCGCTGCAGCCGCTCGCCGCGGCGGGCGGGGCGCAGAGCCCGGCCGCCCGCCTGGCGCAGGCCTTGGACGCGGCGGTGGCGCGCGGCCCGGCGCTGGTGCCGGCGCTGCGCGAAGCACTGCTCAGCGGCCTCGCCCAGCGCCTCGCGGCCTTGCGCCAGGCGATCCAGGCGGCGCCGGTGACGCTCGCAAGCCTGCCGCCGGTGCTGAAGGACAGCTGGATCGCCCCCGACGGCCGCGCCCGCATCGAGGTCTTCCCCCAGGGCGACGCCCGCGATCCCGCGGTGCTGGAGCGCTTTGTCGCGGCGGTGCGTACGATCGCGCCCGATGCCACCGGCACGCCGGTGACGATCCAGGAGGCCGGCCATCTGATTATCTCGGCCTTTATCCAGGCCGGCATCATCGCGGTGATCGCGATCATCCTCCTGCTCGCGCTGGTGCTGCGGCGGCCGCGCGAAATTGTCCTCGTCATCGCGCCGTTGCTCCTGGCGGCGCTGTTGACCCTCGGGCTGACCGTGGCGCTCGGCCTCAAGCTCAACTACGCCAACATCATCGCGCTGCCGCTCTTGCTCGGGATCGGCGTCGCCTTCGACATCTATTTCGTGATGAATTGGCGCGCCGGGCTGACCCACCACCTGCAATCGAGCACCGCTCGCGCCGTCCTATTCAGCGCGCTGACGACGGTGTCGGCGTTCGGCAGCCTGGCGCTATCCAACGACCCCGGCACCGCCGACATGGGTGAATTGCTGGCGATCTCGCTCGGCTGCACGCTGTTCTGCACGCTCTTTATCCTGCCCGCCCTGCTCGGCCCGGCTCCGGTAAGCGCGCCGGTGGATGCGGCAGGCCTCGGCCCGGAGGCGCCGGTCACCCAGCGGGCAGCAGATCGCCGTAGCTGACGAGCTCGATCCCGAGTTCGGCGATGCGGCGGCGCACCGCGGGGCTCATCAGCGCCGCCAGTTCCTCGGCGTGGCGGTAGCCCGGCATCGTCGCGGCGAGGGCAGGGGTCGAGTGCGTCGCCGGGTGGCAATAGAGTTCGCTGACCCCCGCGGGGAGGTGCGGCAGGAGGTCGAGGATGCGCGCCTCGACCAGGCGTCCGCTCCAGGCGATGCCGAAGGCGTGGTCGTTCATCGCCAGCCCGGCGCGGCGCAGCCGCCGCCGCAGCGCAGCGATGGCCGGCGCGTAGGCGGGCGCCCGCTGGCGCTCGCCGGGCAGGGCGCGGCGCAGCACCGCGGCGGGCTCGGCCGGCAGGCGCACCGCACGCAGCCCATAGTCCCGGCCGATCGCGACGACGAGCCGCGCCACCGTCGGGTGCAAATGCATGTGCTTGTGTGCGTTGACATGGTCGAGGGTGAGGCCGGTGGCGCGGAACGCCTCGAATTGCGCGCGGATCTCGGCGGCGAGCTGCGCCCGGATGCCTGGCGCCAAAAAAAACCGCATTCCGGCGCGGCCCTGGTGGTCGTCGAAGCGCCCGTCGGCATCGACCAGCAGCGGGATGTCGCGCGGCGGCAACACGCTGGTGCCGTCGACCAGCACGAGGTGCAGCCCGACCCGCAGCGCCGGCAGCAGGCGGGCCCGCGCGACCGCGTCGGCGGCGGCGGGCGCCGCGACCATCAGGCTGGCGCTCCCGAGGATGCCGCCCCGGTGCGCCTCTTCGACCGCCTCGTTGACCGCGACGTCGCGCCCGAAATCGTCGGCCGTGACGATCAGCCGCCTGGTTCCCACTCCGCTAACTTGCCCGCCATCCCGGCTCAGGCCGGGACCCATGGATGGGATTTCCGAGCGGGTCACGGATGGGTCCCGGCCTTCGCCGGGATGGTCCTGAAGCCTCAGCTCGGCATCTCGCGCTGGCGCAGGAACTGGAAGAATTCGACCCCCTCGCGCAGCCGGCGGCGCATCATCTGCGGGCTGCGCAGCATCTCGGCGAGCAGCGAGGCGATCTTTTTGCGGCGGAAATAGAACCGCTTGTAGAACGATTCGAGCGACTGGAAGATCTCGGTGTGGCTGAGGTGCGGGTAGTGCAGCGGCGCGATCTGCACCCCGTGATCGTCGATCAATTCGGCGTGCGCGATGTCGAGCCAGCCCTCGTGGACCGCCTGGCGGTAGAGTTCGGTGCCGGGATAGGGCGCCGCCAGCGACACCTGGATCGTGTGCGGGTTGATCTCGGCGGCGAACTGGATCGTCTCCTCGATCGTCTCCTTGGTCTCGCCGGGCAGCCCGAGGATGAAGGTGCCGTGGATCGTGACGCCCAGCTCGTGGCAGTCCTTGGTGAAGCGGCGGGCGACGTCGACCCGCATGCCCTTCTTGATGTTGTGGAGGATCTGCTGGTTGCCGCTCTCGTAGCCGACCAGCAGCAACCTGAGCCCGTTGTCACGTAAAACTTCAAGCGTTGCGCGAGGTACGTTGGCCTTGGCGTTGCACGACCAGGTGACGCCGAGCCGGCCCAGTTCCTTGGCGATCGCCTCGGCGCGCGGCAGATTGTCGGTAAAGGTGTCGTCGTCGAAGAAGAATTCCTTCACTTGCGGGAAATAGCTCCGCGCCAGGCGGATCTCCTCGATCACATGCTCGACGCTGCGCACCCGGTAGCGGTGCCCGCCGACGGTCTGCGGCCACAGGCAGAACGTGCAGCGCGATTTGCAGCCGCGCCCGGTGTAAAGCGACAGGTAAGGGTGCTGCAGGTAGCCGATGAAATAATCCTCGACCCTAAGATCGCGCTTGTAGACCTCGGTGACGAACGGCAGCCGGTCCATGTCCTCGAGCACGGCGCGCGCCCGGTTGTGGACCAGCGCGCCGGCGCCGTCGCGAAAGCTCAGCCCGTCGATGTCGGCGAAGGCGCGGCCCTGCGCCACTTCCTGGATTGTGAAGTCGAACTCCTCGCGGGCGACGAAATCGACGGCGCGCGAGGCCGCCAGGCTCGCTTCCGGCTCGACCGCGACCTTGGCGCCAACGAAGCCGATCTGGAGCCGCGGGTTGACCTCCTTCAGCGCCTCGGCGACCTTGACGTCGGCGGCGAAGGACGGGGTCGAGGTGTGCAGCACCGCGAGCTCGAAATCATTCGCCTGCGGCAGCACGTCGCTCAGATGCAGCCGCGCCGGCGGCGCGTCGATCAGCTTGCTGCCGGGCACCAGGGCGGCCGGCTGGGCGAGCCAGGTCGGATACCAGAACGAGCGGATCTCGCGCTTCGCCTGGTAGCGCGAGCCGGCCCCGCCGTCGAACCCGTCGAACGACGGCGGCTGCAGGAACAGGGTTTTCATCATACCGGCTTATCCCTCTCGACGCTGATGCGGCCGCTCGGCATGACCCGCAAGCGCTGGCCGCGCCACCGCACGCTGCGGCCGCAGAAGCTACCGACAAATACCGCAAACGACAAAGCGTCGCGCAACGGCAGCAGCCACAGCCCGCGGCGCGGCAGCCCGAGCGCCCCGGCGATCATCGCGGCCGACAGCCAGCGCAGCGCGAGCGCGGCCGGCACCAGCCCCCAGGCGGCGGGCGAACCCAAGAGGGCCGCGCCGAGCACGCTTATCGCAACCGTGTGGGTGACGAGCGAGCCGGCATAGCCGGCCGGCGCCATCGTCCGCGAGGTGCGCGCCCAGCGCAATTCGTGCCGCCACAGGCTGGCGAGCGTCGGCTCGTGCACCTGGTTTTCGACGATATAGGTCGACAGCACGGTCCGCAGCCCGAGCCGGCGCACCGCGGCGCCCATCCGGTGGTCGTCGGCGAGTTCGTTGCGCACCCGGGCAAACCCGCCGATTCGCTCGAACACCTCGCGGCGCAGCGCGATCGTCGCGCCGAAGCAGCCGCCGCCGACGCCGAGCGCCTCGCCGACCAGCGCGCCCGGCAGAAACCCGAAATTGATGTGCAGCGCCGCCAGCTGCGACCACAGCCCGCCAACCGGCGCGGCCTTGTAGAGGCAGGTCACCAGCCCGGTGCGCGGGTCGCCCAGGGGCGCGGTCACGGCGGCGAGATAATCCGGCGTCACCCGCATGTCGCTGTCGGCGATGACGAGAACATCGTGGCGCGCCGCCGGCAGCATGTTTTCGAGGTTTGCCACCTTGCGGTTGCTGCCGGCGGCGGTGGCGTCGACAATCAGCTCGATGTCAGCCTCGGGCCGCGCGGCGATCAGCGCGCGCGCCACCGGCAGCGCCCGGTCGGTGCGCTCGCGCACCCCGAAGACGAGCTGGAAGCGCGGGTATTGCTGGTCGGCGAACGAGCGCAGATTTTGCGCGAGCCCGGCGTCCAGGCCGTGCAGCGGCTTCAGCACCGAAACGGGGGGCGCGGCGCCGTGCCGCGGGCCGCCGGCGGCGCGGCGTCGCCGCATGGCGAAGCGCCGCGTTACGATGACCGCGCCGGCCAGGTAGGCGGCCGCGGCCAGCAGCACCAACGCGAGCAACAGCGCGCTCATCGTGCCCCCGTCAACTCCAAGAAGAGCCGCACCGCGCGCCGATTTACCGTTGCGTTGGCCGGCGCGATTCGTCGATAACCGGCAGGGTCCCGCATACCTAGGTACCCGCCGCCTATTCCTTCGGACCGAATGTCGATGATTGCCGCCTCCCCCCGCGGAGCCCGTTGGCGCGCCGCCGGCCTCTTCCTGGCCGTGCTGCTCGCCGGTTGCGCGACGCCGCCCAGCGATCCCGCCGAGCGCGCCCAATTCGAGCAGGCCAACGATCCGCTCGAACCGCTCAACCGCAAGATCCTCGATCTCAACCTGTTGATCGACCGCATTCTGCTCAAGCCGGTGGCGAAGGTCTATATCGCGGTGTTGCCGCAGCAGGGCCGCGATGCCTTCAAGCGGGCGCTCGACAACATGAAGGAGCCGGTCGTCGTCATCAACAACGTGCTGCAGGGCGCGCCCGACCGGGCCGGAATTGCGGCCGGCCGCTTCCTGGTCAACAGCACGCTGGGAATCGGCGGCCTGCTCGACCAGGCCGGCGCATGGGGCCTCAAGAAGGAGACCGGCGATTTCGGGCAGACCCTCTTCGCCTGGGGGGTGCCGGGCGGGCCGTATCTCGTCGTGCCGTTGCTCGGCCCGGCAAACCCGCGCGATCTATTCGGCATGGGCATCGATTCCTACATCGATCCGTTCAGCTACCTGGCGACCGTGAAAGACCTGGATGACCTCCAGATCGGCCGGTTCGTCGCCGACGGCATCGATCAGCGGGCTCGGGCGATGGACGTGCTCGACGACCTGCAGAAAAATTCGCTCGATTTCTACGCCCAGCTGCGCAGCCTGTCGCAGCAGAACCGCGCCGCCGAACTGCGCCACGGCAAGGCCGCCGAACCGGCGGCGAATTTCTACCAGGATCCCGGCCAGGATCCCGGCAAATCATCGGCGATTCCAGCCAGCGCGCCCACTCCAGCGCCCCCAGCGCCCGCGCCGCCAACGTCCGCGCCGCCATCATCCCGTCCGTAGCGCCGCGGTGCGCTGCTCGAGCATGCGAATGAGCCCCGCGGCGCCGCCGCGCTGCAACACCGCGAGAAATTCCGAGCGCCGGGTCGCCAGCTCGCTGATCGTGCCGCTCAGATAGACGTCGATCACCTTCCAGCCGCCGGACGGGTCCGGCCGCATCAGGTAATCGAGCACGACCTTCTCGCCGTTCGACTTGACGAGCCAGCTCTTGACGAGGGTGCCGTTGGCGCCCGGGGCGGCGGCCGGATCGACCTCGAAACGCTCGCCGCCATAGCCGTCGAAGCGGTTGGCGTAGACCGAGACCGTGTAGCGCGAGAAGGCGTCGGTCAGCCGCTGCTGGTCGGCAGCGGCGATCTGCCCCCAGCTCGGGCCGACCGCGATCCGGGTCATCAGCGCGAGATCGAAGCTCTGCGCGATCGTCGGGGCGAGCCGCTGGTAGCGCGCTTCGAAGTTGAGCCCCTTTGCCGCCTTCATCACCGCCAGCAGGACGTCGTAGAAGCGCGCGATCACCGCGTTCGGCGCGCCGGCGGGCGCGGCCGCCCCGGCAGGGCGCGCGCGGACGAGAAACGCCAGCGGCGCGCTCATCAGCAAGCGTCGAGAAAACGACATCGCGGCTTCGTCAAATTCCCCCCACCGGCGTTAGTGATAACAAACCGGGCCGGCCGGCACAGGTGCAAAATGCGCCGAGCGGCGATTTCCGGCTCGGCTTGCGGCGTCGCGCCGCAGGATTGCGCGCAGTGCGCGAATTGTGGCAAGGGATAGGAACCTCGTTTTCCCGCGCCGCCGCAAACCCGCCTGGGGGCGTTGCGGGGCATCATGGCGAGGGCAAGGACGCGATATGATGCGAGTGGTGCTGGCTCAACCGCGCGGGTTTTGCGCTGGGGTAGAGAGGGCGATCGAGATTGTCGAGCGGGCGCTCGAGAAATATGGCCCGCCGATCTATGTCCGCCACGAGATCGTGCACAACCGCCACGTCGTCGAGCGGCTGCGCGCCAAGGGCGCCCAGTTTGTCGACGAGATCGACGAGGTGCCGCGCGGCGCGGTGACGATCTTCAGCGCCCACGGGGTTGCCAGCGACATCGAGCGGCGCGCCGGCGAGCGCGGCCTGCCGGTGATCGACGCGACCTGTCCGCTCGTCTCCAAGGTGCACATCGAAGGCCAGCGCTACGCCAACCAGGGGCGCGAGATCATCCTGATTGGCCACGCCGGCCACCCCGAGATCGAGGGCACGATGGGCCGCATCACCGGCCGGGTCCACCTGATCTCGCGGCCCGAGGAGGTGGCGCGGCTCAACGTCGCCAACCCCGACAAGCTCGCCTTCATCACCCAGACGACGCTTTCGGTCGACGACACCCGCGCGGTCATCGAGGCCTTGAAGGCGCGCTTCCCGTCGATCGTCGGGCCCGACACCAAGGACATCTGCTACGCCACGCAGAACCGCCAGCGCGCCGCGCGGGAACTGGCGAAAAACGTCGACGTTGTTCTCGTGGTCGGCGCGCCCAACAGTTCGAACTCGAACCGGCTGCGCGAGATCGCGGCCGAATGTGGGGTGCCGAGCTATCTGATCGAAGACGCCCGTGCCCTCGATCCGGCATGGCTGAAGGGGGCGAGGTCGGTCGGCATCACGGCGGGAGCGTCTGCCCCGGACACCCTCGTCGAGGAGCTGATCGCGCGGCTGCGCGAGACGACCGAGATCGAACTCGAAGTGCTGCCCGGGGTGACCGAGAACGTTCGCTTCCGCATGCCGACGCAACTGGCCGACGGCCCCGTTTCCGCCTGACGCGCTTTGAGGAGTCGCCGTGGCCATCCCGCTGCACCAGAAGATTCGCGTCGGCGCCTACATCGTCGGGCGCCACCTGCGTCGCGTCCGGCGCTATCCGCTGGTCCTGATGCTTGAGCCGTTGTTTCGCTGCAACCTCGCCTGCGCCGGCTGCGGCAAGATCGACTACCCCGACGCGATCCTCAACCAGCGGCTCAGCGTCGCCGAGTGCCTGGAAGCGGTCGACGAATGCGGCGCGCCGATCGTCGTGATCGCCGGCGGCGAGCCGCTGCTCCACAAGGAGATCGTCGAGGTCGTCCAGGCGATCACCGCCCGCAAGAAATTCGTCTACCTGTGCACCAACGCGCTGCTGCTCGAAAAAAAGATCGACCAGTTCCAGCCCAATCCGTTTTTCGCCTGGACCGTACATCTCGACGGCGACCAGGAGGACCACGACCGCTCGGTATGCCAGGACGGCGTCTACGAGCGCGCGGTCGAAGCGATCCGGCTCGCCAAGTCGCGCGGCTTCCGGGTCAACATCAACGCGACGCTGTTCGATACGGCCGAACCCGAGCGGATCGCGCGGTTTTTCGACGCGGTGACCGAGATGGGCATCGACGGCATCACGGTCTCGCCCGGCTACGCCTACGAGCGCGCCCCCGACCAGGCGCATTTCCTCAACCGCCGGCGCACCAAGGAACTCTTTCGCGACATCTTCCGGCATGACCCGAAGCGCCGCTGGTCATTCAACCAGTCCGGGCTGTTCCTCGATTTCCTCGCCGGCAACCAATCATATCGTTGCACCCCGTGGGGCAACCCGACGCGCAACTATTTCGGCTGGCAGCGCCCGTGCTATCTGCTCGGCGAAGGCTTTGCCAAGACTTTCAAGGAGTTGATGGAAGAGACCGATTGGGATTCCTACGGCACCGGCAACTACGAGAAATGCGCCGATTGCATGGTGCATAGCGGCTACGAGGCGACCGCGGTCGTCGATTCGGTGCACCACCCGCTGAAGGCCGCGCTGGCGTCGCTGCGCGGCGTGCGCACCGAGGGCGAGATGGCGCCGGAAATCCCGCTCGACGGGCAGCGGCCGGCCGAATACGTCTTCTCCCGCCACGTCGAAGAGGCGGTGGCGCGGCTAGGCGGGGAAGGCGTCCCGCAGCGCGCGCGCCGGGCCGGCTAGCGCGGCCAGCGCCTGCCGGGTTTCCCGCGCCAGCCCAAACAGCGCGGCGATCTGGCGCGGCCGGCGCACGACTTCGCGCAACACGCGAATGACCGCCGGGGTGCCGTCCGCCGACAGCGGGATCAGCGCCGCCGGCGGCAAGCCGCGGCGCGCCGGATCGGCGATCGTACGCAGCACCAGAAACGGGATCCCGACCGCCTCGGCGGCGCGGGCGACGATCGCGCTTTCGAGGTCGACCGCCAGCGCGCCGGTGCGGCGCCAGGCCCGCGACTTCTCGTCCTCGGTGGAGAGGATTTCGCGCGAGCCGAGGACGGGTCCCTCGATCGCCCCGATATCGCGGGCCAGGCTGCTAATCTGGCTGTGGAAATGCGGGTCGGGCCGCCACCGGCGATCATCGCCGATGACCTCGGCCGAGATCACCACGTCGCCGGGCCGCAGATGCGGCGCGAGGCCGCCGGCGACGCCGAAGCTGACGAGGCATTTGGCCCGCTGCGCCGCGACCTCGACGAGCGCCATCGTGCGGCGCGGGTCGCCCGCTCCGACGATTACCTGAAACCCGGCCTCGCGGGCGATCCTGGCCTCCGCGGCGAGCCCGGAGGTGCACAGCACCGGTGCCAATGTGCGCATCTTGGGCTGCCCCTCCGCCGCGAGATCCCGGGTCCGAGCCCGCCCGGCGCCGCCATCGATTGGCGCCGCGGCCTCCGATCCCCTCCCGGAGGGCAGCAGATTGCCGCCCCGCGTCAGGCCGCACCCCTACGCGAGCAGGCCGCCGTTGGCCAGCGAAAAAAGGACGCACAACGCCGCGCCGCGGGAACTTTCCGGCGCGGCGTTGCCGATCGGCCGCCCGAACGCTACAGCCCGAACGTCAGCTGCCGCGAGTTCGCCAGCGACAAGCGCCGGTAGCGCGCCAGCGCCCAGAGCGGGAAGAACGCGCGGTAGCCGTGGTAGCGCAGATAGAAGACGCGGGGAAAGCCGACCGCAGTATACCACGGCTCGTCCCAGTTGCCGTCGTCGTCCTGGGTGGCGATCAGATAGGCGATGCCGCGCTCGACCGCCGGGTTGTCGGCTTCGCCGGCCGCCATCAGGCCGAGCAGCGCCCAGGCGGTCTGCGACGCGGTGCTGTAGGGCGCTTCGCCGCGCGGCCCGTCCGGCCAATAGCTCTCGCCCGCTTCGCCCCAGCCGCCGTCCGCGTGCTGGCGGCCGATTAGCCAGGCGACCGCGCGGCTGATTTCCGGCGTCGCCGGGTCGACCCCGGCGGCGTTGAGCCCCGCCAGGACCGACCAGGTGCCGTAGATGTAGTTGGTCCCCCAGCGGCCGAACCAGCTGCCGTCGGCTTCCTGCGAGCGCCGCAGGTAGTCGAGCCCCATCGCGATCGCCGGGTGGTCGGCCGGCATGCCGCGCTGCGCCAGAAAGCCGACGCAGCGGGCGCTGACGTCGACCGACGGCGGGTCGAGCAGCGCGCCATGGTCGGCGAACGGGATGTGGTTGAGGTAATAGTTCATGTTGTCGGCGTCGAACGAGCCCCAGCCGCCGTTGCGGCTCTGCATCCCGACGACCCACTCGGCGGCGCGGTCGGTGGCGCCGCGGTAGCGGGCCGGGTCGAAGCGGTCGAGCGCGAGGGCCACCGCGGCGGTGTCGTCGAGATCGGGGTAGTGCGGGTTGGCGTACTGGAAGGCCCAGCCGCCGGGCCGCAGCCCGGGCCGCGCGGTCGCCCAGTCGCCGACCGTGTCGAGCACCTGCTTGTCGGCCAGCCAGTCGAGCGCGCGGCGGATCGTCGGCGCGAGGCGCGGCTCGCCGACATCCATCAGCGCATGGCAGGCGAGCGCGGTGTCCCATACCGGCGACACGCAGGGCTGGCAATAGCTGCGCTCGCCGTCGAACACCAGGAGCTTGCGGATTGCCGCGGTCGCGACGGCGCGATCCGGGTGGTCCGGCGGGTAGCCGAGGCTGTCGAACATCATCAGGGCGTTGGCCATCGCCGGGAAGATGCCGCCCAGCCCGTCCTCGCCGTTGAGCCGGTCGGTGACGAAGAGGACCGCCTTTTCGGTGGCGCGCCGCCGCGGGTCGGCCGGAAACATCGGCTCGGCCAGCCGCAGCAGGCGGTCGAGCACGGCAAAGGCGTGGCCGACCGGGGAGGCGGTCGACGGCGCGATCCAGCCGCGCACGTTTTCCGGCGGCTCGACAAACAATTCGGCGATCGTCACGCGCTGCGGGTTGCGCGCGGTCGGGCGCAGCGCCATCAGCACCAACAGCGGCACCAGAACCGTGCGCGACCAATACGAGATCTTGTCGATGTGAAACGGAAACCACGCCGGCAGCAGCATGATCTCGATCGGCATCACCGGCACCGCCCGCCACGGCACCTCGCCGAAGAGCGCCAGGGTGATGCGGGTGAAGACGTTGCAGCGCCGCGCGCCGCCCTGTGCCAGGATCGCCTGGCGGGCGCGCGCCATGTGCGGCGCGTCCGGTGCGTCCCCCGCCGCCTTCAGCGCGAAATAGGCCTTGACCGAGGCGCTGAGGTCCATCGCGCCGCCGTGGAAGAGCGGCCAGCCGCCGTCGGCGCCCTGGGCGGCGCGCAGGTAGCGCGCGATGGAATGTTCGAGTTCGGAATCGATCGTGCCGAGAAAGTGCTCGAGCAGGATGTATTCGGCCGGGATCGTCGCGTCGGCTTCCAGTTCGAACACCCAGTGCCCGTCATCGTGCTGCGACAACAGCAGCGATTCGACCGAGCGGCCGATCGCGCGGTCGAGCCCCGGCAACAGCGCCGCCTCGCCGGGGGGCGGCGCATTCTTCTGCCGTGCTGTCGTTCCGCTCTTCATGGCAGCGCGCGCCGGCAATCCTGTGGCGGGGAGGGGGTTTCAAAGGGCGGCATCGGACCGGGGCTCGCCGCCGACGCTGCGCGGCGCTGGCGCACCCGCGCCGCCGCCGCAAAGCCGGAGCGAATAGCCCCTTCAATCGTCGCAGGCAAGCCAGTATCGACATAATCGCCTGCAAGGTGAAGCGCCGGCCACCGCGTCGCCGCCGCCGGGCGCCGCCGCAACTGCGCCGGCGTCGCGCGAAAGGTCGCGCGGCGCTCCTTGATGATGCGGGCGGGCGGCACCGGTTCGGCCGGCAGTCCGAAGGCGCGCGCGACGTCGCGCCACAAGAGCTCGCGCAATTCATCGGCGTTGAGGCCGACGATCGCGTCGGCGGCGCTGACCGTCACCGAGAGCACCTCGCGCCGGCGGCAGACCCACTCGGCAGTGCCGCCGACGAGGCCGATGAAGGGCGGCGCGCCGGGCGGCGCGGCGCAGCGGAAATGCGCGTTGACGATCGGCGCGTAATCGTCGGGCACGACAAGGTCCGGCACGACGCGCGCGGCAACCGGGGCCGGCACCGCGAGGATCACCGAATCGTCCGGCCGCAGCGCGATTCGCTCGGCGTCGAAGGCGAGGCCGGCGAGCCTGTCGGCGGCGAAATCGAGTTCCCGCAGGCGCCATCCAGGGCGGAACTCACCGCCGGCGCGCGCCAGAAACCCTAGCGCCGGGTCAATGAGGCTCTCCGACAGCCCCTCGCGCGCCAATAGCGGCCGGCATGCCGCGGCGCCGCGGCCGAGGGTCTCGGCCAGCACCCGGCCGAAGAGGCTGGCCGAGGCGTCGGCGATTGCGGTGTTGAGCGCGGCGACCGCGAGCGGCTGCCACAGGCGGCGGAACAGCACGGTGTCGGCTCCCAGCACCGCCGCGACCGTGGCGCCGGGCGCCGCGCGGCGCAGCTTGAGCGCCGCCAGGTAATCCTGCGGCCGGGTCCCGGGCACGCGGCGCGCCGCGCTCAGCACCCACCACGGCACCGCGCCGCCGCCGGGCCGCAGCGTCCAGCGCTCGCCGGTTGCCAAGTCGACGAACGCGATCGCGGCCTCGGCCGCCCGCTCGAAGGTGCCGCAGGCGCCGATCCGATCGATGTAGGCGAGCGCGGCGGTGTTGCCGGAGAGGAGGAGGTGGTTGCCGTTGTCGATGCGCAGCCCAAGCTCGGCGTCGAAGAACGAGCGGCAGCGCCCGCCGGCCTGCGCGCCCGCTTCGTAGAGGGTGACCTTGTGTCCCTCGTCGGCGAGCTCGACCGCGGCGGCAAGCCCCGCGAGCCCCGCCCCGACGACGTGCACGCGGCCGGGTGGCGGGCTGGCCAGAGCCGAGGGCGCGGTCATATCAGCCCGTGCCGCAGCAGGAGCCGTAATTTCTGCCCCTTCGAGAGGCCGATCCGCAAGCTCGGGTCGCGCCAGCCGGCGCGCAGCAGCGCCCGCAGCATCGCGCGGTAGAACGCCGCCATCACCGCCGCCGGCCGCATCGCGCGGCGCGACGCGCGGGCCATCGCGCGCTCGGCGTCGGCGAAGTGCTGCTCGGCGATCGCGGCAAGCTCGCGGCAGGCCGCCGGCAGCGCCGGATGGCGCAGCACCTGCGCCGGGTCGCTGCCGCGGATGCCGTGGCGCTCGAGGATCTCGCGCGGCAGATAGAGCCGGCCGCGCTGCGCGTCTTCGTCGAGGTCGCGCAGGATGTTGGTCAGCTGCAGGGCGCGGCCGAGCGCATCGGCCACCGCGTGCGCGTCGGGGCTCGCATCGCCGAACACATGGACCGACAAATGCCCGACCGCGCTCGCGACGCGGGCGCAGTAGAGATCGAGGGTCGCCAGGTCCGGGGCGCGGATTTCCTCCGCCGCGTCCATTTCCATACCGTCGATAACGGTGTGGAAGTCATTACGGCGCAGCGCATAACGCATGACTGGCTCGCGCAGCGCGCGAGCGACGAGATGTCGCGGCTGTCCGGCATAGAGCGCCTCGATCTCGGCGTGCCACTGAGCGAGCGCCGCCGCCTTCTGCGCCGGCGGGAGGGTGAGGTCGTCGGCGATGTCGTCGACCTCGCGGCAGAACGCGTAGACCGCGTACATGCCGTGGCGGCGGTCCTTCGGCAAGAGGCGCATCGCCCAATAGAACGAGGTGCCGGCCGCTTCGACCCGTTGGCGAATGGCTTCGCGCAGCGCCCCATCGTCGGGAATGGCCCCGACGCCATTCGAGAGCGTGTCGCTCATGGGCCGCGGCGGGCGAGGAGGCCGGCGAGGAAGGCGGCGGCGAAATCGACTTTCGCGAGCTTGACCCGGCGGGCCAGCGGGTCGCCGCGGTAGAGCCGCCGCGCGAGGCGCGCCGCCAGCGCGACGATCGCCGCCGATTCGCGGCGCAAGCCGCCTGCCCTGACGCGCGGCGGCAGGTCGCGCGCGGCGGCGATCAGCCCCTCGGTGCGCCCGAGCAGCCGGTCGAGCACCTGGCGCAGCGCGCCGCTCGCCCGCGGCGCCGTCAGCGCCTCGACCCCGATGCCGGCCGCCGCCAGATGGTCGAGCGGCAGATAGACCCGGTCGAGCGCGCGATAGTCGGCGGCGCAATCCTGCAGGTGGTTGAGCACCTGCAAGGCCGAGCACAGCGCGTCGGAGGCGGGCCAGGTGTCGCGGCTTTCGCCGTGCAGGTCGAGCAGCTGGCGCCCGACCGGCGCCGCCGAATAGCGGCAATAATCCATCAGATCGTCCCAGTCGCGGTAGCGCAGCTTGGTCGCGTCCTGGCGGAAGGCGCGCAGCACGTCGTGGCAATGCTGCGCGCTGACGCCGGTCGCGGCGAGGCTGGCGCGCATCGCAGCGGCGGCCGGCGAATCCTGGTCGCCCGGGCCGGGCGCCTCCTCCAGGATCGCCGCCATGCGATCGAGCCGGCGCAATTTGTCGCCCGCCGCGAGCACAGGGCTGTCGGCGATGTCGTCGGCGTTGCGCGCGAAGCGGTAGAAGGCGTGGACATGGACGCGCAAATCGCGGCGGATCAGCCACGAGCCGACCGGGAAATTCTCATCGCCCCGCCCCTTGCCGGAGGGCGCCTCGAGGCTCGCGCCACCGGGTGCGTCGAGCACGGTCATTTCACGTAGCCGTTGCTTTTGAACCAGGCGATCGCGTCGCCGATCGCCTGGCGCGCCGGGCGCGGCGCGTAGCCGAGTTCGCTGACCGCCCGGGCCGAGCTGAAATACATCTTCTTCATCGACATCTTGACCGCATCGACCGTGGCGAAGGGCTCCCGCCCAGTCAACCGCGCCAGCGCTTCGGCGCCGGCGGCGAGCGGCAGCACCGCGCGGTGCGGGATGCGCCACGAGGGCGCACGGCGCCCGGTGACGCGCGCGACCTCGGCGAGGATCTCGGCCAGCCCCAAATTCTCGCCGCCGAGGATGTAGCGGCGGCCGACCTGGCCGGATTTGGCGGCGAGCAGGTGGCCGAGCGCGACGTCGTCGACATGCGCGATGTTGAGCCCGGTATCGACAAAGGCCGGCATGCGGCCGCGCGCCGCCTCGACGATCAGCCGGCCGGTTGGGGTCGGCTTGACGTCGCCGGGGCCGATCGGGGTCGACGGGTTGACGATGATTGCCGGCAAGCCCGCGTCGGCGATCAGCTCGCGCACCACCGCCTCGGCGTCGAATTTCGAGCGCTTGTAGGGGCCGATCATGTCGGTGGCGCGGCTCGCGGTCTCCTCGTCGGCGACGCCGCCCGGGACGATGCCGATGACCGCGACGCTGCTGGTGTAGACGATGCGCTCGACCCCGGCCGCGGCGGCCGCCAGCATCAGCGCCCGAGTGCCGTCGACGTTGACCCGGAACATCGCCGCCGGCTCGGGCACCCAGAGGCGATAATCCGCCGCGACATGAAAGAGGTAGCGGCAGCCCTCGGCCGCCGCGGCGAGCGAGGCGGCATCCTCCAGCGCGCCCTCGGCGATCTCGACCGCGAGCCCCTTCAGGTTGCGGCGGTCGCCATTGGGGCGCGCCAGGACGCGCACCGGATGGCCGGCCTTGAGCAGGGTGCGCGCCACCGCCGCGCCGACAAACCCGGTGGCGCCGGTCACCAGACAGAGCCCCGAGGGAAGCGCCATCGCTCAGCCCGCCCTCATGTCAACCGCCCC
>Ga0070731_10001134_pt1 | contig 29011 bp, 28 predicted proteins | sample Coa_R1_2_FD_66448 | JGI IMG/M metagenome (GOLD analysis project Ga0070731, IMG submission 66448) | Surface soil microbial communities from Centralia Pennsylvania, which are recovering from an underground coalmine fire - Coalmine... | ecosystem: Environmental > Terrestrial > Soil > Unclassified ... | reverse complement strand
CTCTCTCGATTGCGAGGCGCATTCTACTCTCGCGTTTCCGGGTGAACGGCGGGCGCTTTGAACGAGCCGGACAGCGCCATGTCGCGTACGGAGTAGGCAGCCTTGATTATCGCCCCGGCGCCGTCCACGTCGAGAGGAGTGGCGAGCGTCTCGTATCGATTCTCCCGATAATCGTCCGCTCTCATGACATACCCTGGATAGTCGTTGGTGTATCCCAGAGCGCGCACTGTTGCGCCCGAGTCCGCAGGAATCTCCTGGAGGGCGATACCGATTTCAACAAAAGGTTCTCCTGGGAGACCGACAAGCACAAGATCGCCTAGCCTGCAGGCCTGAACTTCGGTTTGGAGCGCCCTTCGCCCACGCAGTCGCTCAGCAAACCGATCGCTGATCGCGTCGTGAATGAGAAACGTCTCCAACTCCGTAGATTCCTTTAGTGAGACATCGACAACTTGGCGCCATGTACCCAGCCTCACGCATGGCTGTGTTTCCATCATCATCGCCACACGGAGGACTTCGCCGCCGAGCGCGAGGCCTAATCGCTTCGCCTCTGCGTGGCTCCGAAAGCTAACCTCCCGCCCATCCAGCATGAGGCGTTTGGCGCGTTTGCTGATGTCTTCACGATCTTCGTAGGGAAAAGCCACAGGATTAATGTTTCCGCCTGCACCCGGCAAGAACAGCGCTACGCACTCAGGCGCTAGCTCTCGCTCAATCATCGCGGCCGTCTGACCTGGATAGTCCGCCGTGACTTCGGAATCCTGAGGGCCGACGACGATTGGGTGACAAGCATACGAAAACCCAACCGCAAGGCATGTCCCGGAGTCGTCTTCGACCTTTAACACCGTCACCGTCGGATCGGTCGGCCGGTCGGCGTGTCTCCTATTCACTATAGGCGTACTCAATTCGCCTCGCGACCAACCGAAAGCAGCCGGCCTTTTCGAGGCAAAAGCACTCTCGATCGCGGCGAGAGCGCCCATTTCGACATCCCTCTCTAGGGCATCGTCGAAGCTCTCCCAATACCCACAATAGTCCGGTCCGCCATGCGTATGTGACGCAAAGATGAGGATCGACTGTGGGTCAATATCCCATCGGCTCAACGCCTCGGCCCGGACCCGTTCCGTAAGTTCACTGGTCACGATACAAACGTCGAGGGCCACCAGTGCTACCAACGCCCCCAGACCGTCTTGAAGAACCAAAGCTCTTGCGAATAGCGGATCGTGGACGCCCGTTGAGAGTCCGGTTCTCCCTACGTATCCGACGTGATCTTTGGGGCCACCGGGCAGAACCTTCACACGCTGGTAGCCAGCAAGCGGAACTGCCGTTCGCGGCGTGATATCGACTCTAGAGGCGCCCGCTTCGATAGTCACTCACTCCTCCTAGAGACGCGCGTCTCCACCGTCAGGACCTCTTTCAAGGCCCGCTCCTTCAGCGATGACCTCCTTCATAAACGCCAAGCTTCTATCGCACCATTCGACCGCTTTCTCCGGCACGGTGAACGGATCAAGAGTCAGCCATCCTTCGTATCCGTCCTTACCGAGACGCTCAAGAATGCCACGCCAGTTAACTGCACCTAGTCCAACGTCAGTGGGTAGAAACGCCCCCTCGGACGAATCGATAAGCAGATGTTCCGCGTACGGCAGATCCTCATGCCAAACTTTGACGAAGCGGCGACAGTCCTTTACGTGCACATTTACAACGTGCGGTCTAAGCAAGTCGTATGCATACGGGAAGCCCTCTATGCCTACCGTGTAGAAATTGCATGGGTCGTAACAAACTTTCAGCCGTGATGACCCTAGCGCTTCGATCGTTGCCAAGAGAAGCTCCGGAGATCGAGAGGGATTCAGTCGATAGGTGTCCTCTCCTCGCTGATCCAAGTTGTTCTCGATCACCAGCGTGACTGCCGCGTGTTCCGCCTTCTCGACGATCGGTGCAAGCTGGGCGCAAAGCAGCTTTACAGTGTTGTAGAAGTCCGGTCGCGCCGGAACTCCCGTGTAGAACTGCACAAACGGTGCCCCGAGCTCCCGCGCTAGGTCTATGGAGTTGAGCAATTCGCGCCGCGCGGCCGCCTCAGACCCAGGATCACACAGTCGACCGACACTGCTGGGCAAGTTGACGACAAAGATCTCCACACCATGCTTCTCGGCCAAATATACGTACTCCTCTACATCGAGATCTCCGCCATTCCAGGGCCAGTAGTCAAGTGCGGAGACGCACCACCTGTTACTCAAAAGCTCCAGCAACTCCTCTGGCGCGAAGCCTTGAAAGCAGTGGCCGGCGATACCGATGCGCATAGTTGCTCCTAATGCAGGCTGTGAGTGCCGCTTCAACCTATCTCGGCAAGAAGGCGATCGCGGATCTTGCAAGCTACGGTCATCACCATCTCCGATCCGGCTTCCGCCAAGCAGGTGGCTACTGTTTCATATCTATTCTCCGCGTAGTCCTCCTTCCGCAGCACATAGCCCGGGTAGTCGTTTGCATAACCTATGACTCGAAGTGCCGTCTCCTGATCAACTTCGACGTTTTCGAGAGCAAAGGCGATCTCAACGAAAGGTTCTCCGGGCAGGAAGAGTAAAATGGTGTCTGCGATACGCAGCGCCATCACCTCTGTCTCGATGGCCTTTCGGTTAGCGATGCGGAGCCGCTCGGGCGCCGTGGCACGGATCGACCAGTGGTGAAAGTACTTATCCAGGTCGGCGCCAGTCTTGAGCGGCGCTGGTACCGACGCGCGTAAGCACTTCACGTCATGACCTCGACGGCATGGCGTCTTGGCGGCGGCACTCACGACGCGACCGCCCAAGACGCGGCCGAACCGTTCGGCTTCAGCGTGTGTCCGTAGAAGCTCCGCCTCTTTCCCAACGACGCTACTGATATTCCGACGCTCGCTGTACGGGAAGGCTACGGGGTTAATGTTTCCGGCGGCTCCGTTTAGAAAGAGGGCAACGGCCCCGCCGCCGAAAGTGGTCTCGATTAGCTCGGACGCGTACCCCGGGAAATCAGACGAGATCCGGCGGTTGTGCGAACCAATGACGATCGGGTGGCACGCGTAAATGTAGATAATAGCGACGGTCCGTCCAGACTCACTCTCGGCGCGTAGGATCGAGATGCGCGGATCTACCGGGCGGGCTGGATCGCGACGATTGATGACAAGCTCGCCTAGCATGTCACCGCCATTGCCGACGCGGACCGGTTCGCGACAGGCCAGTGCTTGCCCTATGGCTGAGAGCGTCAGCTCTAGAACGTATCCTTCAATGTCGGGATCGCATTCTTCCCAAAAACCAAGGTAGTCAGGGCCTGCATGACTGTGCGATGCCGTCACAATTACCGAGCACGGGTCGAGACCCCATCGATCCTGACAGGCTGACCTGACTCGTTGTGTGAAAGAAGCGGTAACAATGCAGAGATCGAGAGCAACAAGGACGGCCGTTGTGTCACTCTCGCTAAATACGACAACACGGGCGTTGACCGGATACTCGATGCCATGCGAGTCACCTGTGCGGCCTACGTAACCCTGGTGATCCGGCGGCCCGCCAGCAAAGTCGCGGATCGCCACCATCCCAGCGAGCGGAACCGGCTTCAGCGGCGTGATATCGACTTTCGCCGCACCGGCTAACAGGGGCATACGCGCGGCCACCTACGGGCCCTCGCCCGCCATGGCGAGCGCCCTATCGTGAGATCCATCGACGCAGTTGGCGTCTCGACGTGTCGTTTACCCTGAGCATCTGACCCCGGCGGCCAGCCAGGTCTGACCTCAGAGTCATCGGTTTCGGCGACGAGCTGAGCGTGGATGTCGTGCACAACAAGAGACGACTCAAGTTTTTACTGTGCGAAAGGTACTGTCGTAGAGTGAGAGGAAATAATCTAATGTTTGGAACCGCCGAAGTCAAACGTGAGTGTGATCTAGCCCGAGAGATTTCGGCAGCCTGTTCGAACTTCGCCGGCCGCTGGCCGTTGCCATGTTCCGCTCCTATCTAACCGGCCCCTGGCGTTGAAGAAGTCGGCAACGCGGCCCCCGTGCGGTGAGACGATCCACGGGCCGCGAGCTCGAGCTGCAACGACCAATAAAGCCAGGACTTCGGTGAACTGCTGGCATGGCTCGCGAGCATCGGCGCGCGTGCCCACCGAAACTCACGCGCGATACATGAGGCTCAGTCGGTCCGCGCGTCCGCAGCGCAGGGATCCCAGTCCAGCTCGAGGCCGCGCCGCTGGCTTCTCTGCCGGAATACGCGGCTTCGTCCTTCAGCAGGCGGCCGACATCGCAAACAGCCCAGTCGGCCGATCAGCTTCAAGAGATCGGCAGCGTCATCGGAGGGCTCGGTCACAACTGCCGCGCCTTCAGACGGGTGACTACACCGCTCCGACCCGGCATTCACACACAGCGTCAGCCCCATCATCATGCCGCTACGACAATCGTCCGGTAGGCCAAGGGGCGACAACGGCCGTCCGGAAGGCCGTGTAGATCGCCGCTCGGGTCACCTGACTCTCCCCTGGGCGACGCCCGCCGAGAGCTGAGAGAGGGTGCGCTTCCCAACATCGCCCATGTAGGGTCTCCGTGATGCCGGGGAGCCCCCGAGGAGGGGCTGAGAGAGCGCTTCCTAGCGCAAACCCGTCGAACCTGATCCGGGTTATGCCGGCGAAGGGAGTGCGATGACACCGCCAGCCCAGAGTCGCAGTCGTCACCGAGCCGTGGCCAGCCTATGGCCTCCGTTCGCGCTGCTCAGCGGCGCGGTCGCACTCTGGGAGCTCACCGTCCGACTCGATCACATCCCGAGCTATCTTGTGCCGAGCCCGGCGGCCGTCGCCGCATCACTGCGCGACGACGCAGACCTGCTCGGAAGCGCGACCCTCGTCACCGTCCGCGAGATGGTCGCGGGGTACCTGCTCGCGTTCGCGTGTGGGCTAGCGATTGCCGTCCTCCTGCACTTCTCAAGCGCTGTCCGAAGAGCGCTGCTGCCCTTGCTTGTACTTTCGCAGGCGGTCCCCACCGTCTTGCTGGCACCGATCTTGGCGATCCTGCTCGGTTACGGGATAGAACCAAAGCTCGTCGTCGTGGCCGTCGTCTGCTTTTTCCCGATCGTCGTCAACGCCGTCGACGGTTTCCGATCTGCGGATGCGCAGCTTCTCCTTCTAATGCGTTCGCTGCACGCTGGACGGATTGCTACGTTCCGACGCGTCGAGTTTCCAACTGCGCTCCCCGCGATCTTCTCGGGAGCACGCGTCGCCGCTACATACGCGGCGGTTGGGGCAGTCTTCGGCGAATGGGCGGGATCGTCCGCCGGGCTCGGCTTCGTCGTCCTGCAGGCACAGCCGGCGCTCGACACGGCCCGGATCCTCGCAGCCGTCTTCATTCTCAGCGCTCTCGCGCTATGCCTTTACGCTCTTGTCACGCTCGCCCAACAGCTTCTCATCCCTTGGCACATGGAAGGAACTCGTGAATAGGCGCATCGCCCTGGTCCCGTTGCTCGCGCTGCTCATATGGGCGCCAACAGCTCCAGCGAACAGCAGGCACACGCTGTCGCTCATGCTCGACTGGACGCCCAATCCCGACCATGTCGGCCTCTATTACGCCCGCGACACCGGCCTTTTCGCGAAGGCAGGGCTTGACGTCACGATCCATGTTCCGTCCGATCCAACGACGCCGCTTAAGCTCGTCGGTGTCGGCCGCAGCGATCTCGCCGTCAGCTACGAGCAGGAGGTGTTCCTTGCAGCTTCGAAGAAGCTGCCCGTCGTTGCGGTCGCAGCTGTGGTGCCTCGCCCGCTCAACTCGCTGATCGCAATCGAGCCGACGATTCGCTCGGTCCGCGACCTCAAGGGAGCCAAGATAGGCATCACGGGTGTTCCGTCAGACTACGCGATACTCGACACGATGCTCGCATCGGGCGGACTGACGCGTAAGGACGTGAAGGTCGTCACGGTCGGTTACAGCCTTCTCCCTGCGCTTCTTGCTCGCCGTGTCTCTGCTGTACTCGGCGTCTACCGCAACGTCGAAGGCATCCAGCTCCAGCTTCGTGGGCTTCAGCCGACGATCATCCCGGTTGATCGAGCAGGCGTCCCGAGCTATGACGAGCTCGTGCTTGTCGCAAACAAAGACCGGCTGCGCGCGGATCCGACGTATCGAAGCGACGTGCGAAAGTTCGTCGCTGCTTTCCTCGCAGGCACATCGTCTGCTCGTTCACACCCTGCCCAGGCCTTGACGATCATGGCCAAAGTGACCGCTTCGCCCGGAAAGTTCCTCGGCCGCGCGATGCCGGCGACACTCGAGCTGCTCTCCGGCCCACACGGCGTCGGCTGCCTGAGCAGCAAGTCCTGGGAGCTCTTCGGAAATTGGATGCACGCTCGCGGACTCCTGAAGACGGCGGTCCCGGCTACGGGCGTAGTCGATCAGAGCTTTCTACCGTCACGATGCCGTTAGGCCGCACCGCAACGACAACTCCGCGCTCCACGGCGATCACAACGTGTGTCTCGGCGAAGACATTTGAGACCCCTCGGCTCGTTCCCGGTTCGAGCGTTTGACCGGATAGCCGGTAGACGAGGCCTTCGGTTCGGACGCCCATCGCAGACCCATGAACGGCAAACAAGGAAATGAGATCTCCGATCTCTCCTGAAAGACGTCGCTTGCCGCGAATCACGTGCACAGTCGCCTCACCGAACTGCGCATCGACCCTCGATCCCGCGTATCGGTCGCTCGCGAGGAGGAGAATGCCGGCAAAGAGATGGTCAAGGCGTCCAGCTGAGCCACCGAGCACAATGATCCGCTCAGGCTCAAGTTCAAGCGCGGCTGAAAGCGCGAGCTCAAGGTCGGTTGCCTCCTTGTCGACCGGGTGCCGCTCGACACGTTCGCACTCGGCAAGCGTCTTCTCAGACACGGAGTCGAGATCACCAACCAGTAGATCAACCCGAAGCCCAAGCTGGCGGGCGTGGTCGGCGCCCCCGTCCGCCGCGATGACCGTCGCGCCAGGCGGTATCTCGAGCGCGTGCGGCATGTCGGGCGATGCAGAGAGGACGACTACGGTCCCTGACATAGAACCATTGTGTCGGTCGCTCGGCTAATAGCCCGCACGGAACCTTAAGCGGTCCGGACTCATCGAGGCGTTATCTACTCGCCCTCGCCCAACCAATAACGAGTTCGTGCGCCCCGATAGCGTTCTGGGCTACGGCTGAGTACGCGGTTCCACGGCTCTTAGCCTGCCTCGGACGGCGACGTTCTCCCGGCACTTGCGGCGAACTTCGCCTGCCGATTGCGAGCAAGACGACGATGAGCCTTCTGCGTGCCGATCAGATGCGACGTCCCGGGTTGAGCGCTCCGTCGCGGAACTCGCGCAGCATCGGACTGCGTCCACCCCAAATGTTGCGGCCCGAGCCGGCTGACCAGCACCCGCCCCTGGCGAACCGGCCTCCCGGATCGCACGTGTCTAGGCAAAACGCGCCACAGTCAGACATCGAAGAGGAGGCACTCGCGGCAGCTACCGGCGACTGCCGAGCGCGGTTCGCACGCAAGTAATCGCGGAGTTCAATCCCAGCCGCTCCCACTGGCAAGGATTCTACGATTGGCACTTCCGAACCATCCCGCGTCCGGTCAGCTGCTCACTGGAAGCCGTCTGAGCGACCTCTCGTCTCATTTGCGAGTCGTCGTTATGCAAGATCCATCTACCAACAAAGCAGAAGCTTTGGATGAAGATGGAACCTGCGCGAGCCTCGAAGTAGCGTACACATGTTCGACCCCTCAAGTGCTTCTCGTGCGCAGGTGTGCGAGATTCGTGCGAGGTAGCGGCGGCGAGTGGCGGCAGACTACGGCATGGCTTCAACGGCGTCAGCCGCATGGTTGAGCCAACCGTTCACGCCTAGCGACAGCTGGCGAACGCCGCGTCCAGTTCACACGCGAGGGGTCGCTGGTTCGATCCCAGCCGCGCCCACTGCAAAGTCCCTGCTAATCACAGCTTCGGCGCTCGCCTGGACTTGCATGCCATTCAGGAGTGTCACCGGCCTCACCGACCGGCTACCGTCGCCCCTGCATCTTCGCGGCGGTCTCTGATGCAATGTCGGGTTCGACCGAGTGGGATATTGAACCCTCTCGACGACCGTGCAATGCTCCCGCGGACATCTGAGGGCACCGATCCGGGAGGGAGTCGTGCGGGCCATCATCGGAATGAGATGGGTACAGGTTTCTGCGCTCGCGATGCTTGTCGTCGCGGGCGTGCTGGTGCTACCGGCCTATGGAGGGAAGTCGGGCGGCGCGCAGTCGTTCACGATCGATGTCGACGGGCACAACCCGAAGGCGAACGAGGCGTTCCTCGCCTATTACCCGAACACCGTTCGCGTCCACCCGGGCGACACGGTGACCTTCCACGAGGTCGGCAACGGCGAGCCGCACACGGTCACGCTCGGCTCGCTCACGAACAACGTCGTCGCGGCATTCGACAAGCTGACGCCGAAGCAGCAGCAGGGGACGCCGCCGAAGTCGTTCCTGAAGCTGGACGCGGCGGTCCCGCAGCTCTTGCCGCAGGGGCCCGGCGACGCGATCCAGTCGGGCGCGAACCCGTGCTTCGTCGACAGCGGCTCCCCGCCGGCGAAGGCCGCGTGCCCGAAGCGGTCGCAGCCCGACTTCACTGGCAAGGAGTCGTACTACAACAGCGGCTGGCTCGACTCGAACGCGAAGTTCACCGTGCATCTCTCCAGCTCGATCGCGCCGGGAACGTATCGCTTCATGTGCTTGCTCCACCGCGAAGGAATGACAGGCAAGATCGTGGTCGTCCCCTCCTCGACCTCGGTCCCGAGCCCGAGCGCGCAGTTCGCCGCCGGGCAGAAGGTGCTCCAGCAGACCGAGGCCAAGCTGCAGCCGGCACTGACCGCCCTCCGCAGGGGCAAGCCGCCGATCCCGGTGACCCTCCCCGGCCAGAATCCGGTTCTCGCCGGATCGGGCTCGAATTCTGTACAGGAAGCCGAGATCACCGAGTTCGGACCGTCGAAGGTCAGCATCCCGGTCGGCGGCTCGGTGACGTGGTACCTGATCGGACCCCACTCGATCACGTTCAACTCCGACAAGTCGAACGACGACATCCGCACCGTCGCGAAGGACGGCAGCGTGCATCTCAATCCGAAGGCGCTCGCCCCGGCCAACAGCCCCGGCGAGCCGGCGCCGAAGGGAGGCGGTGGCGGTTCGAGCAACGCGCCGAAGTTCAAGGTCGTCGCATCCACACGTTGGAACGGCGCCGGCTTCCACAACTCCGGCGTGTTCGCCAACTCCTTCGGCCCGCCGCTGATCGAGGGCTACAAGATCACGTTCACCCGCGCCGGTAAGTACAAGTACATCTGCACCGTTCACGACGACATGAAGGGTGAGGTCGACGTCGGGTAGCGCGTCCGCGTGAGGGCGGTTGCGGCCGCGGCGCTCGGCGGCGCGATCCTCCTCTTTGCCGGCTGCGGCGGACATGCAACGTCGCACCCGGCGGCAACCCGGAGCGCAGACGCGCTGCACGGCCTCGTGCCGCAGCCGCTACCGCGGAGGCCGCACTTCGTCCTTACGGACACAGCCGGGCGGCCTTTCAGGTTCGCCGCCGCCACCAAAGGGAAGCTGACCTTCCTCTACTTCGGCTACACGCACTGTCCCGACGCTTGCCCTACGACGATGTCCGACCTCGGCGCTGCCCTTCGTGCCCAGTCACCGAGGATCCGGAGCCGGGTGGACGTCGTGTTCGTGACGGTCGATCCTCGGCGGGACACGCCGCGAGTGCTTCGCGCGTGGCTGAACCATTTCAGCCGCTCTTTCGTCGGCCTCACCGGGAGCGAGCACCAGATCATGGCGGCCGAGCGCGCCGCCGGCGTGCCGCTCGCGCCCGCGGAGAAGGTGAAGGGGAAGAACTACTCGGTCGCCCACAGCAGCCTCGTCCTTCCGTACAGCCCCGACGGCCTCGCACACGTCGTGTACTCGCAAGGGTTCCGCACCCGCGACTACGTGCATGACATCCCGCTCCTGCTCGAGTACTCGGGCTGACGCCCCTCTGGGGAGGAGACATCGGCAAACTGCTCGGCACCGACGGCACAGCGACCAGCCCTAGTGCGACGGCCTCGACCGTCAGAGATGGAAGGCGCGCCGCATGCTCAACGCGCTGCGTGCGCGACCCAGATACTCGTCGATCCCAAGTAGTTGCTCGGTCGTCTTGAGCAGCGAATAGTGATCGAAGCGGAGCGACGATTTCGTCTCTGGAGTCGTCGTGGGGCTGACAACGACGGTAGCCACCTGGTTGGTAGCGCTCGTGCCCTCGTCGAAGGTGATGAAGATCGCCGTCGAACCGGATCGATAGGGCGGGCTGTTGATGACCCTCGGTATCCAGCGATGGAGCCAGCCGTCGCCGGCCGCGACCGGACAGTCGTGCATGTCGTCGCAAAGGTTGGGAGTCACGAACGCGAACGACGGCAGTGCATTCCGTTCCAGGTCACGCTCGAAAGCGGTGAAGGGAACGTCCCACCGCCGGCAGTCCACCCGAATGCCCGTGTAATAGGCCGCCGGGTTGTGCTTGACCGCGTACTCACCCGAGCTCGAGAGGTCGCAGTCGGACGGCATGCTCTCTTCGTAACTCCGCCAGCTCGCACCGGCTGCGGCGAGCTGGCTGAAGATGCTCGCGCGCGAGATCGGATGGTCGGACGGCGGTGCGTCGTCGGCTACGCCCCAAGTTCCGCCCGACGTCGCAGCCAGATAGTTCGGAAGAGAGGGGTGCGAAACAGCTCGGTAGTTGGTCGCCAGGCCGCAGGCATTCGCGAGTTGGGTGATGTACGGAGCCGATCGGCTGCCGACGATCGACTGATAGCTCTCGTTCTCCATCCAGACCCAGATCACGTGCTTCCACTCGGTCGGTGCTCCACCCCGACACGGGCCCGTTCGGCTGGCCTCGCTCGAGCTCGCCGCAGCAAGGGCCAAGACGAGGACCGCGAACCCGATGCCGGCCGTGCGGGTCAGGGATGATGAACGAGTTGCCAGAGGGGCTTCTCTTGTCGGCCGAGGGGGACGAAGTCCATTCCGTCAGGAGTCTTGAGCTGGTCGAGCCCGGTGCCCGGGGCTCGAAAGCGGCCGTAATGCCAGACGATCCGATTGGTGCGTGGGTCGACGATGACGACACGGTCGTTGTAGTCGTCGTTGATGGCGATATCGCCATTCGGGAGCATGAACGCGAGCGAAGGATGGTTGAGCTCACCCCACCCCGAGGTTGGTCGGTAGCGCCAGAGCACGCTGCCGCGATGGTTGATGATCACCGCGGCGCCCGGGCTGGAGTAGTCGGCTAGAAGCACTCGGCCGCCCGGAAGCGGTTGCGGGTCGGATGGGTAAGCGACCGGTGCCTGCGTCGACCACAGCAGCTCCCCGGTGCGGCTGAACTCGTCGATCCATGACCCTTGGATTTCGGATACGAGCACACCGCCGCCCTTGACGGGCGTGTCGCCGTTGACGGCGCCGAGCGTGCGGGGCGGGTCGTGAACGCAGACGCCGGTGGTGCCGATCTGTCGAACGATGCGGTGATTGCGGATGAAGAGGATGCGGCAGTTGTACGCATCTGCGACTGTGAGGATGCCGTTCGCGAGCACATAGGCGTCGTCCGGCCAGTTGAGCTCGTGCCGCCCGTCTCCTCTCACGCCGGGGATTCCCGCGAGGCGGCGGATCTGGTGCGTCGCGATGTTCACGCTGACGATCGTCTGGTGGTCTTCTTCGTTCGAGACGATCGCCTTGCCGCCCGGTTCGACGAAGGTGTCGTCGTCGAAGACCAGGCGGGCACCGTGGGCCTTGTCGCGCGCATCCGGAAAGCGCCAGAGAATGCGATGGTGTGGATCGACCAGGATCATGCGGTCGTTTCCGCGGTCAGCGATCAGCAGCGCGCCCGGAAGCGGTCCGGCGATGCGTACGGGCGCGTCCGCGCGTCGCTTCCGGCGGCGCGTTCGCGCGCCGACGGGCTGCGTGTGCGAAGCCTCGGTTGCGGAGCGAGGTGATCGGCCGGCGTGCGTAAGAGCCCCGACCAGCGCTACCGCGAACAAGACGAGGGCAGCGAGGAAGGCACTGCGCCGGAACCGGCGGTTTCCGGCAACGGGCCGAAGCTTCCCCGTCCCGGTCCGCATGGACGAGAACGCATCAGGGCCCGCCGCCCTCCGCCGCGTGTGCATATCGTCAGGGAGGGTGGCAGGGCCGACTGGGAGAACGCTGTGAAGAGCCTATGCCGCCGAGCGCGGGTAACCGCGCAAGCGGCCGACGTCCGGTCGCAACTGAGTCAGCCCTGACTCTCCTTCCGATCCCACTCGCGCTCGGCCTCAGCCTCCATTAGCCCCAGTCGCTGGTAATAGTCGGGGAACTCCTTCAGGTGCGCGAGCGCGATCTTCCCCGTCAAGATCGGGTCGTCACCCGTAACGTCCGTCTGCGGATCGTGCGACCCGTGCTCGAACTCGACGTCCAATCCGCGGCGGAACTCCTCGAGATCGAAGCGAGTCCAGTCGACTCCGATCTCGTCGCCGATGCGGCGAGCCTCCTCACTCGTGGTTCGCCTTGTGTCTCCCATGTCACCACCTCCAGGCTGAGCCTGCCTCCTCACCATAGACCTTGAAAAGCAGCGTGCGAGATTCAGCGTGGCGACCGACGGCGCCAGGCCATCGCAAGGTCACTGCGGGCGGGCGTGAAGGAGCGCGCTCCGGACAACCTCCCGGAGCCTCAGTCGTGCTTCACTCTCCGCGACGGCGAAGGCGATCACCCGTCTTGGCGTCGAAGAACAGCACGGACCCTTCCTTCACCCCCAGGCGGATGACGTCACCATTGCCTGGAGCCGTGCTCGGATCGACGCGGGCGATGATGTTGCCCTTCACATTCAATCCGTCGGCGACGCGGTTCGGATCGACGAGCTGCGCGTATACGAATGCCTCCGCTCCGAGCTCCTCGACGATGCTGACGGTCGCCAGAATTCCCTCATCACCGGACGCAAGCCAAAGCGATTCCGGCCTGAGCCCGACGATGATTGCCGTCCCCGGCAGGCTCGGCACGCCGTCTCCGAGCGGGACGACCGCCGAACCCAGCCGGACGCCGCCGGGCTCGACGACGCCCTCGACGAGGTTCATCGGCGGTGAGCCGATGAAGCCGGCCACGAAGGCGTTGATGGGATCCTCGTACAGCGCACGCGGCGTGTCGCATTGCTGCAACAGGCCGTCCTTCATCACGGCGACGCGATCGCCCATGGTCATCGCTTCGACCTGGTCGTGGGTCACGTAGAGGGTGGTGACGCCGAGATTGCGCTGCAGCGCTGCGATCTCGGCCCTCGTGGCGACGCGCAGCTTCGCGTCGAGGTTCGAAAGGGGCTCGTCCATCAAAAAGACGCGCGGCTCGCGGACGATTGCGCGACCCATGGCGACCCGCTGCCGTTGTCCACCCGAGAGCTGTCCCGGCTTCCGCTCGAGGTAGTCCTCGATGTCGAGGATCCGAGCTGCCGACCGAACACGCTCGCCGATCTCGGCCTTCGATTTGCCGGCCATCCGCAGCGCGAAGCCCATGTTCTGCGCCACGTTCATGTGCGGGTACAGCGCGTAGTTCTGGAAGACCATTGCGATGTCGCGGTCGCGTGGCGCGAGGTTCACCACATCCTTGCCGTCGATCCGAATCGCGCCGTCGTCCACGTGCTCGAGACCGGCCAGCATGCGAAGGGTCGTCGTCTTGCCGCAGCCCGAAGGCCCGACCAGAACGAGCAGCTCGCCGTCCTCCACTTCGAGGTCGAGAGCGTCGACTGCGGCCCGATCGCTCTTTGGGTAGATCCGGGTCGCAGCGTCGAAAGTCACTGTTGCCATAGGCCTCTCTACTCCTTGGTCGCGCCTGCGAGCATTCCCGAGACAAGGGCGCGTTGGGCGAACAAAAAGACGATCAAGACGGGCGCGATCGCCACGATCACCGCCATGGCGAGATCCGGGCGGTGAAGGACGACGATGCTGCTGCCGGCGGAGAAGTTGGCCGGATTGAAGGATGCCGTTGAGCCGATCAGCTGTTGCAGTCCTACTTGCAGCGGGTATTGCGAACTGTCATAGGTCATCACGAATGGAAGGAAGAAGTTGTTCCAGGACGCGACGAAGGCGAAGAAGCCGACGAGCGCGACGATCGGGCGTGCGAGCGGGAGCGCGATGTACCGGAACACGGCCCACTCGCCCGCTCCGTCGATCCTCGCGGCCGCCAGAAGATCCTTCGGGATCGTCGACGAGAAGTAGATATAGGCGAGGTAGACGCCGAACGGGAAGAAGCCGAACGGCAAGATCAGCGACCAGATCGTTCCGTAGAGACCCAGCTTGTTGATCTCGAGGAAGAGCGGCAGGACGAGCGCAGTCGCCGGCATGATCATCACCACGAGCGTGATCGAGAGCAGCAGGCGCCGGCCGATGAACTGCGTCAGCGCCAGGCCGTAGCCGGCAGGTATCGCCGCGACGACCGCGAGCGCGGTGCCGCCGAACGAGTAAATGGCCGAGTTCTTCAGCCAAATCAGGACGCTGTGACCGCTGTAGGTGATGACTCGGTGGAACGTCTGTGTGAGCGTGTGCAGGCTGCCGAGGGCGAACGGCGACTGCGTCAGGAGCTGACCATCGGTCTTCGTCGGCGCGAGGAAGAGCCAGACGATGGGGATGAAGAAGAAGACCGTGAACAAGAGCAGAACGGCGAGGCCGACAGCCTGTATGACGTAGCGTCGCTGGAGCGTCATCATTCGACCTCGAACAGCCTTCCGCGCCAGACCAGCACCGCGGCGATGGCTAGACCGAGCACGAGGAGAACGACCGAGATCGCCGCCGCCTCGTTGAACTCGTTGTACTGGGAGGCGACAAACCAGGCGAGCTGATTCGGCGACCAGTACTTGCTCACGCCCACGCCGAGCGCGGCCGAGCCGAGAACCGTCGGCTCGACGAAGAGCTGCGTCCCACCGGCGAACGACAGAACGAGCATGTAGACGACCCACTTGCGGATCAGCGGAAGCTTGATGAAGACCGCGGTCTTGAAAGCGTTCGCCCCGTCGATCTGGGCAGATTCGAGGAGCTCGTGTGGAATGTTGTTGAGGGCGCCGTACATGACGACGATCCATCCCCCGGCACCCGTCCAGAAAGCCATGATCGCGAAAATTGCGGGAAGGTTGCCCGGCGCGATCGTGTTGTTGAACTCGGCATAGCCGAGCCAATGCAGCACAAAGGCGAACGGGCTCGCAGTCGGGTCGAGCATGAACAGCCAGACGACCACGCTCGCTGCGCCCGCGAGGGCTCCGGGGATGTAGAAAAGGAAGCGAAAGACGGCGCCCACGCGTCGCGTCAAGTTGTGGAGCATCAGCGTGAGCCCGACGACGAGGACCGTTTGACTGAGCAGCCAGATGCCCATGAATTCGAGGATGTGCTCGAATGCCGGTAGGAAGCGGTAGTCGTTGAACGCGCCGGAGAAGGCGGAGCCGAAGCCCCTCGAGTTGCTCAGCGCCAGGTAGATCGCATAGACGACCGGCGCGATGCCGAGGAGCAGGAGCAGCCCGAAGTAGAGCGCGACGAAGAAGTAGCCGGCGGTCCGCGAGCTACCGGCAAGAGGACGCTCGCGCCTTTCAGCGGCCCAGTTGCCCCGACGGGCGCTCGCGCGCCCGTCGGGGAGAGCCGGTGCTGACGGAATGGTCATGCCTTGCGCACTACTACCGTCTCTGTTGCCGCTTGCCTATCCCTTGACCTGCCAGCCGGCGCTCTGAGCCGCGGACTTGATGTTCCCCGCGAGCGTCGCGAGTGCCGAGGTGAACGTCCCGCCGTCGATGAGACCGGGCGTGACGGTGTTCCCGAAGATCGACTCGACGCTCCACGGCACCGGGCTCCATCCGGTCCAGATCTCACCTGCGGCCTGCTTGATGGCGGCCTCGGTCGCCTTCGGGTTCGCGAAGACGCCGTCGAGCGACTTGAGCCACGCGTCCTGGTCGGGCGAGTAGGCGGGCAGGCCCTGTGTGACGCTCGGGTCGCCCTGGATCTTCGGGCTCGTGACCATGTACTCGACCAGTGCCGCCGCCGCCTTCGCCTGCTTCGTGTGCGACGTCACCATCCACAGACCCCCGCCGATCGAGCCGGTCACGTGCGCACCGTTGGTCGCGACAGGCGGCGGATATGCCTCCATCACGTCCGTTCCGGGACCGGCGGAGCCCGAGCTGGACGGATAGATCGCGCCGCCCTGCCAGATCGCGCCGATGTCCATGACCATGTGCTGCGCGGTCTTGTTGTTGACCCACGCCGTCGTGAACGGGCCGTCGTGCGTGAACGCGCCGAGGGCCGAGTCGATCAGATGCGCGATGGTCGTGCAGTTGGGCGAGCTCGGATTGCTGCGGAGGACCTGGCTGCCGATGGCCTGGTTGAGGGGGCACTCGTTGCCCCACAGGTAGGTCTCCGCATCCCACGGCTGCCCGAACTCACCGATGTAGTAGCCGGGATGGTTCTTGACCAGCTCCTGACCGTCCGCTGCGTACTGCTGCCAGGTGGTCGGTGGCTGCTGGCCGGGGAAGAACTGGCCGAACAGCTTCGTGTTCACCCACAGGACGTTTGCGGCGTTGTCGTTTCGCAGGCAGAGAAGCTTGCCGTTGATGAGGCAGTCGCCCAGGCCCTCGTCCTTGCTCCAGACGCTCTTGGAGATGTACGGCCTCAGATCGAGGAGGTCGTTGAACGGCGGAGCGCCGAGCCAGCCGGCTTCGTAGTTCTCCTCGTCGAAGACCACGTCCGGAGAGACCCCCGGTTTCCAACCGACGCGGTTGTACAGGGCGAACTTCGACTGCAGCGTCCCGTCGCCGTTGTTGTCGCCGCTGTACAGCACCCACTTGATGTTGGCGTGTGGATGGTTGGCCTTGTACACCTTCACGTAGGCGGCCCGCGCCGCGTCGTACCAGACGACCAGCGGTGCGGACGACGCCTTCGACGCAGCCGAGACGCCCGCTGACGAGCCTCCCGCGGTTCCCGCGACCACTATCGCGACGGCCGCGACGCAAGCTCCGAGCCAGGCAGCCCGAAGCCTCCGGCTGGTGGATGACTTCATGCGTGTGATCCTCCTCTCTTGGTACGTCTTAGACCGTCGGGGCCCGTCGCTCCACGACGAAGTCCGGCAGCGCGATCCCCGGCGCCGTCGGCGCTCGGACGAGACCGTCCGGACCGACTCGGGACTCCCGCTGGGCAGGGTTCGAGGTGACGAGCGACTCGTAGTACGTGCAGTTGGGAATCGCCATGCAGAGATGCACGGCCGGCTCGGTCGGGCCATGCACTTCGGCGCGCAGCCGGAAGGAATCGGCGAGATGGGCGATACGCATCGCCCCGGTCATCCCGCCGCGGTGATTCGCGCTCGTTCGCACGTAGGACGCGCAACCGGATGCGATGAAGTCGGCGGTGTTCAGATGGCTCCCGTCGGAGGTCTCACCGACGAGCAGCGGCACCTCGACCCGCTCGGAGAGCCACTTGTACGCGGTCACGTTGAACTCGCGCATCGGCTCCTCGTACCAGAGGAAGTCGGCCTCGCTCAGGGCGTGACCGAGGTAGACCGCATCGGGTAGGTCGAACGCGGCAGACCCGTCGTACATCAGGTCGACGTCGGGCCCGACATGCGACCGGACGCGCTGGCACAGCTCGGCGTCAGCACGCGCGTCTCCCCAGGCGTGGAGCTTGATGGCCGGGTAGCCGAGCTCGAGACACTGGTCGACGACATCGAGGAACTCGTCCGCGGTGGCGAAGGTGATCGTCGACGCGTACGCCGGGATCTCCTGGCGGTACGTCCCGAGTAGGCGGTGCACCGGTACGCCGAGAACCCGTCCTTCGAGATCCCACAGTGCGACGTCGACGATCCCGAACACCCAGATCGGGAACTCCTCCGTCCGATCGAGCTCCCACAACCGGTGCCAGAGCCACTCGCGGCGGTCGGCGCGCTCCCCGACGAGCTCCTCTCGGAGAATCCGGTCGACGATGTCGCCCAGCATCGGCCCGCTCCACTCGTGGTAGGCCTCACCCACTGCGCCGTCGTCGGTCGTGATCCGGAGGACCGCGGTCGTTCGTGCGGGAGCCGACCCGCGGAGACCACGCCGCCAGGCAAACGGCGGCGCGACCGCCGGGAGGGTTATCAGGTCGACGTCGACCGCCGCGATGTGCATCGCGGGTGATCATCATACGAATGATCAGCAGTTGTCAAGAGCTCCGGTCAGGAGCTCTTCGGCCGCGCCTTTCTTTCCGCCCAGCGGGCCTCGATGTGCGCTGAAACGCGCTCGCCGGCGAGCTTCCCGTCCCCCGCGGCGAGAGCTTCGAGGATCGCGCGGTGCTCCGCGGCTGTGCGCTTGAGGTTCGCTTTCGACGCGCCGGTGGCGAGGGGCGGCGTCACGCCGCCGTAACGGTGGATGACGCGGACGATCGTGCTGCCGACCTCGTTGCCGGAGGCGCGCATGATGATCGCGTGAAAGGCGTTGTCCGCCTCACGGAAGCGGTCGTAGTCGCCGTATGAGCCCTCCATCTCGTCGATCAGACCCGCCAGCTCGTCGAGCTCACCGTCGCTCAGGTGTCCGGCGGCGGCCGCTGCCATCTCCCGCTCCAGCACTCGCCGGACGGAGATCAGGTCGTCGAGAAGCGAGAGGTCGCTGTCGTAGGCGAGCGCGATTCGCAAGACCTCCGGGTCGAGCAGGTCCCATGCACTGCGCGGCTGGACGGTCGTCCCGCGCCCCTGCTCCACGCGCACGAGCCCGCGCTGTTCGAGAACCTTCAACCCCTCGCGGACGACGGTCCGACTGAAGCCGAACTCCTCGCCCAGGATCGGCTCGGTCGGGAGCACGTCGCCCTCGGCCAGCGCTCCCCCGATGATCCGGTGACTCAACTCCTCGACGATGACGGCGGCGAAGCGCGCCGGTCGCCACTGACCCTTCCCTCCGACACGCCCACGAGTGTCGGTCATCATGCGGCTCCCGGCGCTCTCCATGGGATTCATCTTATGGTCTGACCAAGATGCCTTCGCGCCGGGCGCGGGGGCGTTGCGGAGCCGGTGGGATGCAGAGCGGCATCGACGTCATCGCTCGATGCCGTATACCGCTGCCGCGGTGCCACACAGCACGTCGTCCTTGTCGTCCGCCGGCAGCCGATCCACGACCTCGAGCACTGCCGAGAACCAGCGCTCCATCGTCCCTGCGAGCGTCAATACCGGCCAGTCGCTGCCGATCATGGAGCGCTGCGGCCCGAAGACCTCGAGGGCGTGCTCGAGGTACGGACGGACATCGTCGGCAGTCCAGCCCACGGTGGCTTCCGTGGCCAGCCCGGACAGCTTGCAGGCGACGTTCGGGAACGTGGCGACGCGCGCGAGATGGGCCCGCCAGGGATCGAGGCTCCCCGCGGCGACAGGCGGCTTGCCCAAGTGGTCGAGGACGAACGAGGTTTCCGGACATGCCGCGACGAGCGTCGCCACCGCGGGCAGCTGCTCATAGGTCACGCAGATGTCGAAGGTCAGGCCCCGCTCCGGCAGGAGCCGCAAACCCTCAGCGAGCTGCGGCTCGACGATCGCTTCGATCGGCTCGCCCTGTAGCAGCCGCCGGACGCCCACAACGAGTGGTTCCTCTGCGAGCGCGGCCAGGTGCGGCTCCGCCGCGACCCCACGGTGCACCGGCGCGTAGGCGACGATTCCGCGGACGAGCGGCCGAGCAACGTCCTGCACCCAGTGGACCTCGTCGAGCGCCTCGCTCTCGCGGCAGTCGGCCTGCACGAAGATCGCGCCCGCGAGCTCGTACGGGCCGGCATCGACGTCCTCGGGCCCGAATCGCCGCCGAAGCGCCGGGTGCTCCTCGAGCCAGTCGTGATGCCGCGCCGCCGGATCCCACAGGTGGAGGTGCGCGTCGACGAGGCGGGTCATGTCGCCCATAGATCATATGACACGATGATCTGATATTACGAGTCGGCAACCGTGTGGATACGGCCGCGAAGACCCCGATCAAGGCCGCGGTGGAAGCTGCTGTACCGCCCACCGGTTGCCGTCCGGATCGGCGAAGAACACGAACGAGCCCCAGGGGAAAGCCTGCACCTCGCCGACATCGACCCCGCGGGCGCGGAGCTCCTCGCGCGCCGCCGCGACGTCGGCGACGACGAGCTGCACCTGCGCCGAACCGGGCGGCAGGTCGGTCAGCCCCTCCCCGATCGCAATCGAGCAGGCTGACCCGGGCGGCGTGAGCTGCACGAAACGGAGGCCCTCCCGGACGACGTGGTCGTGGTCGTCCTCGAAGCCGGCGCGCTCGACATAGAACGCCTTCGCCTGGTCGACGTCCGATACGGGGATCGTCACGAGCTCGAGCTTCCAATCCATTTCGACTCCTTCCAGGAACGACAGTATGCTGTCAATATGTCGCCTAGGCTACCGAGACGACAGCACGCTGTCAATTCGCCGCGCACGCCTGACGGCGAGGCCTGGAGCTGGCTCGTCGTTCAGATCTTCCGGCTCGAGGGAGCTCTCTCGGCAAGGGGAGACGCGCTCGCCCGGCCCGTCGGCCAGACGACCGCACGGTGGCGCGTCCTCGCAAGCATCGAGGACGAGCCGCGGACCGTCGCGCAGATCGCCAGAGCGTGGAGCCTTGCCCGCCAGAGCGTCCAGCGCGTCGCCGACGCGCTCGCGAGGGAAGGGCTCGTCACCCTCGAGGACAACCCGGCACACCGCCGCGCGAGGCTCCTGCGACTCACGCCGCTCGGCGCCCGGACCCTCGCACGAATCCAGGCGGCCCAGACCGCCTGGGCGAACGACCTGGGTGCACGGATCGGCAAAGACGACCTCGTCGCCGCGACCGAGATACTCACGCGCGTCCTCGCCGAGCTCGAGGCGCCCTGAAAGGACGCCAGTGCATCAAGCCTGGTCGCTCATCCGCCAGACGAGCGGCAGAGCGGGCTCGCCCGCGCCTCCTTCGAAATGATCGACGTACTCGCCGATGAACGCCTGCCAGCGCTCGTTCGCGGGATCGTGCTCGAGCCGCCGAAGCGCTTCGGGGAAGTCGTCACACTCGACCAGGTGAAAGAGGTTGCAGCCGCTGCGCCAGATCGACCAATCGCGGATCCCGGCGCGCCGGTGCGCTGCCAGAAGGTCGTCGGGGATCCGCTCGTGCGCGGCGTCGTAGAGCTGCTCCCGGCCGGGCTTGAGCACGGAGTGAAGCGCGACGTATCCCATCAGGCTGGAGTCGGAGCGTCCTCGCGGAGCAGGCGCTCGGCCTTGAGCTCACTCCAGAGGTCCGCCGCGATCGGCCGCCGGTACAGCTCGGCGTTGCCCTCCATCTGCGCCGGGGAGCGGGCGCCGACACAGACGCTGACGACGGAGGGGTGGGCCAGCGGGAAGGCAAGGGCCGCCGCCGGCAACGTCGTTCCGTGCCGCTCGCACACGGCGGCGATCGCTCGTGCCCGCTCGACGAGCCCCCGCGGCGCATCGCTGTAGTCGTACCTCGCATCGTCGGCGGGATGCGTCCGCGCCAGGAGGCCGCTGTTGAAGATCCCTGCGGCGACGACGGAGACGCCCCGCGCCATGCAGGTCGGGAGGAGGTCGTCCAGCGCAGACTGTTCGAGCAGCGTGTACCGACCGGCGAGCATCAGCAGATCCATGTCGGCGTCACGGGCGAAGTCGGCGAGCATCTCGGTCTGGTTCATGCCGGCGCCGATCGCGGCGACCACGCCCTCGGCGCGGAGTTCCTCGAGAGCCGGATAGCCGGTGCCGAGCGCTTCGATCCAGTGGTCGTCGGGGTCGTGGAGATACACGACGTCGACGCGGTCGAGCCCGAGTCGTTGCAAGCTCTCCTCCAGTGAGCGGCGGATGCCGTCCCGGCTGAAGTCCCAGACGCGCCGATGAGTCCCCGGGACGTCGAACCCCTCCTCGTCGCGATCGCGCGGCGGCAGCGCCGGTTCGAGTAGCCGGCCGACCTTCGTCGAGACGACGAACGCTTCCCTCGGCCGCACCTGCAACGCCGCTCCGAGGCGCCGCTCCGAGAGGCCGAGCCCGTAGTGCGGAGCGGTGTCGTAGTACCGGATGCCCAGAGCCCACGCCGAATCGACGGTCGCCAGGGCCTCCTCGTCCGAGACTGCGCGATAGAGGTTTCCGAGTTGCGCGCAGCCGAGCGAAAGCTCGCTCACGGCGAGGATGGTGTCCGCCACGTGGCGCCGAGGAAGCGCGCTAACGCTCGACACGAGCCGCCTTCCCCCCGATCAGCCGCTCGACCTCCGCACGAGTCGCCATCGACGTGTCGCCCGGCGTGGTCATCGCGAGTGCGCCGTGCGCGACCCCGTACGCGAGAGCGAGCTCGATATCGAGCCCTTCCAGCAGGCCGTAGATCAGCCCGGAGGCGAACGAGTCTCCTCCGCCGACGCGGTCGAAGATCTCCAGCCCTCTGAAGGACGGGCCGACGACGAAGCGGTCGCGCGTGCTGCAGATGCCGCCCCAGTCGTTGGCGGTGGCACTGTGCGCCTCGCGCAGGGACGTCGCGATCATCTGCAGCCGTGGATAGTCGTCGAGCACGCGCCGATGCAGTGCTTCGTACGTCTCGAGGTCGATCTCGCCGTAGTCCCCGTAGCCGAGCGCCGCGGAGAGATCCTCTTCGTTTCCCAGCAGCATGTCCACCTGCTCGACGAGCGACCGGTTCGTCGCCGCAGCCACCTCCGTGCCGCCGAGCGACTTCCACAAGGACGGCCGGTAGTTCAGGTCGAACGACACGATGGTGCCGTGCCGTCGCGCCGAAGTCATGGCCTCGAGCGCAAGCGGCGCGGTGCCGTCGCCGAGCGCACTGAAGATCCCGCCGCAATGGAACCAGCGGGCGCCTTCGATGCCGAAGATCGCATCCCAGTCGACGTCGCCGGGCTGCATGAGCGACGCCGCAGAACGGGCGCGGTCCGAGCACCCGAGCGCCGCTCGCACGCCGAAACCGCGCTCGACGAAGTTCAACCCGTTCCGAGCTCCTCGTCCGACCCCGTCATAGGGCACCCAGCACAGATGGGTGAGATCGACGCCGCCCTGGAGCATGAGATCCTCGATGAGGCGACCGACGGGATTGTCCGCGAGCGCGGTTACGACGGCCGCGCGCATCCCGAAGCAACGGCGGATGCCGCGGGCGACGTTGTACTCCCCGCCTCCCTCGAAGGCTGCGAAGGACCGCGCCGTCGCGATGCGGCCGTCGCCGGGATCGAGGCGAAGCATGACCTCCCCGAGCGCGACGAGGTCGTAGCGACACTCCTCCGCCGGCCGGACGTTCACCCGACCATCGCCGCCGCGCGTGCGCGCTCTTCGATGCCGTCGAGCTGCGCGGTGATCCAGGTGCCGCCGCATGCGACCACGGAGGAAAGCGCGAGATAGTCGCCCAGGTTGTCGGCGGTGATGCCGCCGGTCGGGACGAACCTCAGGCCTGGAAAGACGGAGCTGACCGCCTTGATGAAAGCCGATCCACCGAGGAGTGCAGCCGGGAAGATCTTGACGACGTCACAGCCGAGCTCCCTTGCGCGGTCGATCTCCGTTGGTGTCGCCGCGCCCGGGATGAACGGCAGACCGGCTCGTCGCGCCGCCTCGACCACGACCGGGTTCGTCGACGGGGCGACGGCGAACTGCGCGCCGGCCTCCATCGCGGCGTCGAGCTGCTCGACGGACAGGACCGTCCCGGCACCGACGCGGAGCCCCTGTATGCGTGACGCGCGGCGGATGGCGTCGACCGCGGCACCCGTTCGAAAGGTGATCTCGACCGACGTCAATCCGCCGGCGAGGAGCGCCTTGCACGCGCGCTCGGCGTCGTCGGCGCTTTCGACCGTCAACACGGGAACGACGCGCTCGTTCATCTCGCCAGCCACCCTCCGTCGACGGGGAGCACCGTGCCGTGCACATAGTCGGATGCCGACGAGGCGAGAAAGACGAACGCACCGCGGAGATCGTCCGGGACACCCCACCGGCCGGCGGGAATGCGGTCGAGTATCTGGCGCGAGCGCGCCTCGTCGTCTTGCAGTGCCCGTGTATTGTCGGTGCGGATGTAGCCGGGGGCGATGGCGTTGACGTTGACCCCACGCGATGCCCACTCGTTTGCGAGCGCCCTCGTCAGCCCGGCAATCGCGGATTTGCTCGCGGCATAGCTCGGCACGGTGATGCCGCCCTGGAACGACAGCATCGAGGCGACGAAGATGATCTTGCCGCCGCCGCGTTCCACCATGCGCCGGCCCAATTCGCGGGCGAGCACGAACGGCGCGGTGAGGTTCACCTCGAGCACACGGTCCCAGAGCTCGTCGGCATGGTCAACGGCGGGCTTGCGCTCGATCGTGCCCGCATTCAGAACGAGAATGTCGACCTCCGGAAGGAGTGCGACGAGCTCGTGCACCGCGCGGCGATCGCCGAAGTCGCAGCGAAACGATCGGAACTCGTCGGCGTCGGACGCGGACGCGCTGACACCCACGACCTCTGCGCCGGAATCAGCGAGCGCGCGTGCCGCGGCCCTTCCGATTCCGCGCCGCGCCCCGGTGACGAGCGCAGTCTTGCCCGAGAGATCAGCGGTCATGCACGACAGTCGACGAGGATCTTCATCGCCGGACGCCCGTCGCGCAGCTCGTCGAATACCGCCGGCACCCGCTCGAGCGGCTCGACCGCGGTGATGAGGCGCTCCAACCCGAGCGACCCCTCGGCGAGCAGCTCGATCGCGGCCTCGAAGTCCTCCGGCTCGTAGACGCGCGCGCCACGGACTTCGAGCTCCTTCCAGAAGACGTCGAAGAGCGCCACCGGTTTCGGCTCCGGGAAGATCGCCACAACGACGATCCGCCCGCGGATGGCCGCGTGCCTCGTCGCTGCGAGGATGCCGGATGGCGATCCGGATACCTCGAACACGACCTCGGCGCCGACCTCGCCCACCGCCGCAGCGACGTCGTCGTCGGGACGACACGCCTCGAGACCCAACTCTCGCGCGAGCAGACGGCGCGCGTCGTCGGGCTCGATCACGAGCACGCGAGCGCCCCGCGCGCGTGCCACGAGAGCGATGAGCGTCCCGATCGGACCACCGCCGACGACGAGCGCGGTGTCACCGGCCGCGAGCAACCCCCGGCGAACGTCGTGACACGCGACCGCGAGCGGCTCGGCGAGCGCCGCAAGCCGAAGATCGAGGGACGGCGGGAGGAGATGAACCGTGAAGGCCGGCACCGTCCAGGACGCCTGCAACGCACCCGGGGCGTCGATGCCGATGAATTTCAGCTTCCGCCCGATGTGGCTGAACCCGCGATCGGCGGGCGTCGGCTCGCGCGTGTCGAGCGGCCGGACGACGACGCGGTCGCCGGGCCGGACATCGGTGACGCCCGCACCGACGTCCACGACCGTGCCGGACATCTCGTGGCCGATCACCATGGGCGTCGGCACGCGCGCGTCCATCGCTCCGTGCGCGATGTGAAGGTCGGTCCCGCACAGGCCGCAGTACGCAACCTCGAGTCGGACCTCGCCGGGGCCCGGCTGCTGCAGAGTCGAACTGCCGACGGTGAAGGAGCCGGCCCCTTCGTAGTAGACCGCGGTCACGCCTCTCCCTCTATTGATAATACGATCATATGACATTCGCGAGTCGACGCCAAAGATCGGGTCAAACAGAGGGATTGAAGAGGAATACGCGCACGCGCGTGGCTGATTTTCAGTATGAACCTTGACAAAGATCGGGTCAATCCAGTAGAAGTCCCGACCCAGATGGGGCAGATGCAAGGACGACCGAGGGAGGAGCGATGAGGTTTCAGAAGCGGCAGGTGGCCCTGGTCGGTGCTGCCGTCCTGGCCGCTGCCACGGCTGCGTTCAGTGCGCGTGGCGCATCCTCGGCAGATGCCGCCCGGAACGCGGCGGCACCCGTGCCGATCGGAGTGGCCCTGACCTACAACAACACCGCGTTCTGGTCCGCGTACATCAACTACGAGACGCAGTACGCGAAGCAGATGCACATCAAGTTGATCGGCCCGCTGCTCGCCGGCACGAACGCTGCGCTGCAGAACCAGCAGGTCGAGGAGCTCGTGAACAAGGGCGCCAAGGCGGTGATCGTGAATCCGGAGACGGCGGTGAGCCTCGGGCCCGCGATCGACTACGCCGCAAAGCACGGAGTGAAGCTGATCTCGGTCGACACGATCGTGGGCGTGGGCAAGGTCTACATGGTCGTCCGGGCTTCCAACCTCCAATACGGCGAAGCTGCATGCCTCTACATCAGCCACTACGTCCGCTCCGGGGACGTCGTGGACATCGAAGGCGACCTCACGTCCTCGAACGGCGCCGATCGCACGAACGGCTTCAACCAATGCATGAAGGAGAACGATCCGGGCGTCAAGATCCTCTCCGAGCCGACGGTCTGGGTCGAGGCGACGGCAGCAACGGACATCCAGACCGCTCTGGCCGCATACGGGTCGAAGGTCAAAGCGATCTATGACCAGTACAGCGGCCCCGACCCGGCCGCGATCGCGGCCGTCGCAAAGCATGGTCTCACCGGCAAAGTGATCATCATCGGCGACGACGGCGTCCCCTACGAGATGTGCGACATCCAGCGCGGCAACATGTCGGCGGCCTCCTCGCAACCGGCCAACCTGTATGCGCAGGGCGCTCTCACCTACGCACTGGATGCCGCGCAGGGCAAGGTCCTCAAAGTCGGCCAGCCTGCCATCGGCGCGCCGACACTGCAGAACGTGACCTACAAGGGCGACGTCAACCTTGGCGATCCCATCGTTGCACCCTTCGTCACCAAGAAGGCGATGTCGTTGGCCGGCAAGGGGATTCCGGGAGTCACCAGCCCGATCTCCACCACCGCGGTCAGCGACGCCAAGCTGTGGGGCAACGTCTACGGCGCCTCGCATGGCGGCATCTGCGCAGGCGTGCCGAAGTCCTAGCGTTCGAACCAACTGTCAGGCGGGCGGCCGACACTGCCGCCCGCCCGACAGCATCGCCTCGTCGCCTCGAGGCGCAACGTCCATGAGCGCACCGATCCAGGTCACCGGGCAGGACACGCCGATCATCGAGGCGATCGGCGTCAGCAAGCGCTTCGGGAGCACCGACGCCTTGCGTCGCGTCGACGCGGCGCTCCAGTCGGGCCGTTGCCTCGGACTCGTCGGGCGAAACGGCGCGGGCAAGTCGACGCTGGTGTCGATCCTGTCAGGTCTGCAAAGTCCCGATGCGGGAGAGATCCGCTTCGCCGGCGACCCGGCACCTCCGCTCGACGACGTCCGCGCCTGGCGAAGGCGCATCGCCACGGTCTTTCAGCACTCGATGGTGGTGCCGCAGCTGACCGTCGCAGAGAACATCTTCCTCGGCGACCTGCCGGGGGATCGGGGAATCGTCAACTGGCGTACGACGCGAGCTCGAGCGCGCAAACTCATGCGCGAGTGGGACTTCGACGTCGATCCTGCCGTCGAATGCGGGATGCTCACCGTCGAGCAGAGGCAGATCGTCGAGATCGCTGGAGCCCTGGCGCGAGGGACTCGTGTTCTCCTCCTCGACGAGCCGACGGCGGCACTCGAACGAGACGGCGTCCGCCGCCTGTTCGAGCGGGTGCATGCGCTCGTCGCAGCCGGCGTCGCAGTCCTCTACATCTCCCATCATCTCGAGGAGGTCTTCGAGATCTGCCACGATGTCCTCGTTCTGCGCGACGGTGAGGTCGTCATGAACGCACCGGCCGCCACGCTGACCGAGGACGAGCTCGTGAGCTCGATGGTGGGCGACATCGATGCGCCCCTGTCCCACGCGGGTAAGCCCGAGCGTGGAGGTTCGACCCGGTCCCGCAAGACGTCGACCGAGGCGCGCCTCGTCCTGACCGACGTCGTGGCCGAGTCGCCACGCGGGTCGCTCCTCGGCACCTCGCTCGTCGTCCACGCCGGCGAGCGGGTGGGAGTCACCGGGCTGCTGGGGGCGGGAGTTGCGACGCTCGGCCGCGTGATCGCGGGAGCGCACGACTATCAGTCTGGCACGGTGCTCTTCGAGGGAAGGCCGCTCCCCCCGGGACGCCCGGACGCGGCGCTCGCCGCCGGAATCGGCTACATCCCGGAGGACCGATGGCTCGAAGGATTCGTCGGCGAGCTCGGATGCGCCGAGAACATGACGATGAGCATCGCAAGCCGCCTGGCCGGGCCGCTCGGCGTCCTCATGCCGTCTGCTCGGATCCGCGCCGCGCAGCCTTTCGCCGGCCGCCTGTCGCTCGTGTCCCGTGGCCTCAATCAGCCGGTGGCCGAGTTGTCCGGCGGGAACCAGCAGAAGGTCACCGTCGCACGCGCGATGGCGAGCAGGCCGAAGCTGATCGTCGCGATCACGCCCACGCGCGGTATCGACGTCGCGTCGAAGGAGCTGCTCCTGGCAGCCCTCGCCGAGCTCAGCGCCACGACCGGTGCCAGCCTGTTGCTCGCGAGCGACGAGTTCGACGACCTGCAGATCTGCGACCGGGTGGTGATTCTCGTGCGGGGGCAAGTGTTCACGGAGTTCACGGAGCCTCCATTCGACGACGAGGAGCTGATCTCGGCCACCGAAGGCCTCATGGCCGCGGGGGGCCATCGATGACGGAGGTCCGCGAGCAGGCTGTTGCGACCCCGGGGCTCGGGTCGTTGTTCGAGAAGCGAAGTCGCCGCCTTGCTGCCGCCGCATTCGTCCGCGGCGCGGCGCTCGTGCCGGTGATCGGCGTGCTGCTGATCGTCGGCTCGGTCATCAGCCCGGTGTTCCTCACGACCTCCAACCTCGCTCAGGTGGGTCGGGAGATCTCAGCGCTCGGAGTCGTGGTCGTCGGAGAAGCGCTCATCATCATCATCGGCGGGATGGACCTCTCGCTCGAGTCGACCTTCGGCCTCTCGGCAATGGTCGGTGCATGGCTGATCATCCCGACGGCCAACTACGGCCAGGGCGTCGTGTGGAGTCCATATCTCGGGATCGTCGCGCTTCTGGCCGTCGGTGTGGCGGTCGGATTCGTCAACGGTCTCGCGATCGTCAAAGGACGACTGAACGGATTCATCTGGACGCTCGGGATGACGGTCGTACTCGGCGGGATCCAGGACGGCATGGTCAACGGCCAGTCGCTGTACAACCTGCCGA
>Ga0070731_10001133_pt1 | contig 29035 bp, 28 predicted proteins | sample Coa_R1_2_FD_66448 | JGI IMG/M metagenome (GOLD analysis project Ga0070731, IMG submission 66448) | Surface soil microbial communities from Centralia Pennsylvania, which are recovering from an underground coalmine fire - Coalmine... | ecosystem: Environmental > Terrestrial > Soil > Unclassified ... | reverse complement strand
CCGGAGCTGTCCGTCGTCAATTGCCGCTCAGTCTGTCCCGTGCTTTCGCTGATCACATCCACTCGCGCACCGGACAGGACTCCGCCCGATGCATCCTGTACCGTTCCGTTGATGGCTCCGGTCGCTCCGCCTTGTGCGAACGCCATTTCCGCCATCAAAATACACATCGCCAATGCTGCAACGATCTTACCTGTGCAACTCATTGCTTCCTCCTGGGCGCGTGGTAACAGTTAGGCGGCGTCAGGCCGCGAAGATTGCGAATAATGGATACTTATATGAAGGACTGATGCCAGCGGTATACCATTGGAGGGCAGCGTTTTTCAAGACTTTGCTGCGCAACATCGGTTGGTGGGCAGGTTCGCGAGCCTATTTCTGCGAGCTAACCTGAGTAGGTCATGTTACCTGACACACGCTTAAACTCTGGGGAATGTTTGCCCCAGTGTCCTCTGTGGTAATAATCTTTCGGGAGCACTCATGACTTGGGCTAGAAAGCTGGTAAAGCCGTATCGCGTCGATGACGGCAAGAAATTTCGCTTAAAAGATTTTGACCCTGCTGATACCGGTCACTTGCACTCCAAAGATCACGCCAAAGAGTTGTTGGAGCGCGGCATCGCCGAAATGACTGATCTGCAGGACAAGCTCTATGCTCAGGACCGCTGGGCTTTGCTGCTTATGTTTCAGGCTATGGACGCCGCCGGCAAAGATGGCGCCATCAAGCATGTGATGTCAGGTGTCAATCCGCAGGGCTGCCAGGTTTATTCCTTCAAGGTTCCCTCCGAAGAAGAACTCAATCACGACTATCTTTGGCGAAACATGCGCCGCCTTCCCGAGCGCGGCCACATCGGCATCTTCAACCGCTCTTACTACGAGGAAGTGCTGGTTGTGCGGGTGCACCCCGAAGCTTTTAAACATGAGCGGATTCCCGAATCCCTCATCACAAAAGACATCTGGAAAGAGCGCTTTCACGACATCACGGGATTCGAAGACTATCTCACCCACAATGGAATCGTCATTCGTAAGTTCTTCCTCAACCTGTCCAAGAAAGAACAGAAGAAACGTTTTCTGGCCCGGCTCGACGAACCGGAGAAAAATTGGAAATTCTCTGCCGCTGACATTCGCGAGCGCGCTTGCTGGGACGATTACATGAACGCCTACGAAGAGATGATCACCCATACCGCCAGCAAACACGCGCCTTGGTATGTCGTTCCCGCGGACAATAAATGGTTCACCCGTGTAGTCGTCGCGGCGGCGATCGTCGATACGCTCAAGAGCCTGAACCTTGCTTTTCCCACGGTCGATCCGGACACGCGCAAGGACCTCGACGCCGCTCGCAAACAACTGGAGGGCAAGAATCACTCGTAGTTGGGTGCCTTATGCGCCTCTGCGAGAGTTGAGGGGCAAGGGGTCCTTCGACTGCGATATCTTTCGCTTCGCGAAAGCTATCTCCGCTCAGGATGACAACGAATCTAATTCCGGAATGATGCTGTGAGTGCTGCCGCTGAAAGGCATAGGATCCTTCGTCGGAAGTCGCTCGCATGCGAACGACTTCCCTTCCCCAGGATGACGGCGAAAGTGGGTTTCTCTCGCCTAGTCCAGTAGTGAAAATTCCCTTATGCGCCTGTGCGGGAGTTGAGGCGCAAGGGGTCCTTCGACTGCGATAGCTTTCGCTTCGCGAAAGCTATCTCCGCTCAGGATGACATAGCAAACTTAAAGAAAGAGTTACATGCCAGTGGAGGCGCGCTGGCTGTGGGCCGAAGACCGCTTTTCCGATCCGGAGAGCTGACGAACGGTACTGATAAAAGTGGTGGTCGGGCGTGTGTGGGTGCGATCGCGACGGTAGGCAAGCCCCAGTTCGCGCGAGAGCTCGACACCTTCGATGGGAACGAGGACGACCTCTCCAGCCGCAACTGAATCATGGGCAAAGCTTGCGCTGATCAGCGAGACACCGAGGCCGGCGGCGACGAAGCTTTTGATCATGCCGACGCTAGGCAGCTCCATCCGGATCTGAAGCTGCGAGGCGTAGGGACGAAACAACTTGTCCATAAGCTGGCGGGTGTAACCGGTTTTGGGGACCAGCAGAGGCTGTCTTGCGATGTCATCAATAGTGACAGTCTTCTTTCCTGCCAAGGGGTTTTTGGGAGCAACCATCAACACGAGTTGGTCGCGAAAGATGGAGTGGGTCTTCAGGCTGGGAGATTTTATTGGCAAGGTCACGATGCCGACATCGATCGAGCTGTTCTCCAACTTCTCGATGATCTTGTAGCTGAAGTTGCGATAGATACTGATTTGGACTTCCGGGTAGAGGCGGCAATATTCGGCGAACACTTTGGGCAGAACGTAAAGGCAAGTGGCTTCGTTGGCGCCGATGATGAGAGTGCCTCGCGGGGTGACGCCCTGATCGGCGACGGCGAGGAGCGATTCCTCGCGCAGTTTGTGCATGCGCTCGGCGTAGCTGAACAACACTCTGCCAGCGGGGGTGAGGCGGACGATTTTGCCGGAGCGGTCGAGCAGCTTGTCACCGTATTCTTGCTCGAGCTGACGAATTTGTGCGCTGACCGCGGACTGGGAACGAAACACCTTTTGTCCGGCGCGGGAAAAGCTACCCAGTTTCACGACTTCCAGGAAGGTGACTAACTGGTCGAAGTCCATGAACGATTATAGGGGAACGATGTCAGTGGATGTCAGTGATGCAAGCGAACCTGTAATCAGTCTTGAAAGTCGGAGGTGTTGACGAGGCGAATCAGTTCAATGAAGCCGGCGATGATGCCGATGATTAATCCGACTAAGTAGAGCCATTTTGTGTGCAGCCAATGGTCGAGGGCGACGCCGAGGAGCCATCCGGCAACGGTGGACGCGGGAAAAATGAAGGCAATCTGGCTGTAGCGACCGATCAGCAGCCAGAGGCTTTTCTGGTTGGGAGGGTTGTTGGGCATGGTTGCGCTTTGATATTGCCAGAGATAGTCCGAAATACATAGATCCTTCCTCGGGAGCATTCGTGAAACGAATGCTCCGCTTTGTCAGGATGACAATCGTTTAGAATCATGTCAGTTCTGCAGAAAAGCAGGTCCCTCCACGCGCTGCAGGACTGGCGGAGCCAGTCCTGCAGCTTGGTCGGGATGACAAAGTTATTTTGGTCGGGATGACAAAGTTGCTTTGGTCGGGATGAGAAGTTGCTTTGTTCGGGAGGAGAAGCTATTTGCTCGGGACGACTGCGGTCAAAGACAATTCCCTTCCGCATGACAGACTGCCTGGAGTGGTACGCCGGCGCTAGCCGATGCCGAGGCCCCAGGTCACTAATCTGATGAACCGGTCGGGGAAGATGCCGATGAAGACGGTGGCGAAGGCGCTGACGCCGAGGGCAAACCTCATGGCAAAACTCACCGGCAGGCGAGTTTTGTCGAGAGCCTCGCGCATGAACATCGCGTTAGCGATGCGCATGTAGTAATAAAGACCGAAAACTGCATAGAGAACCGCGAGCGAGGCCAAGGCATAGTGGCCGCTCTCCATTAAGCTGAGAAAAATAAAATATTTCCCGTAGAAGCCGGCAAGCGGCGGAATGCCCGCGAGCGACAGCAGAAAGATCAGCATCAGGACGGCCTCAGTGGGAGCGCGCGAGTAGAGGCCGGCGATGTCGTCGATTTCGTCGCCGATCACGTTGCGCTGCCGGAGCGACGTGATCACAGCAAAGGCACCGAGGTTCATGAAGGTATAAACCAGGAGATAAAGCAAGATGCCGCGGAATCCATCAGTGAACGCCGGCGACGGATACTGAACGGATGCGAAGGCGACCAGGCCGAGGAGCATGTATCCCACGTGCGCGATCGAGGAATAGGCGAGCAAGCGCTTGAGATTGGTTTGCGTAAGCGCAGCGAGATTCGCGCCCGTCATCGTGATGATAGAAACCACGATGACCAGGGGAACATAAATGCTTCGCAGCGGATATAGACCCCAGACGAAGATACGCAGCAACATCGCCCAAGCGGCGGCTTTTACAGCTACAGACATGAATCCGGTGACGCTGGTGGGTGCGCCTTCGTAGGCGTCAGGCGCCCATTGATGAAACGGGAATGCAGCGATCTTAAAGAAAAGACCGGTGGCAGTGGTAAGGAGAGCGACGACCACGATAGGGCTGGCATGACCCTGATGCGCAGTCAGGTCGCGGGTCACGCCCTGGGCAATTTCAGCGAGGTTGGTGCTGCCGCTGATGCCATAGAACAAGGAGAGGCCATAGGCAAAAATGCCGGAAGAAAACGCCCCGAGCAGAAGATACTTTAGGGAGGCTTCGTTGGAGCGCTTGTCCCGGCGAAGGAAGCCAACGAGCACGTATGTCGAAATGGCCATCAGCTCGAGGCCAATGAAGATGAGTACGATGTCATAGCCGGCAGCCATGCAGATCATGCCGACCACCGAAAACAAAATCAACGAATAGAATTCGCCATGGTTTTCGTGCTCGATTTCCAGGTAGCGGACGGAGATAAGAATCGCCAGCGCCGCCCCGGCGAGAAATAAGTATGTGAAGTAGATGGCGAAGTGGTCCATCAGCATGGAATGCATGAAGGCCCATTCCACGCGCTGACCGTACTGAAGAAGTTCGTTCTGAGAAATCTGAATTTTGATGACGCCGGCGGCGGCGAAAAGAACGCCGATGAATGCAGTCACGGCATTCGTCCACTTCCACTCCGGTGGAATCATGAGATCGATAAGCAGGATGCCGAGGGCGAAAAGGGTGAGCAGAATGATGGGAAGCGAGAGCAGATAATCCGTACCGGTGAAGTATTGCGCGCCGGGCATTATTTGCTCCTCGTTTCAGCGACGTGCATTACGGCGGCGGAATGCGAATTGTCGGGCTGAGCTGGTTGGGCTGAGGCGTTCATGGCGCCACCGTTGAGACCGGGATAGTCCGGGCGAATCTGCATCACCAACTGATTGACCGGTTGCTGGAGAATCTGGAAGAACGGCTTCGGGTAAAGGCCGATCCAGAGGGCCATGATGAGGAGCGGCGCGAAGGTCCAGACTTCGCGTGCGCTCAAATCGTGCAATTTCTCATTTTTCGGATTAGTGACCTGGCCGAAGAAGACTCGCTGATAAAGCCAGAGCAGATAGGCGGCGGCCAAAATCACGCCGGGGACGGCCCATGCAGCCCATCGCCAATTCTCCATGAATGTGCCCTGCAAGATGGTGAACTCGCCAACGAATCCGTTGAGCAGCGGCAGGCCCATGGAGGAAAGAAACATGATCATGGTGATGGTGGCGTAAACCGGCATGACGTTGGAGATTCCGCCATACTCGGCGATCTCGCGGGTGTGGCGGCGTTCATAGAGGACACCGACGATCAAGAAGAGTGCGCCGGTTGATATGCCGTGATTGACCTGCTGGAGAACCGAGCCACTCAGGCCAAGCGGATTTAGCGCGAAGATTCCGAGCGTGCAGAAACCGAGGTGGCTGACGGATGAATAGGCGACCAGCTTTTTCATGTCTTTCTGCATGAGCGAAACGAGCGCTCCGTAAATAATGGCGATGACGGAGAGCGCGATCATCCAGGCGCGGACGGTTGGGTGCTTCACCACGTCGGGGAAGAACGGCAGCGCGAAACGAATGAAGCCATAGGTTCCCATTTTCAGGAGGACGCCGGCAAGAATTACTGAGCCGGCAGTCGGGGCTTCGACGTGAGCGTCGGGCAGCCAGGTGTGGAATGGGAACATGGGAACCTTGATCGCAAAGGCCAGGAAGAAAGCGAAGAACAGCAGGATCGCGAATGTTGAACCGTAAGCCGGATCGTGGAAGATGTGCGGGGCGGTCTGATAAAGCGCCTGAATGCTGAATGTGTACACGCCGGTGACGTGGAAGTTGTAGTAATAGAGGAAGAGGACGGCAAGCAGCATCAGCACGGAACCGAGCAGCGTGTACAGGAAGAATTTAATTGCAGCGTAAAGCTTGCGTGGGCCGCCCCAGATGCCGATGAGCAGGTACATCGGAACCAGCATGGCTTCCCAGAAAACGAAGAAGAGAAAGAAATCGAGCGACATGAAAACACCGAGCATGCCGGTCTGGAGAATCAGGAACCAGATGTAATATTCCTTGACACGATTCTCGATTGCGGTCCAGGAAGACAGGATGGAGACCCAACCAAGCAGCGTGGTGAGCATGATCAGCAGGAAGGAAATGCCGTCGATGCCGAGCACGTAACCTGCGCCGATGGAAGGAATCCAGTTGTTGGGCGCGCCTTCCATAAACTTGAAGCCGGGCTCGAAGCGCTGCTGCCAGAACCAGGGGACGAGCGGAATCGAAACGAGCAGGCCGGCCAGAGCAAAGATGTTGGCGATCCAGCGGATGGCGTTCTTGTTGTCCTTCGGGACAAACAGAAGCAGGATCGCCCCGACCAGCGGCGTGAATAAGATGATCGAGAGAATATGGCTTTGCATAAGTGTTAAGTCTCTTACTAAGGATGCGAGCCAAACGCGCGATTTCTGCATCGCAAATAACGCGATGCTTCGCGCGGTTCGCCCAGATCCCTCGCTTCGCAAAAAGCGCTCGCTCGGGATGACAGCTTTCCACTACCCAGCAGCGGTGGCGCGAACGTCCTCGCTGCTGCCCGAACCTGTACCACCGCCGGTTCCGGTTTCGCGGAAGACAAAAAGTTTGAGCAGCACGTAAATCAGAGCGAGGGCAGCCAGCACGACCACGCCCACCCAGAACCACAAGGTCCACCCAAGTTCCATGCAGAGCAAGCCGACGAGTCCGATGACCATGACGAGCGCGTACCACTGGACCAGTCCCCATTCCAGCATGCGCGCGGGGTAAGACAGAATGCGCGAAACGATTGCCGGACCATTGACGCAAACGCCGTCGATGATCCACTTATCCCACCACATCGAGATCCTGGAAATAACGCGCATGGTCCAGCCCGCTCCGTTGACCGTACCGTCGATGATGTGAGAATCAAACCAGGAGGAAGCGTCGCCGAGGCCCATAACTCCGAGACGAACTGGACCGAGTTTGCGGCGGCCGGTGAATACGTAATCGTAGCCTTCGTCGACGTAATATTTATTCAATAGAACGTTGTAGACCGGAGGGGTTGCTGCGGCGATTGGCTCGACATAGCCTTTATCGGCATTGCGATAGGCTTTCCACGCCATGCCCCAACCGGCAACCGCAGCGCCCACCGAAAGAAACATCAACAGATATTCGGTGCCGCTGGTGTGCTCTTCTTCTTTCGCCCCGGCGGCCAATTGTCCGGGCTTCTCGGCACCCAGGACAGCGGTTTCGTGGGCAAACACGGGTTCGAGGAATTTTGTGAAGTGGTCGGAGCCCCCGAGGCTGTGCGGCCAGCCCAGCCATCCCGCCATGACTGCGCCTGCGGCGAGGATGATCAGCGGGACGGTCATGGATTTCGGCGACTCGTGAATGTGATGCTCGACCTCGTGGCTCATCCGCGGGCGACCATGAAAGGTGAGGAACATCAGACGGAACATATAGAAGGCGGTCATCAGGGCAGTGACGTAACCAATCAGCCACAACAAGCGATAGGCGCCGCCTTCGGAAGACCAGGCCTGCCAGAGGATTGCGTCCTTGGAGAAAAATCCAGCGAAGGGCGGAATTCCGGAGATGGCAAGTGTGGCGATGAACATGGTCCAGTGCGTAATAGGGATGCGGCGATGGAGGTCGCCCATGTTGCGCATGTCTTGCTCGCCGCTCATGGAGTGGATCACCGCACCGGCTCCAAGGAACAGCAACGCTTTGAAGAAGGCGTGAGTGAAGACGTGGAACACGCCGGCGGCGAAGGCACCGACGCCAAGAGCGAGGAACATGTAGCCGAGCTGGGAGACGGTCGAGTACGCGAGCACGCGCTTGATATCGTTCTGAACGAGGCCGATGGATGCGGCCACGATGGCGGTGAGCGCGCCGATGATGGCGACGGTCTTCATGGATGTCGGCGCGAGAACGAACAACGCGTTGGAACGGGCGACCATGTAGACGCCGGCGGTGACCATGGTGGCGGCATGGATCAGAGCGGAAACGGGAGTCGGGCCCTCCATCGCGTCGGGGAGCCAGATGTAGAGGGGGATTTGGGCAGATTTTCCGCAGGCGCCAACAAACAAAAGAAGCGTGGCGGCGGTGATGATGGGATCACCAATGGCGAAACGGCCACTGTGGGCGAGGTGATTGACGTCGGTGAAGCGGAACGAACCGAAATACCAGGCAATGGTAAACATGCCGAGCAGAAATCCGGCATCCCCAATGCGGTTCACGATGAATGCTTTATTGGCGGCGTCGCTGGCGGATTTGCGATGGAAGTAGAAACCGATCAAAAGATATGAGCAGAGACCGACGCCTTCCCATCCGACGAACATGAGGGCGTAATTGTTCCCCAAGATGAGGATAAGCATGGAGAACATGAACAGGTTGAGGTAACCGAAAAAGCGGTAGTAGCCGCCTTCATGCGCCATGTAGCCGACCGAATAAATATGGATCAGCATTCCTACGCCGGTCACGAAAAGTAACCAGATGGCGGAGAGCGGATCGAGAAGGAAGCCGGCATCCGCCTGGAAAGATGCCTGAGTGCCGGCGTGGGTCGTGAAAGTCAGTTGACCGGTATCGCTGCCCAACCAGGTATAGAGAATGGTTTGATAAGGCTTACCGGGATTTTCCGCGGCATAGCCGGTGTACTGCCAGACGGCGATGCAAGTGAACAGGAAAGCGGCGACAACGGCACCGACGCAGACTGCGCTGACCGCCGGCTTCTGCAGCTTGCGGCCAAAGAAAAACATAATCGTAGCGCCGAAGGCCGGCAGCAACGGGATCAGCCAAATGTGGGATAAGAAAAGCATTCAGTTGTCAGTTCTCAGCACTCGGCAATCAGCTTGAGCACTTGGCAATTAGCACTTGGCATTTGGTCAAGAATAAAACTTGAGTGACTAAATGCTAAGTGCCAATTGCTAAAAGCCAGTTCTACCATTTCAATAAGTCAACCTCGTCCACGTTTACTGTTTCTTTGTTGCGGAAGAAGGCGATCAAAATACCCAAGCCAACGGCGGCTTCAGCCGCGGCATCGGTAATGACAAAAATCGCAAAGACCTGACCATGCAATCCCCAAATGCGCGAAAAGGCGACGAGATTGAGGTTCACAGCGTTGAGGATCAACTCGATCGACATCAGCACGATCACTACATTGCGACGAGTCAAGACGCCAATGACGCCGAGCACGAATAGCGCTGCGGCGGTGACGAGATAGTGAAGTGTAGTGATCGGAGCCATATCGTGGTAACTGGGGGCTAGTAGCGAGTAGCTGGGCCTTGCCTAGCTACCAACTACCAGCTAGTAATTACTAAATCCTCCTTTTCGCCATCACGACTGCGCCGATGATGGCAACCAGCAGCAGAAGCGAAGCGATTTCAAAAGCGAACATGTACTGGCCGTAAAGCAATATGCCGACTTGCTGGGTGTTGTTGCTTTCGGTCGGTATGGCCAAGGCTGCCGGGAACAATCCGCTGCCTTTCGTGTAGACCACCACGAATAATGCACCGAGCGCGCCTGCAGATAAGATCCCGATCAGCCATTGCTTATTGAACTGCTCTTCTTTTTCTACGTGTTCGATGTTCACCAACATGATCACAAACAGGAACAGCACCATGATGCCGCCGGCATAAAGGATAATCTGAACGCCAGCGACGAACGGGGCGTAGAGCATCAGGTACAAACCGGCCTGCGAAAGCAATCCCAGGATCAGAGCGAGAGCGGAATGCACGGGGTTCTTGCGGGTGATCACAAGAACACCGCTGAGCAGCGTTAGCCCGGATAAAAAGTAAAAGAAGAAGGTTGTGGCTACCGGCTGCATCAGAGGACCACCCGCGCAACTTGAAAAGGATGCGAGCCGAACGCGCGTTGTTCTGCCGCCAAGAACGCGGCAGTTCGCGCGGCTCGCCCAGATCCCTCGCTTCGCAAAAAGCGCTCACTCGGGATGACAATCAAACTAGACATTAAAGAACCACTCCAACAATTGCGGTCAAAACCAGCACGCCGATGGCGATCGGCAGCAGGACCTTCCATCCCACTGTCATGAGCTGGTCAAAGCGGTAGCGCGGGAAAGTGGCGCGATACCAGATATACAGGTACATAAAGACGCCGACTTTCGCGACGAACCAGAAAATGTCCTGAATGCGATCGCGAACTGCCGGAATAAAGAGGATCAGGCCAATCAGCCCGAGCACGGCGCCGAATCCGGCAAGACCCATGGTCTGAATTTTGAAATAGGGATGCTTGGGCATGCGGATCACACCGATAAAAGCGATCAGCGAGAGGCCGAGAAATGTGAATCCCGCAAACAACGAGAAGACCAGATCCCAGGTAGGGCCCGTGAGTGTGTTGGGAAATGGGCGGAGCCATCCGCCGAGCCAGAGGGTCACGGCGATGGACGACACCGCGATCATGGCGGCATATTCGCCGAGCATAAATAAGGACCAGCGCAGGCCGCTGTACTCGGTGTGGAAGCCGGCGGTGAGTTCGGATTCGGCTTCGGGCAAATCGAATGGGGCGCGATTGGTTTCGGCGACCATGGCGATGGCGAATATCGCGAAGGCGATGAATCCCAACGGGAAAAATTTGAATAAAAACCAGATTTGCTGCTGCTGCTGGGCCTCGACGATGCCGATCATGCTGAGGGTTCCAGTACCGGTCTTATTGAGGCTGGTCATCAAAATGGCGGAGACCACAGCCATGCCCATGGCGACTTCGTAGGAGATCATCTGGGCACTGGAACGAAGCGATCCGATCAGCGGGTAGTGGGAATTGGACGCCCATCCGGCCATGACCACACCCAGAACGCTCAAAGAGGAGACACCGAGCATAAAGAGGATGCCGATGTTGAGATCGGTAACGGCGTGGGTTGGGCCAAACGGGATGACGATGTAAACCGTAAAGGAAGCGCAGAGGATGATGAGCGGCGCGATCCAGAAAACGAAACGATCGGCCTCGTCGGGAATGATGTCTTCTTTAGTAAGCAGCTTGACGGCATCGGCAATAGGCTGAAGCAAACCGTGTGGGCCAACGCGCATGGGGCCGAGGCGAATCTGGAAATGAGCGAGGGCTTTGCGCTCCAGCCAGTTCATGGCCATAACGGCCACGGAAACTCCCGCGAAAACAATAAGGATATAGATGAGGGCCCAGAGAACGTTACCCGCCTGGCCAGGGGTGGTGTTCATGCCGAGGTAGGAAGTGATGTAGTCGAACATCAGCGGTCTACCTCGCCGAGGACGATGTCGAGGGTGCCGATGACGGCGATGACGTCGGCCACGAGTGCACCGCGAACCATGATATCGAGGGCTTGCAGATTCACGAATGATGGCGGGCGGACGCGCACACGGTAGGGCTGAGTGGATCCGTCGCTGACGATGAAATATCCGAGCTCACCTTTCGGAGCTTCGATGGAGTGATAAATCTCGCCAACGGGCGGCTTCATGACCTTAGGGACCTTAGCCATGATGGGACCTTCGGGGATACGCTCGACGGCTTGGCTAATAATGCGGAGGGACTGACGCATTTCCTGCATGCGCACCATGTATCGATCAAAGGTGTCGCCGTTGTCGCCGGTGGGGATTTCGAAATCAAATTCCGAGTAATTCGCATAGGGGAGGGCTTTGCGAATGTCCCATTTCACACCGCTGGCACGCAGCACGGGTCCGGTCACGCCGAGAGCTTTGCAATCCGCAACGGAAATTTTGCCGACATTTTTCGTACGTTCCACCCAGATGCGGTTGGTGGTCAGCAATTCTTCGTACTCATCGATTCGCGGAGGCACGAAGTCGAGGAATTTCTTCACATCACGCTCGAAACCCTCATAGGTCTCGTATTGGCAGCCACCGATACGGAAGGCGTGAGTGGTGAGGCGCGCGCCGCAATATTTTTCGAAAATCTTGAGGATTTCCTCGCGGTCGCGAAAGGTATAGAAGAGCGGCGTCATGGCGCCGATGTCGAGGGCGTGGGTGCCGAGCCAAAGCTGGTGGCTTGCGATACGGTTCAGCTCGGTGAGGATGACGCGAATGTACTGGGCTCGTGGCGGAGCTTGAATGTTAAGGAGTTTCTCGACTGCTTCGCAGTAACCCAGACCGTTGGAAACCGCGGCCACGTAGTCCATGCGATCGACGTAGGGATTGAACATGGTGTAGGTGCGGTTTTCGGCGATTTTCTCGACCCCGCGATGGAGGTAGCCGATGACGCACTCCGTGCCGAGAACTTTTTCACCGTCCAGCTTCAAAATGACGCGCAGCACGCCGTGAGTGGCGGGGTGCTGGGGACCCATGTTGATGATGAGCTCGTTGGAATCGAGAAAAGTTTTGTCGGGCTCGCCGAGCTCAAGATGGGATAGGTAGGTGGTGGGATCGGTCATTATTATTGCCCGCTCTCAATCCCCAGGTTGATCTTCACCCACTCCTGATCTTGCTGGATGATGCCGTAATCCTTGCGCAAAGGGTAGCCTTTCCACCCATCGGGAAGCAGGATGCGTTTCAAATCCGGGTGGCCGTCGAATTTAATGCCGAACATATCGAAGACTTCACGCTCCAGCCAGTTTGCGGTTGCCCAGATGGGAACCGAACTGGGGAAGGATTCGCCATCGGCGAGCATGGTTTTTACCCGCAGACGCTCATTGCGGGCAAAGGAGTAAAGGATCCAGATAAGATCAAACGGCTTCTCGCGCTGAGGATAATGGACGGCGGTGATGTCGACGCAGTAATCGAACTGTTCCTCGTCACGGAGGACTTGCAGAATTTCGTTGGTGATGGAGGGATCCAGCACCAGATAGTTCTGTCCCAAATAGGTGTTGGCTTCGCGCACGCCAGAACCATATTGGCCTTTGAGTTTAGAAACTAATGATGACTGCCAAGGTACGGGGGCAGGACCGGCGGGCTTAGCGGGAGCGGCTGGTTTTTCGGGAGGCTTATGGGCGGGAGCAGATTGAACGCTGCCGGGATTGGCTTGCCCCGCCGGCGATTTCGGCTCACCGCTCGGCGGCGGCGTGGGCGACTTGGTTTCCTCAGGCATCCCGACGCGTTGCAGACCTCCAGCCCAGCATGGATTTGGAGGAACCTAAGGTTCTAACAGCTTGGGTGGATGCTGTCAACGATAGGGTCGGGATGTGGCTCAGTTTGAATTCCTCCCGGCGGCAGTCACACTGAGCGAAGCTGTTTTTCCGTGGAGGGATGGATCTCGCGTGAGTCGCCTCAGACGCTCCGCGCCAGATCCCTCGCCCCGCTGGTGAAAACGATGACGCAGCGAACGGGAGTTTGAAACGGAGCCACAACCGGAGTCTCGGGTAGTGGCGATTACTTACCAGAGGGCGCCAATGCATAGATATTTCCTCGGGAGGGCTCGCCATGCGAGCTCTCCACATCGTCGGGATGACAACGTGGTAAGGGATGATCCCGAAACGGGATCTCAAATTGCAGATAGGACTTCCCTGCTCATTTGGGCTGAACCTCGATCGCATCTTGCAATTTTGTGGCGCCTTCCCTGCGATCAGCGACGACGATTGAAAGCCCGTGCTCGCAATAGCGAGCAATGACCGCAGGCTTCGCCCAATCGAGGTCCCAGCCATCCTCGATGGCGCAAACGGTATAAGGGCCCGGGATCACGCCTGGCAAAGTGAAGCTGCCATCCAAATCACTCTGATCCCTGCGGAAAAGCTCATGATTCGCTTCCGGGTTGTGCGGAACAAGAACTACCATGGCGCCCGGCGCAGCATGCCCGTTTCGTTTGGCGAAGCCTTCGACTCTGGTGGCACTGCCAACAAGGGTAAGCGAGAGGTCGAGAGAGGAACCGGGGGCAACATCCAGAGAATGGCCGGCGGTCTCGTGCCCCTGCATAGAAATGCGAAGGACGGAATACGCTTGACCCGCGCCCTGCGCGAGCACCTCGTAGTTGCCGGGTGTCACCTCTGGGAATTCGACCTCACCTTTTGCGTCCGCCTGCTGCGCGGCGACTACGCGTGATTTGCTGTTTCGAAGCAGAATCAAGAGCTGTCCTGGAAGGTTTGCCTCTCCCAGCAATTTCACCGAGGCTTTCAGGCTGCTGGTGGGCTGACCTTTCGCCGGATCCAACTCCTGGCCGTCAGCGGTGAGATCCATCTCAGTCTCACTGTACCGGGGTGGTTCACCGGGCGACGTTACAGGCATGCGGACCGTATATCGGCCCGCCGCCACTCCGGTAACCTCGAAAACACCCGGAGATACGATTTGGCCGCCCTCCACTGGAACATACTCCATGCCATCGAATGATGGTCTCTGCAACACCGGCATATTGAATCCGTGTTCGTTCTCAGGGACATGAAAGCGCAAGTGCAGAGCGGGTACGGGACTGAGCTGAATATCGGCTTCGAGGTGATCACCAGCACGCACTGGAATGGGCGAAGCGTCGTCGGGCTCGGTCGCGTCTTTGTAGTACGTGAGGGGGTAGGCCACATCAAGAGATGGGTCTACGGATGTCGAGGCGCGTAGCCCGTCTCCTTGCTGAACGGAACTGGGGTGTATGGCATACCAGGGACTTGCGGTTGCGGCGATAAAGTAACTGCCGGTTTGGAGGGCGGCGAATTCGTAGGTGCCTTGGTCGTCGGTCATCTCTTGACGAACTTTGCGGATCCGACCGACACCTGATCGCTGATCTTCAGCATAGAGTGAAACTGTCGCCTGCCGGACGGGATCTCCGGCCTCGTCCAGAACCTTGCCCGATAGGGTTGCAAACGGCGCCAAGCGAAGCACAAGGTGTTCGGTATCTACACCGGCACCGGTAACGATTGCAGTGGAAAACTGCTCGTGTTGATCATAGCTTGCGGAAATAAAGCCTCGCTTGGCTCCGCTCAAGGCATATTTGCCGGCATCAAGCTGAGTAAACTCAAAGCGTCCATCTTCGGAGGTGATGATTCGTTGAAGCTTCTGTGGATCATGCGTATCTTCAATGGTCACGCGGACACGTGGTAACGGATTTCCGCCAAGTGCATTGACCACTGTTCCGGCAATGCGAAATCCGTCAGCGCTGGCGGGATAGGTACTCTGGGCGCTAGCTGCGGAAGCTGGAAGGCATAACAGCAGCCCGAGCAACAAACTCGCGGGTTGATAACGGATCAGAAGCATTTATTCACTCGTGGAGATCACTTCAAGCTGCAAATGTTCTTTTTGGCCGGCCTCTAGCCGGACGACTTGACCCTTCGTTTCATACGTGCGCATGGCTACGGGGTCGCGGTATTCAAGATCGTGCGGCGGATGGTCAAACGCCAATACGTGATAGACACCAGGGGGAACTTGTTGCAACTCGAACTTGCCTTCGGGCGAGACCCATACGTCACGAAATTCTCCACCGCTTTCGGGAGCAGGAATGAGGTACACATGCGGTGACGAGTCATAGAGGGAGGACCTCAGACCAATAAAAACTTGTGGCGCCGTGAACGTGAATTGCTTCGCGACGCCTTCAACTACGCCATCGATTGCCGCGCCGTCATCTTTCATGGTGATTTCGATTGGAGTAGTGGATCCTGCCGAGCCGACAACCAGTGGTCGACGCTGCAGGTCGACGTCGCCATAAGTCAGAGATGACGCGAAACCTCTTGATGAATTAACGTACACCCAATAGCGGCCTGGGTGGACGTTTTCGATGAACAGCGACTCGTCTTGCGGATTTGAAGGGTTGTGTAATGAGGCGCCGGGCTTCATTTCAAACTCATCTGCGGACTCAAGATAAATGTTCAGGTACCGTCTTGGACCCTGCAAGCTGAAGGTTTGCCCATCTTGTGAAGAAAACGTTGAAGTGGTGTTGTCAGTGGATGTGAACTCCTCCTGAACATTCACGGGGATCGAGCCGTTTGGCGCCAACGCCACGGATGGCCCTTCAAGAGCTGCACCCTTGATCGTGATGTTTACGAAGCCTGTGGCCGGATCGGGGCCATAGCTGGCAGCTTCCACGGTGTATGTGCCATCCGGCAGCATGCCGGTAATCGCTTGCTTCTGGTTGTCATACCCAAGGGCGTAACCCGGTCCGCCGTCCTGCGCGGAAACGGTAACGTTCATTCCTGCAGCGACAGGATTCACAACTTTCACGTTGACGGGGTAATAAGGATGCCGGACTACCGTGATATTTGCGTGAAAGCTCATTCCCAGAGATAAGTGAATCATCTCGGCAGATGAAAAACTGGCGGCGGTGGGAAAGTAAACGGGGGGGTATCCGTACAACTGACCGCGAGGATCGAAGGTCAAGGGATCGCGATCCAATAATTCTCGACTTAAGAGCTTGTAGCTGCCAGCCGCAAGATTGGCGAAACGAAATTCGCCGTTGGATCTGGTGCTTTCGGTTCGCACCGACCGCCAGCGCGCGCGTCCCTCGTGCACGTCACGACGGTAAAGTTCGACCTGGATTCGCTGAGAGTCACCAGAAGGCAAGAGCACGCGTCCGACGATGAGGGCTTCCGGTGTAAGTGAGATCGTAAGGTCTTTGCCTACGGTAACCCGGGTTGATGTGCGGTTATCGCGATCGTCGAGAAATCCGGGTTTTTTGGCCATCAGGAGGTCGGGGCGATCCTGGCCCGTAAAAAACCTTCCGGAGACAGGTTCAGCTCCGGCACCTTCGTTTGCTGCGGCGTGGACGGAAAAGGTGAACTCGAAATGTCCCTGGCTGTCGGTCATCGTGGCAAAGCGATTGTCCGGCGAAAAGACAAGTGCACGACCAATGGGTTCGTTTGTGATTTTGTTGATAACGACGCCGCGAATTGTTTCTGTGCCGGGATTTTGCGGTTCAAGTCCCTGGCCCCGTACTGACTCACTGGCCAGCAACGAACATATGAGTGCAAGGACTAGACGGGAATGAAATCTGTGGTCTTTGTGGGTGGTTCGGAATTTCGTTTCGGCAGGCTGGCGCCTGGAAATCGATGAGAGATCGAGGGAAACCGCAGCTGCGAAGCGAGCCATAGCTCACCTTTCAACGCCAATCAGTTCTCCCCTCAAGAACTGCGTCTCAAATTTTAGCCAGAGATCCTGCGCTGTCAAGCCGCTTCGTGCAAAACGCGGTGCCCCCGCGTAAATGCATAAATCCTTCCTCGCGAGAACTCGCCAACGCGAGCTCTCCACGCGTCAGGATGACGGGATTGCCCGGGCGGACTTACGAGGTGGAATCCTGGCGATTGGACGTGATCGCAACCTTTGAAACCGTGAAGCGTTGGGCAACCCCTTGCAGATCCGAAGTCGAGGCGAGAAAATTTGTTATGAATAACAACTGGAAGAGCCGAGCGGTGCGCGCTTTGCTTCGGGCGCCCATATATGTGTACCGCTGCGGGGGCGGACGTCTGCTGGGAAAGCGCTTTTTGCTGCTGACTCATGTTGGCCGACGCACGGGCCGTCGCTACCAGAATGTATTAGAGGTGGTGCGGTACCGCCAACCGGGTCCGGAAGTAGTGGTGATGAGCGGATTTGGGCCTCATGCCAACTGGTTTCTAAACATCCAGGCAACATCCTTCGCGGAAATCAACGTGGGGGCGAAGCGATTTGTTGCGAACCACCGGTTCTTAGATCCGCAAGAAGCGGCCGAAGCATTTAAGAACTACGAGCGCCGTAATAGGTTCATCGCTCCGGTCGTGCGTTACGTCTTGAGTCGGCTGGTTGGCTGGCGATACCACGGTTCCGACATTGAGCGCAAAAGGTTAGTGACCGAACTGCCACTCGTAGCGTTCTACCCTCAATCCGCGGCGACCCAGAACGTGGCCTGAAAAAAAACGAGAGTACCGGCAGAATGTCTCGCCGCTTGTGGTATCCGAGCATGCCTAGGCGACCCGGTATTCCTCGGAGGCCATTTTCACGATGGTGAGCGGAATGCGAAGGCGGATGAGATGACCCGACTTCTTTTCGATTGCGTCGACAAACACCAGGTTGTGATCCACGATGATAGGATCGCTGCGCAATATGAATTCCTGGCCATAGAGCCGCATCTGATTTTCCTGAGCGAAGCCAATTCGCTTCAGGCGGTCACAAAGATTGCCGTCAAGTTTTGTCATGGCAGAAACCTGCACTTTGGTCGTTCTACTTCGGCTGGAATGAGGGTTTGAAAAAGCGAGATGAATTTTACACCAGCCTGTCAATTCGAGTGCCTGGCACAGAAGTGCAATGGATCTGTGGAAATTAACCGTGCGTTAACAAATCAGCGGAGCTCCGGCATTAGTATGCGGAAATGCGTCAGGAGCCTCTTGTTATCGAAGAAAGTGCCGCGCCCGAAAAGGGGATCAGGACCCTTCGCCTGAAGGGACCTATCGTCATTTCTAACCTTTTTGATTTCCAGACCAGAGTACGATCAAGCAAGGCACGTGCTCTGATCCTCGACATGACGGATGTACCTTATGTGGACTCGGCCGGGGTAGGAGTTCTGGTCGGAGCGTATGTTACCCATCAGAAGGAAGGCCGCAGCCTCGCGCTGGTCGGGGTCTGCGATCGGGTGCGCGGGACGTTATCGGTCACTCAGGTGGAATCATTCTTTCGGTTCTTCGATTCGGGGGCGGCGGCACAGCAAGCGGCGGAAAGTGGTGTCGCAGCCCAATAGAAGACTCGGAAGCAGCATCCCACCCAAGCAAAACCGGCTTGGGTGGGGCACCCAGCTTGATCCCACCCTTCGAAAACCGCAGCCAGTTCCTGACCACGGAGGACACTGAGGATCACAGAGAAATCATGTATGTACTTTAGTCCCCACGGTAGGACTCACGACGGGCTACTTCAGGTGCTCGACGAGAAAAAGATCCGAGAGGTTGCGGACGTAGCCGAAGACGTAATGTTGCTCGTCGGCGGCAATGCGAGGGCAAGCGACACCTGAGACTCCGGCGACGTCAGAAGGATGGACGGTTTTCCATTCGGATCGCTTGCCGGTTTGCACATCCAGAATTGAAACCGGACAGGATGTCTCCCCCCGCTGCCCGACGAATATTGCGTTGCCATCTTTGGCCCAGCGAAGCGGCTGATCGAAGGGCATGGAACCGGCGACAGGTTGGGGTGTGCCGCCATCGACTGAAATCAAGGCGACGCCGGAGGGCGTTGTCACCGCAAGGCGTTTGCCATCCGGCGAAAGCGAATGGGAGTGGGTGCCGAGAGCGAAGCCTTCCGGACTGATCGGGCGGGGCTGACCACCATCGAGATTCATGGCATAGATTCGCGAGCCGTGACCGGACTCGTGGCCGTCGAGCAAAATGTGCCTGGAATCGCCGAAGAACTGGCCATCAAAAGGAATCACGTTGCCAGTCGAAATCGATTGTGGCTGACCGACGCCGGTAGGAAGGAGAACGAAATCCGGAGGCGTCATATTTTGACGGAGCACCAAGGCCCATTTGCGATCGGGCGAAAGTGCTTCGGCGGAACCCTGGCCCAAGCGAACGGCGGAGTTGCCATTGGTTTCGCGACTAAAGACGGCATAATCGCCGCCGCCGGCTTCGCCAGCCTCAATGAAGAGCATGAGCTTGCCATCTTCGGAGATGTCGATGGGAACGGTCCAGTCCTGCCAGCTAAGGTCGCGTTCCTTGGTTTCGCCAGGGGCGAGGCCGATCGCGCCGGCTCGAAGAGCGTCGCGTGAGATCAGGGCGCGTCCACCGGCACCAACGTCGTGAAGAGTGAGGGTTCCGGGAGCGCTGAGCAGTTCGCGAATCTTGCCGGCGGGGGTCACACCGCGCAGAGACCGGCTAAAACCGGTCGCGGTCGCAGTGAACCAGATCTCATCGCCTGAGGGAGACCATGCGGCTCCGATGGCACTGGCCCAGCGCTCGGTGAGATCGGATTTCTTGCCCTTGAGATCAACCATACTGACGGTGCCACCATCGTCGCCTAGTAAGTTGTGATCGATGAAGGCGAGGCGATCGCCGCTGGGAGCGAAACGCAGATTGCTGATCCAGCCAGCAGTCTGATACAAGACTTTTCCGACCGGGTATTCAATCCGGGTCTGGCCGTTGACGACGTGAACGACGGCAAGAGCATCCTGGCCGGGAGCCCAATCGGCGGCTTCGACGTTGTCGAGCAAATCGCGCGGAGCATCCGCGCCGACGGAAACCTGGGCGAGGGTTCCGCGATGCAGGAAATGATCGGGGCTGACAGTGAAATGGCGCAGCACCGCCATTTGGCCGCTTGGGGAAACGGCCAGAACTTCGGTTTGGGGAAGGCCGAGATCGCGGGATTCGGTGGAATTGGGAGAGCTGATGAAAACAGCCTCGGGATCTCCCTCCCAACCTGCGCTGTAAATGGCAGAACGCGGATCAGGAGCAAATTTGGCCGCGAGAAGCGCTCCGCGACGGAAGCTCAGCTCGCGGAACGTTGGCACGGGGTGCACAGAGCCGCGCTGACCCATGATGTAGCTGCCGATGGCGACCGCGAACAGCGTAACCAAGGCAACAGCGGCGAAGATCGGCAGATAGCTGCGTTGCGAAGCCGACGAAATTGCGGCTGCGCTCGTGAGAGTTGGAGCCGGCTGAGTTTCAAGCGGCGGCGCGGCGGCTGACTGCCGAGAAGACGGATGCAGATCGCGTTGCAGACGCTTGAGATCAGAACGCAACTCGGCGGCACTCTGGTAGCGGAGATCGCGATCTTTTTCTAAAGCCTTGTTGACGATGCGCTCCAATTCCGGCGGAAGCCTGGCATTCAAGGTTTGGGGCGCAACCGGAGCTTTGTTGAGAATGGCATTGAAAATTGCAGCGGAAGTATTGCCATCGAAGGGAAGCTGGCCGGTGGACATCTCGTAGAGAACAACACCGAAAGAAAACAAATCGGTCCGGGGATCAACCTCTTCGCCGAGCGCCTGCTCCGGGCTCATATAGGCGACGGTGCCGAGAGCTGAGCCAGGCGATGTGAGTTGTTCCGGAACGACGCCGACGGTGGGTCCTGCGGTGGCGCCCCCGGCGGCCTTGGCGTCGGCAACGACCTTGGCTAATCCGAAGTCGAGGATCTTGGCGTGATTGCGTTCGGTGATGAAGATGTTGGCGGGCTTGATATCGCGATGAATGATGCCGCGGGAATGGGCTGCGTCGAGAGCGTCGGCGATCTCCACGGAAAGCGTGAGCAAGAGATTGATATCGAGCGGACGGTGGGTGATGCGCTGCTTCAGCGTGGTTCCTTCCAGGAACTCCATCGCGATGAACGACTGGCCGTCGTGCTGGCCGATTTCGTAGATGGTGCAGATGCTGGGGTGGTTCAGAGCAGAGGCGGCCTGAGCTTCGCGCTGAAAACGGCTGAGCGCCTGGGGATCCTTGGCGACATCATCGGGAAGAAATTTGAGAGCGACGAAACGGCGGAGGCGCGTGTCTTCAGCTTTGTAGACGACGCCCATGCCGCCGCCACCGAGCTTCTCCAAAACGCGGTAGTGCGCAATGATCTGATCGGACATTCGAAGGGCCCTGGGAACGGAGTCGTTTCATCTTAAGGAGCGGGAAGCGGGGAGTCAAACCCGGAGGAAAATACGGAGTGCGTGATAGTGTCCGGCCCGCCCCTTGCAAAAAGCGCAGGAGCGGGCACCCGAAATCTTTGTGTGGTGGGCCTGAGGCTTCGACGCCCTTGGACTATTCGATTTTCGAGCAGTGGTTCGTGAGTTCCTTCCAACCGGCTCCCTGTTTCTCAGCAGTCATGGTACAGATGATGGTGCGGGCGCGATGCTGTCCTTCAATCATGGCGTCATAGCTTTCCTTGAAATGGGCGACGCCGACGTTTCCAACCACTGCGGTTTGCACGTCGCTAATATCGCTTTTGGTGAATTTATTGTTTGCCGGGTCCTGCGCATCCTTAATGAGCCGCGCCTTTGAAATCCACGTGCCGAAGCTTGTGCCTTCAACGTAAGCGTCGGACACATTCGCTTCGAGCCATTTCACGTCGTTGGCAGTCTGTGCTTTGTTGCTTTCTTCCACGAACTTGTCGAAAGACGCTTTGGAGGCGCTCCCACTATGTTCTTGCGCGAAACCTGCAATGCAAAGGCAAACTGCACAAACTGAGACGGCTACAATATTCTTCATGGTATCTCCGTTGGTTAAAGTCTGCGCGACTTCAAGCGGACCGGTGGAGTTCAGTCTGGCGCGCAGTGCGGTGACAGGCTGGCACAGGCCTTGAAGTGAAGTCAAGCTCGCGTGGGTTTGCGTCGTGGCCAACTCGATTTATCCTTCTGACGGCAGATGATTTTAGCTACAGGAGACGGCACAGATGAGGCGAGGGAAATCAAGGGTTTGCTTTGGGGTGTTGCTCTGTGCGGCGATTTGCGGTTTAGCTGCTCAACTCTTTTCTCAAGCTAGCGCGGAAGGCCAGCATGGCGCGCTTGAACTTACTTCGGATCTCGGTCGAAAGCTCTATTCCCTTCCGGATGACGAGAGCGTGATCAATGCTCGGAAGAGCCTGGCAGCGGACCCAAAAAATGCCGCGCTGGTACTGCAGCTTTCAAAAGCGCAGGCGGGGCGGAGGCAGTACCTGGAGGCGGTGGCGACCTGCACCGAAGGATTAGTGTTTGCTCCAAAGAATGCTGATCTTTATCTGGAACGCGGCCACCGAGAACTGGGACTGCGCGAGTTCAAGGCAGCGAAGGACGACCTGGAGCGGGCAACCCGGCTGGCACCGGAAATGCTGGATGCCTATTATCATCTGGGGCTGGCGCATTATTTCCTGGGTGAGTTCGATCGAGCGGCGGCATCGTTTGAGAAAGCGCGAGCATTGGCGAAGAACAACGACAGCCTGATCGATTGCTCAAACTGGCTCTATGTTTCGCTGCGCCGCGCGGGAAAGGAGCAAGAGGCGACGCAGGTTTTAACGCGTATCACGCCAGAGGTCAAGAATACGGAACCGCACCTGTATTTCTATCTGCGCCTCCTGCACTTCTATCAGGGACAGCTTACGGAAGAGGCAGTGTTGCCGCCTCCGGCTGCGGGACCGGAGGATCTTGAAGGCGAGTTAGCATACGACACGGTGGGGTATGGCGTGGGGAACTGGCGACTTTATCATCACAACGTCTCGGGAGCAGCAGATTTGTTCAGGAGCGTGGTGAAAGGTGAGGCGTGGAATTCGTGGGGATTCATTGGCTCTGAAATGGAACTGGTGCGCGGAGCGAAGTGAGAGTGAAATCCATGGCGAAGAAAGCGATCTCTCCGGGGGCGGTGCACAGCGTGCCGGCGGATCTGCGAAAAGTTCTAATCTCCGATCCGGCGGCGCGGGCAAAGTGGGAAGATATTACACCCCTTGCGCGCAATGAGTGGATCTGCTGGGTGATCTCGGTCAAGAAACCGGAAACCCGAAGGCAGCATGTTGAGCGGGTGCGCATCGAACTTAAAGAGGGCATGCGGCGGCCTTGCTGCTGGCCAGGCTGTCCTCACCGGTGAGATAAAGAAGGTTTGCCGCACGCTGGAGAACTCAACCAAAGGGAGATTGAGATGGAAAGACAGGCAACTGTCGTGCTTTACGTGTTGCTGCTAATAGCCGTGGTGTTCGGCGTGGATTTCATGTTTTTCAGGAACCGGTTCTGGGAACGGTTGATGGCAAATGTAGGAATTGTCCTGGTATCCGGAGCTTTCTGCTTGAGGTTCTTCAAGCATTGATGCGGGGTTATCAAAAGTTACCGCCGTCTTCACGTATTCGATAGAATTCCGCTAAATTGGCAGGGGATGTTTAAGCTTGCATCCCATTCGACATCGGGAGTTCTCATGTCAAAACGGAAGCCGGGCAAGACGGTGCCGCGAACGGAACGACCGCAGATTCCTGATTATGGAATCAGCAAGAGCAAGACCGGCTTGCTGCCGTGGAAGTGGGCAGTGAAGACGCTTACCGAGTCTCGCGAGTACTGGATTCTCACGGTACGGCCCGATGGCAGGCCCCACGCCATGATCGTCTGGGGCCTGTGGTTCGATGGGGCATTCTGGTTCGGAACAGGGGGCAAGACCCAAAAGGCGCGCAATTTGGCCCAGAATCCCAACTGTATTGTGGGCACGCAAAATGCAGCTGAGGCGGTGATTCTGGAGGGCGTCGCCGAATTGATCACGGATGCAGCTCTGGGGAAGAAGTTAGAACCAGCTTCGCTCCACAAATATGGAATGAGCGGCGGGGGCGGGTCGGAACCGCTGTACCGGGTTCGTCCAAAACGCGTATTCGGCTTTATCGAAAAGAGTTTCCCGAAAACTGCCACCCGCTGGATGTTCGATTAGGCGTCACCGGCTAGAGCAGTTTCACCCCAGTGACAAGGAGGAGAATCGCAACCGCCGGACGCAAAGAGCCCTCGGGAATTCGGCTCGCAATGAAGCTGCCGATCCACACTCCGGGAACCGATCCTAAAAGAAGCCCAGCGACTAGCCGCAGATTGACATCTCCGAGATGCCAATGTCCGAGCGCGGCCACGCCGACCAGGAGCACTCCGTGAAATACATCGCTGCCCACGAGCTGGTTCAAGCGTTCACCGGGAAACATCAGCAAAAGCGTGGTGACAATCAGGCTTCCGCTACCAACGGAAGTAAAGGAAACCAGGACGCCAACTATGAATCCCAGCAGCGGCACTTGCCAGCCCTTGAGATTCTCGTTAGTTGCGGAATGCGCGGCGATGGCAGGAAGCCAGCTCCGAATGTATCCCTTGAAGAGAATGAGTGTGGCAACCAGTATCAGGGTTCCACCCAGCAGGCGGACAATCAAATGATCGATGTAGGTCACTCCTGCGGTCTTTTTCAGAAGCGCAAGCAGGTATAGGCCAAACAACGCGCCGGGGATGCTGCCGGATGCAAGCTTCCACACGAGCTGTAGGTTGACATTCTTGTGGCGATAGTGAACCGCTGCCCCGACGCTTTTGGTCAATGCATTCCAGACGAGATCGGTGCCAACGGCAACGGTCGGCGCCACCCAGCCAGTCCACAACAAGAGTGGCGTCATCAAGGCGCCACCACCCATGCCGGTGAGGCCAATCAAGAAACCGACGAGTAGTCCGATAACAATCACGCCAAGAGGCATATTTCCTCTCCCACTAGAAGGCAAGCTGAACACGATTCATGAGCACGTTTTCCGCGTGCAGCGGTGTTGTGTTGCCGGGCGCCATGGTGAAGGTAGTGTGTTCAAAATCGGTGACGAGTTTCACGTAACGATTCAGATACCAGTTCAAACCGATGGCTTGCTCTTTCGCCACGCGGGCGGAACTGGAAACACTCGCGAAGTGGGGAAAGGCATCGCCGGCGATGGCGAGTTGGCTATATCGTACGGCGAATTCCAAAGCACCGAGGCGTCGCCAACCGGTCACATGCTCGCCCGTATTGCGTGGACGAACGCCGGCGTAAGAATTCTTCTCTCCGGTGAGCATATAGGACGCCGTCGTTTCCCACGCTTCATTCCTCACTCGCCCCGTGTACTTCTTGTTGAGCAGTTCCTGGGACGAGACCACATACTCGCTCAGCACACCGAATGGACCCAGGTAGTAGTACGCTTGCGGCGAAAGGCGACTGTGCTGACCATCCGCAACTGTGGTTGACGAATACTTGAAGAACGTCGTTTGTGCCACCGTCTTCAGACCAGCGATGGCGCCCTCCTGGTCGCCTGTGGAACCGGCAACGCCGAGCCCAAACTGATGCAAGAAATTGAGAGGAGTCGCTGCGAAGGGGCGCAGGAACAAGCGCGCGACCGCTTCATGAGAACTGGTCCATTGCGAAAAAATACCGTTGGACCCGTCGCTTGAGCCTTGAAAGAATCCGCCCTGGTAGGCGATCGAGTCCGACAGGACCGAGCCCGACAACTGTGTCCCGAGATAACGGAGCGGAAGCAGGTCCGAGGCGAGAGAACGTTCCGCAAAGATAAGCTCGCGGTCAGAGCGGAGCACTTCAAGCCCGATCGGCTCCTTGAATTTGCCCACGCGCAGCTTGGCAAAACTGAATGTCTTCTCTTCAAGAAATGCCTCCTGGATCTGCTGAATGCCCTGACCGAAATCCGGCATGAAGCGGAAATCCACCGCCTTGAACAGCGTTCCCTCGAAGAGCGGGCGGATGCGGCGGAAAAGAAACGCGTCCAGTTCCTCGCCGTGCGTGCTGGAAGTAAACATACGATCGTCGGCCTGGATGTAGCCATGGACGTGCAGCTGCGTTGACCCGTCGGCGGTAGAGAACCACAGGCCATCCCTTCGAGCAGAAACCGCGGAGTGCTTCTCGATCTGCGTATCGACCGGTTCAACCTCAATGGAAGAGTCATCAGAAACTGCGCGATCGGAGGCCGCAGGCAGCACCGAGGAGATCCCGGTATTCGCGACACCGGACGGCGCTGGGGTGGTCTGCGAGAAAGCTCTCAGCGAGAGAACCGCGATCACAGTTATTACGAGCAATACGTTGGCAGATTTCATGGGAGCTATCCCTCGCTCGATGCGGGTTGCTGTGTCACCGCTCAAAGTCTGCAAAGTCTACTTTAGTAATAGACATAATGTCAATACAGGGCATTACGGATTTAGAATAATTTTTGCGACTGCTCGCAGGAAATCGAATCAAAGGGCGACGGGATGGTAAAGCGTGGTCACTTCATGTGCAGGCGATTGCAGTTTTAGGGAAAAAGCCAGCGGACCCGTCCGATTGGTTGGCCCAGGTTGAGGAAGTTACTTCTTTGCGTGGGACTTGCTTAAGACGAATGAGTTGAGAAGAACTTTCGCCTCATCGCTATCCAGCGGTTCCAGTTTTACTTCGGGGTCCGAGACCGCGGCACCGTTGAAATCGCTGGTCACACTGTCCCGCGCCCGAAAATAATATGTCTTCCCTGCCTCGGCTGTGAAATGAGCCGCAGCTGTAGACCTTGAGGGCCGGGTCAGTACGACGCGCGACTGCCAACTGCTGCAGAGGTGGTGCTCGCCCGGGTCGACGAAAACATAAAAATAAGAATTCGCATGGGTGGCGCCGACCCACGTACCGTCCACTCCGAACCGTGCGGTCGGCTTTGGGGTGGAATTGAATTGCGCGTCATCCTGGAGAAACACGACAAGAGCCTTCTCTGGCTGGGGGTTCGGCACTGCATTCGGCTCGCGCTCCGTATGCACTCCGAACTTGGTGGCGGCTGGGCCGCAACCCGGCGCATCCAAGGAACTGGATTGTGGATCAGCTGAGGCGGTGGAACCAACAAAGGATGCGAAAAGCAGAATGACCAGGCTGAATCTCATTTTCCACCTCTCTGAAAGATCTTCCGGCGGCAAGTCTGTTGATGCGACCGTGTGCTTTCAGATTACTCGCGACGGGAGGCAGAATACCAGAGAGATTGATTTCTTTTCGTCGGTACTCACTTCGAATCCATAGCTGCGCAGCAGGTCGCCGATCGCACGAGTTTTCACAAAAGAGAGGAATTGGTCAGCGGCCGGTTTGTTCTTCGAAGAGCGAAGAATCACGCAGGCTTGTTCGATGGCGGGGTAATCAGCGGCCGGAACCTCGGCATAATGCCCTTTGTCTTTCATGTTGGGGGATAGGGCGAGCGACAAAGCCACGATGCCGACGTCAGCCGCTCCGGACACGACGAACGATGCAGTTTGAGAGATGTTCTCGCCGAGCACGAGCTTGTCCTTGACCTTGTCATAAATATTTTCTTTCTGCAGAGCGGCCACCGCGGCTTGACCGTAGGGAGCGTGCTGAGGATTTGCCACGGCTATCTTTTTGATCGAGGGATTGAGCAAGGCTTTCAGACCGGCGTCCAGATTGAGCTTCGAGTTGTTGGTTGTCCACAGTACGATTTTGCCTTTGGCATATTCGTAGTAGCTTCCAGGCTCGACGAGTCCGGCGGCTTCGAGTTTTTTCGCATAATCAAGGTTGGCGGAGAAAAACAGATCGAAGGGTGCGCCATTCTGAAGCTGCTGAAAGAAGTTGCCGGAGGAACCGTAAGACACTTTAATCGTGATTCCGGTTTTCTGCTGGAATTGGGTAACAATGTCCTGCATAGCGAACTGAAGGTCGGCAGCCGAAGCGACGGTGATCTGCTGGGCAAGGCCGAGTTGACCAACGAGCATGAGCAGCAGGAAAGACAAGCAGCGCATTCTTTGCATGGCGAGACCTTTTCCTCGAGTGTCTATGATCGCTACCTGGAATCTCACAGGCTATTGAGCGCACTCAAGAGGTTTCCGTTTCATGATTCACACTCGCAGGATCATTACCTCGGTGGCCTTTATTAGAGCCGCCGCAGTCTGCCCCGCTTTGAGCTGCATCTCCCTGGCGGATCGCGCCGTGATCAGCGAGGTGATGTGTTGACCACCGATGGAAATCGTCACTTCCGCTACCAGGCCGCTTATCTTGACGGACTCTATCCGGCCGACTAGCTGATTGCGACCGCTTACGCGCCGGATTGGGTCGGCTTCCGTTTTGCGGCTTCGAAAGAGAAATCGATCCACCTCGCTCTGCGGAATGCGATGATGTCCACCGGCAGTTCTGATACTGCGAATTTTTTTCTTGTAGATCCATTGCTTGATCGTGGGATAGCTGATTCCCAATTGCAAAGCGGCATCCCGAAGTTGTAGAAGTTCTGCGTTTATGGCCGCGGATTGACCTTTCCTCTGCATCATCGAGCGAGAATCGTATCGTCACCAAAATTCGAAGTCAACGTTCATGGGAGTGAGGCAGCGGTGACAAGGAAGCGAGCCCGACGCGCGGTTATGGCGTCGCTCAGATACGCGACGCCTCGCGCGGCTCGCCCAGATCCCTCGCTGCGCAAAGAACGATGGCTCGGGATGACAATCAAAACTGGCAACACCAGCTGGAGGTCTCCGCATAACAATGATCAGAAAGCAAAACGAATCCCCAGTACGGGAGCGAAGTTGTTGTTCGAGAAATAAGGGACGCCAGGTTTATGAGGAATGGCAATACCCAGGCCGCCACTCACCCAGGAATACGCAATTCCGGCAAAACCGTCGAGACGTTTGGTGAAGTGCTGATCGATGTAAAACGATCCCTCGTTTAGCGTGCCTGCACAAGAACTTCGGAACCCAGCTGAAGGCGAGCAGGCCGGCGGAGAACGGAAGTCGTTCTGCCGCTGCTGATACCAGGAGAGAGTGAAGTCAGTTTTATGGTAAGTGTACTTTCCGCCCGTCCACCAGA
>Ga0070731_10001132_pt1 | contig 29037 bp, 29 predicted proteins | sample Coa_R1_2_FD_66448 | JGI IMG/M metagenome (GOLD analysis project Ga0070731, IMG submission 66448) | Surface soil microbial communities from Centralia Pennsylvania, which are recovering from an underground coalmine fire - Coalmine... | ecosystem: Environmental > Terrestrial > Soil > Unclassified ... | reverse complement strand
CCGCCGTGTTCGTCGATCGTTTCGGCGCGCGGCTGGCTCGTACGGTATCTTATCGGTCACCCGCGCGTCATTTCGCGCGCCATCGTCGATCCACGGAGACGTCCATGTTCGATTCGATCGCCTGGTTACGTCGTTTCGTCCTTGCCGCTTTGGCCGCAACCGGCGTCGTTTTTTGCAACTCGATTCATGCCGCCGACAGGATCACGCTGACGTTCGCGAACTGGGCATCGGCCGAAGCCACGACCAAGCCCGGAATCGAGAAGGTGATCGCCGATTTCGAGAAGGCGCATCCCGACATCCAGATCAAAAGCGAGGCGATCTCGTTTTCGGACATCGCACGCCAGCTCGCGTTGCGCGTCCGGTCGGGCAATGCGCCCGACGTCGCGGAGCTCGCCGGGAACGACACGATCGTGATCGCCGCGACCGGCAAGCTCGAGCCGCTCGACGGCTATCTGACCGGAGCGCTTAAAACCGAGCTCAAGCCGCAGGCACTTGGCTGGTTGCACTACAAGAACAAGCTGATCGCGTTGCCGTGGACGCTTGCGCCAGCCGGTTTATGGTACGACAAGGCCGTGATGAGCAAGGCCGGGCTCGATCCCGAGAAGCCGCCGCGCACGATCGACGCGTTGATGACCTCGATGGCCGCGATCAAAAAAAGCCAGCCCGACGTCATTCCGCTCGGGCTCGATACGACCAATCGTCCCTTCTCGCTGCAATCGAACTGGCCCTGGATGGCGACGTTCGGCGCGATGCCGATCGGCGGAGGAAAGCCCGACGCCGATTCGCCGGAGATGAAGCGCTACCTCTCGTGGATGCGGGACCTCGCGACGAACAAGTACATCGATCCAGGTCGCAAGATCGGCGAGTTCCGGCCGCTCGCGGCACAGGACAAGGTCGCGTTCATCTGGGACCAGGTACTGCTTCAAGGCGTGATCCAGAACGCGAACAAGATGTCGGACGCCGATTTCTACAAGCACTGGGGCGTGACGACGCAGCCCGCCGGACCGAGCGGCAAGTCCCATACGTTCGAAGGCGGACACCAGCTCGTGATGTTCGCCGATAGCAAGCAGAAGAAAGCCGCCTGGGCCTTCATCGAGTATCTGGCCACGTCGCCCGAAGCCATCAAGCTCTACACGATGGGACCCGAATCGTCGCTGCCGCCGCTCGTCAAGGCGCCCAATGCCGAGCTCGCCGCGAAGCTCGACACGCCGATCTACAGGAGCTTCACGGCGTCGATCATTCCGACCGCAACGACGCCTCCGTTCGGACCGGAGTTCGCGTCCGCATCGACGGCGATCATGGCGGGCGTCCAGCAGGCGGTGACGAGCTCCGAACCGATCGATCGAATCGCGGCATCGATCCAGCAGCAGCTCGAGCGCCGATGAAGGCTGATCATGGCCCGCGGACGAGGGGTGCGCCCGAGATCACGGACGGGAGAAGACCAGCGGTGGCTGGATCCTCTGGTGCTTCCGTCGCTCGCGGTGTTGGCGATCGTCGTCGGCTACCCGATCGTCTATACGCTCGTCCTTTCCGTTCAGGACTACAACCTGATCGGCAACGCGGCGCCGCGCTTCGTCGCGGCGGCGAATTACCAGAAGCTCGTCGCCGATCCGATTTTCCGGCAGGCGCTCGTCAATAGCGCGATGTACACGTTCGGCAGCGTCGCGGTGTCGGCGTTGCTCGGCCTTGCACTTGCGCTTCTCACCGAAGGCTTCATGGGCCGGCACGGGCGCGTGCTGCGCGCGCTGTTGCTCACGCCGTGGGCCGTGCCGTTCGTCGTCGTCGCGTTCCTGTTTCGCTACATGTATCTCCAGAACGGCGGCGCGATCAACGCGGCGTTGCTCGCCATCGGCGCGATCGATGCGCCGATTTCGTGGCTCAACGTGGCGTCGATCGCGATGCCTGCCGTGATGGTCGCCAACATCTGGGCGATGACGCCGTTCTTCTTCCTGTTGTCGAGCGCTGCGCTCGCCGGCATACCGAGCGAGGTCCTCGAATCCGCACGGGTCGATCGCGCGCGCGGGCTGACGATGATCTTCCGCATCAAGCTGCCGTTCGTGCGCAATGCACTGATCGTCGGCAGCCTGCTGATGACAATCTCGAACTTCAACGATTTCGCGAAGATCTGGGCGATGACGCAGGGCGGCCCCGGCTACAGCACGACGACGCTCGTCGTCTACGTCTACCGGCAGGCGTTCGAGAACTTTTCGTTCGGCTATGCCTCGGCGATCGGCGTCGTCTGGCTTGCGATGCTCCTCGCGTTCGCGATCGTTTACGTCCGGTCGATTCGCGTTGTCTGAAATGGCGTCCGCGTCGCAGGCGATACGTGCACCGCTCGCCGCCGTTGCGCGTCGACGAAGGCTCGTCCTCACATCGACACGCTTCGCGCAGGCAATCGCCATCGCGTTCGCGCTCGCATGGAGCCTGGCGCCGGTGTATTGGATGGTAGCAACGTCGTTGAAGACCGAGCTCGAAGCGGCGAACCTGCATCCGACGCCGTGGCCACACGTCGCCACGCTGGCCAATTACGAAGGACTGTTCGGCGAGTCCCTGCCCTTCGCATTGTTTTTCGCGAACACGGTCGGCACCTGCCTCGCGACAGCGGTCGTCGCGGTCGTCATTGCAACGCCCGCAGCCTACGCGCTGTCGCGCGCGCGCTTTCGTCTGCGCGGGGCGATTGCGTATGGGGTGCTCCTCTTCCGCATGCTTCCGCTCGTCGTGCTGCTCGCCCCGCTCTATCTGCTGCTGCTCGACGCGAGGCTTCTCGACACGCGGGTCGGATTGGTCGTCGGATTCACGACGTTCGGGCTGCCGTTCGCGATCTGGATGATGAAGAGCTTCATCGATGCGGTGCCGATAGAGGTCGAGGAAGCGGCCCGCGTCGATGGTTATCCACGCCTGCAAATCCTCATGAAGGTGGTCGCGCCGCTGATCCTGCCGGGCTTGCTGACAACGGGGACATTCGTCTTCATGGAGGCGTGGAACAACCTGATCTATCCGCTGACGTTCGTCACCACGCTCGAGCGACAGACGCTGCCCGCCGCGCTGGTGCTGACGTTCACGGGTCAGTTCAAGACCGATTGGGGCGGCATGATGGCCGCTGCCACGCTGACGACACTGCCGTTGATGATTGCCTTCTTCACCGTGCAGCGGTCGATCGTTCGCGGGCTCACTTCCGGAGCGCTCGCCGGTGCGTGACGCGCGCCGGGTTTTCTGATGGCGCGAATCTCGATCCGACATGTCGAAAAGCGCTACGACGACGTCGTCGCGTTGTCCGATTGCAACCTCGAGATCGGCGACCACGAGTTCATCGTTCTCGTCGGGCCGTCGGGCTCGGGAAAGACGACGCTTTTGCGCATCATCGCCGGGCTCGAGCACGTGAGCGGCGGCGAGCTTCATTTCGACGACGTGCCCGTCGGCGATGTCGACGTCGCCGATCGCGACATCGCGATGGTGTTCCAGAACTACGGGCTCTATCCGCACATGTCGGTGTACGACAACATGGCGTTCGGCTTGCGCCGGCGAAAGCTGCCGTCGGCGCAGATCGACGAGAACGTGCGCCGCACCGCCAGGATGCTCGACATCGAGTCCCTCCTCGCGAGGAGACCCCGACAGCTCTCCGGCGGACAGCGGCAGCGCGTCGCGCTTGGGCGCGCAATCGTGCGCGACCCCGCGGTGTTCCTTCTCGACGAGCCACTGTCGAACCTCGACGCGCATCTGCGCGTGCAGATGAGGGCGGAGATTCTCAAGGTACACCGAGCCGTGGCCGCGACGGCGGTCTACGTCACGCACGATCAGATCGAGGCACTCACAATGGGCGACCGGATCGCGGTGATGCACGATGGACGCATTCATCAGGTCGGCACGCCGGCCGAGCTTTACGATGCGCCGATCGACCGGTTCGTCGCATCGTTCATCGGCACGCCGGCGATGGGATTCGTCGACTGCCGCGTCGCCGGCTCAGCGAGCGCTGTCGAGCTCGTCGCCGATGCGACCCGGATTCGCGTGAGCCCGAAACAAGCCGAGGCACTTGCACGCGCTGGCGGTGACCGCATCACGGTCGGCATCCGTCCGGAGCGGTTGTCGATGATCGCGGAAGCGGAAACCGAAAGAATCGACGTCGCGGTACGCGGCAGCGTAGAGGTCGTCGAGATGCTCGGTGCGGAACTGTACGTCCATCTGTCGACCGCGGGCGGGTCGCTCACCGCGCGCGTGCCGCGGGAGCAGCACGTCAAGGTCGGGGAAACGGTGACATTCGGCGCGAATGCGCGCGACCTGCATCTGTTCGATCACGCAACCGGCACGGCGCTGAAGTAGGTGCGCAGCCGGATGCCCATTATTCGGCGGCGAGCCTTTGGACGAGGTACCGATCCAGTCGTACACTCATTCCCGGGCCACGCGGTACATCGATCCTTCCCTGCACGGCGGGAGGCAGCGCGCCGCCCACCAGCGCGTCGAAGAGCGGCGTCTCCGCGTACTGCACTTCCAGCCTGTCGAGCGTCGGCGATACGGCACAAACGTGCAGGCTCGCCGCATGAGCGATCGGTCCGCTCGGATTATGGGGAGAGAAGGCAACGCCGTGAGCCATGAATGCATCGGCGACCGTCAGCATTTCCCGCAATCCGCCGACGTACTTCACGTCGGGCATCATGACGTCATAAGCGCCGGCGTCGAGAAATGGAGCGAAGCCGCGAACGAGCGACATCTCTTCGCAGCCCGCCAGGCGCACGCCGCGTGCATTCGCGAGCCTTCGCAAATGGCGTAGCGTGTCGAGCATCTCGAGGCTCTCGGGCACGGGGCATTCGAGCCAGTGAAGCCGGTGCGCCGATACGGCATCGAGCACGGTCTTGGCAACAGCGCCATTGAGTCGCCAGTGACAATCGACCATCAATTCGACCTCGGGTCCGACGGCATCGCGAACGGCGCCAACGCGCGCGAGCCCCACACCGAGCAATGCCGGGTCGACAGCACGCGTCGCATCGCCATAAAGTTCGATACCGTCGAACGGCGCGATCTTGATTGCGCGAAAGCCGTCCGCGACGGCACGGCGCGCCTGAATTGCAAAGTCCTCCGGCGTACGCGTCGCGATACCGCGATTGATGTTGGCGTAGACGGCGATGCTGTTTCGCCGCGCTTCGCCAAGCGCGGCGGCGACGCTGATCCCGCGCTGCCGCGCAACGAGATCCCACACCGCCTGATCGAGCGCGGACACGACGGCGAATTCCGGCAAGGATCGCGCGCGCGAGCGCGGTCCCGACAGGTCGACAGCCGCCGGTGCGCGTCCGCGAACCGCGTGCTGGAACCGCTCCAGCGCTTCGCGCATCCGCGATTCGCCCTTGGCGAGCGTTGCTTCACCGACGCCGACGCGCCCGTCCGTGTCGACCAATTCAACAAACGTCCACACCGTCTTCGGCGATACGCGCACTCGATGCCAGCGGATTTCGTTGATCGACGAAGCGTTCATTGATCGAATGGGCGTCCTGCTCACACCCATTGTAGTGAAGGAAACCGTCGCTCTTCGCGATCTTGCGGGGAAGCGCCTGGCCGTCGACGGCAACGCAGAGCTATATCAGTTCCTCGCGCTGATCCGGCAGCGCGATGGAACGCCGCTCATGACATCGCGCGGCCGCATCACTTCCCACCTGGTCGGGCTGTTCTATCGCACGACGCGCCTGATCGGCGAGCATGGGCTCGAGCTCGTCTTCGTCTTCGATGGTGCGCCTCCTTCACTCAAGCACGAGGAGCTTGCACGCAGGCGCGACGTGCGGAAGCGATACGAGCGGGAGATGGCGCAGGCGCGTGCGGAGGGCGATCTCGCGCGCGCGTTTTCGAAGGCGACGATGACCTCCCGGCTCAACCGCGACATGGTCGACGAGGCGCGACAGTTGCTGCAATTGCTCGGCATTCCGGTCGTGCAGGCGCAAAGCGAGGGCGAGGCGCAGGCGTCGCATCTCGCCGCGCGCAACGACGTCTGGGCTGTCGCAAGCAAGGATTACGACAGCCTTCTGTTCGGCGCTCCGCGGCTGCTGCGCTTCCTGACGATCACCGGCAAGGAGTTCCTGCCGAGCAAGGGCGTGTCCCGGTCTCTCACGCCCGAGCTTATCGCCCTCGGTTCCATGCTCGAGCGTTACGCCATCACGCGAGAGCAATTGATCGACCTCGCCATTCTGGTCGGCACCGATTTCAACGCCGGCGTGCGCGGCGTCGGACCGAAGAAGGCGCTGAAGCTCGTTCGGGACCATGGCCGAATCGAGGCGATGCCGCAAGCGATCCGCGACGCCGTCGCCGGTTACGATGCGGTGCGTGCCATCTATCTGCAACCGCGGGTCAGCGACGACTACACGATCGCGTTCCGTGCACCCGACGACGAAGGCGTGATCCGGTTCCTCGCGCACGAGCGAGAGTTTTCGGCGGATCGCGTGCGCGCCGCGCTCGAGCGAATGCGGTCAACACCCTAAACGGACGCAGCAATCCGCCGACAGTGCTCGCGCGCAGCGATAATCACGTTGCGGCTCGCTTCGGGCGTGCGAAACGCCGAATGCGCCGAGAGCGTCACGTTCGGCAGCTTCGTCAGCGGATTGCCGGCCGGAAGCGGCTCCGTGTCGTACACGTCCAATCCGGCGTGGCGGAGATGGCCGGTTCGCAGTGCATCGATCATCGCTATTTCGTCGACAAGCGCGCCACGCGCGGTGTTGACGAGAATCGCGCCGGGCCGCATCGCAGCGATTCGTTCGCGCGAGAGAAATCCGCGCGTCTCGTCGTTCAGCAGAAGATGCATCGACACGAGGTCGCTCTCGGCGAGAAGACGTTCGAGAGGAACGAACGTAACGCCGGGATGCTTTTTCGGGCTGCGGTTCCACGCGATGACGCGCATGCCGCTCCCGCTCGCGATGCGCGCCGCTTCAGCGGCGATCGAGCCGAAGCCGATCAAGCCCAGCGTGCGGCCGGTGAGTTGAATGCCTTCCATCCGCCGCCAGGTTCCCGCGCGCAACTCGCGATCCATTGTTGCGATGTCACGCGCCGCTGCCCACATCAGCGCGATCGCGCACTCCGCAACGGCCGTATCGCCGTAACCCTTGATCGTGTGGACCGCGATGCCGATCGCGGCGAGCTCCTCGACGTTCATGTAGCTTCGCGCGCCGGTGCCGAGGAACACGACGTGGCGCAATCCGACGCATTGCCTGGCGGTCGCGGTGGTCAGGTGCGTGTGGTCGATGATCGCGATGCGGGCGTCGGCAAGAAGCGACGGCAGCGACTTCGGGTCGACATCCGGATCGCGATTGATCCGGAAGGCGATCCCTTCAGCATGCAGCAACTCGTCGGCGACTTCCGCGAGCGCGCGCGTCGCATCGACGAAGACCGCGTTCATGCGGCGAACCGGCGACCCTTCCCGTCGTGCAATCATTGATGGCGTTCTGCCCCAGGAAGCGCAATCGCGGCGAATCTGATCGTTCGGGATATCGATGAATCACTCGTTCGCGCGCTCAAATTAAGGTACTCGTCACGCGTAACGTCCGGCATTTTGCATCGACGGGAGTGACGCCGTTCGATCCATTCGCAACCTGATTCAAGCGGGCGGAATCGCCGCCTCCTTTCATTTGCAGGGGCGATCTCTTGCGCGGCGGCGCCTCCGTCACTCCGCCGGCCGCTGCCCGCTCCACGCAGCTTCCAGCAATTCGCGCAACGCATCGCGCGAAAGCGGCCTGGGGTTGGCATAGGGATTCGCGATCGCGAGATCGGCGGCCCGATCGAGATCGCTCGCGCGAAGGCCGAGGTCACGCAGCGCCCTGGTCGCGCCGTGTTCGCGCGCAAGGTCGTACAGACCCGACGGCGCGTGCGGGCGGCCGATCGCCTTCGCGATCCGTGCCATCGCGGACGCTGCATCCGACGCGTTGTACGCGAGCGCGTGCGGAAGCACGCATGCATGGGTCTCGGCGTGCGGCAGGTTGAAGGCGCCGCCGAGCGTGTGGCAAAGCTTGTGATGCAGCGCCATGCCGACCGTTCCGAGCACCGTGCCGCAAAGCCAGGCGCCGTACAGGCAATCGCCGCGCGCCGCGGAATCGCGCGGATCGGCCGCGATCCCCGGGATTGCGGACGCGATCGCACGAATCCCCGCTTCGGCGAGGAGCTCGCTGACCGGATTGCGGTCCGCCGCATACAAGCCCTCGGCCGCATGCGCGATCGCGTTCATCGCGCTTGCGACGCTCAGTGCCAACGGCAGATCGAACGTCAACGAAGGATCGTAGACGATGACCTTCGGCAGCATCTTCGCGTCGCGCCCGGTACGCTTGATGCCGCCTTCGGTGAGGCCGTAGATCGGCGTCGCCTCCGATCCGGCGTACGTCGTCGGGATCGCGACGATTGGCGCCGTGTGTTCGAGCGCGATCGCCTTCGCGAGACCGGTCGTCGAGCCGCCGCCGATCGCGACGAGCGCATCGGCGTCCAGGCTGCGCGCCTTCGCGCGCGCGGCAAGCGCGATCTCGATCGGCACATGCATTGCCGCGCCATCGAAGATGCCGGCGACCTTGGCGCCCAATGCGTCGGCGATGCGCTCGGCATGCGATCGATGCCCACGCGTCGAAAGCACGAGCACGCGCTTGCTTCCCAGGCGCTCGATCTCGTCGCCGACCTGCGCGAGCGAGCCTTCACCGAAGATCACGCGTGAAGCGTTCGCCGCGTAGGTGAAGCGATTCATGCTGGCGTAGTGATGGCGGAGATCACTCGCGCTCGAACAATGCCTTCGGGTTGTCGACGAGCAGGCGCATACGATCCGCCTCGTTCGGCGCGAAGTCGAAGACCAGATCGGCGAGCGCCGCGTCGTCCGGCATCCGCGCCTGATCGAAATAGCCGGAGTGCGGCCAGTCGGTGCCCCAGAGCATGCGCGTTGGCGCGGCGGCGACCAGCGCGCGTGCGAAGGGAACGACGTCGGCGTACGGCGGCCCTGTCCGGCTGACTCGGTCCGCGCCGGACAATTTCACCCAAACGTTGCCGTGTCCGACCAGTTCGAGCAGCACCCGAAATGGCCGCTGCTCGATGCCCTTCGCCGGATCGATGCGAGCGAAGTGATCGATGACAACGGGTACTGTGAGCTTCGCGAGCCTTGGAGCAAGGACGTCGAGACGTTCGGGCGCCATGTGGAAGTCGATGCACCAGCGAAGCTCGCCCGTCCACGACGCGAATCGATCGAAAACGTTTTCGTCGAGCTCGCCGCCATGCTCGGGATTGAATGCGAAGCGCACTCCGCGCACGCCGGCCGCGTCCATCTCGCGCAAATCGCCAAGCGACAGATGCTCGCTCGCCTTGATGATCCCCGCGAAGCGGCCGTTCGCGCGACGCAGTGCATCGAGCGTCACCGCGTTGTCGGGGCCGTGGACGTTCGGATGAACGCACACGGCGCGCGAAATGCCGAGGCGTTGCGCGAGCGCGATGTACGCGTCGAACGGAGCCTCCGGCGGCGTGTACTTTCGCTTGACCGCGTAGGGGAATCGATCGAGCGGCCCGAACACGTGAAAATGCGTATCCCATGTTCCGGCCGGCAGCGGACGCGCCGGCGGTGTCGTGCCCTCGATGGGACCGAGGCACGGACGGGGCTGCAGCGATTCGCTCGTCATCGCAAAACGGCTACGGGTCGAGAAACACCGTTTCGTCGGCGCCCTGAAGGCGAATCGCGAAGTCGTATCGCGCGACGTCCGCATCGCTTCGCCGCGCGATCATCGTCGCTCGGCGCTCGGCAGGAACCGATAAGAGCACGGGATCGTCATCGTTCGATCGCTCGTCGGCGAAGTAGATTCTCGTGTAAAGCCGCCGATTGATCCCCTTGCCGAAAACGCCCGCGGCGATGTGCGGCGCATGTCGACGCCCGTCGACGTCGATCACGCTTCCCGGCTTGACGGTATCGATCGTGAAACGACCCTGATCGTCGCATGCGAAGCGCGCGAATCCCGTGAACGACGACGTACCGCGCGCATAGTGTCCCTGGCCATCCGCCTGCCAGACCTCGATCAGCGCATCGGGGACCGGCGCGCGTTGCCCGTCGAGCACGTATCCCTTAATCGCGATCCTCTGACCGGCGGCGTTCGGCTGCGCAAGACCGACGCTTCCGACGCCTTCGCGATCGACGGGCGTCAGACAAAACGAGAAAAAGGGCCCGACCGTCTGCGACGGCGTGATCGTCGGCGGCTTGCGTGAAGATTCAGCCACGCGTCGCGTCGTCGCGATGCGTCCTGCGGCGACCGCGAACGACGATGTCGAAGCGGTACGCGAGCGCCCATTCGGATCGCGTCTCGCCGCGATCGAGCGATGCGACCATCGTAGCGCGTGAATGCTCGGGCGCGGTGTTGAAGATCGTGTCGAACGCGAGCAGCGGATCGCCCGGAAAGTACATCTGCGTGACGAGGCGCGACAGGAAGGACCGTCCGAACAGCGACACGTGAATGTGCGGCGCGCGCCAGACGTTGTCGAGGCCACCCACCGGATACGCGCCGGGCTTGATCGTGACGAAGCGATAGCGTCCTTCCCCGTCGGTCAGCACGCGACCCCGGCCCGTGAAGTTCGCATCGAGCGGCGCGTCGTGCCGGTCGACATCGTGCGCGTATCGTCCGGCGGCGTTCGCCTGCCAGATTTCGAGCAGCGTGTGCGGCACGCCGATGCCCTCTTCGTCGAGCACGCGCCCATGGACGATGATCCGTTCGCCAATCGGCGTGCCGGCGTGTTGTTGCGTCAGGTCATCGTCATGCGCGCGAAGCACCTCCGATCCAAACGATGGGCCGGTCAATTCGGTGAGCGTCGGCGCCATCGCGTGGAGCGGTCGAAGCGGCGCGCGCTTGTGCGTGAACAGGTAGTCCTTCGAGTAAGGCGCGGGATGCGCAGCGAGGCTTTCGCGGCGGTACTCGAATTCCGTTGCCTCTGGCGCGGCCATCGCGATCAGTTGACCTTTGCGCCGGTGTCGTGAATCACCTTGGACCATCGCGGCGTTTCCCACCGGATGTACTCGGCGAATTGCTGCGGCGTGCCAGCAACGACCTCGAACTGAATGTCCGTCAGCCGCTTGGTGACATCGGGCGCGTGCAGCGCACGCACGAGCTCGGTGTGATAGCGGTCGATGATCGCTTTCGGTGTGCCGGCAGGCGCCAGAAAGCCGATCCACGCGGTCGCCTCGAAGTCCTTGAATCCCGATTCGATCAGCGTCGGCACCTCGGGCGTTGCTGGAAAGCGGTGCCGGCCGCTGGATGCGATCACGCGCAGCTTTCCATCCTTGAGATACGGCAGGACGTTGCCGGGAACGAGAAATTCCGCCTGCACGTTGCCTGCAAGCAAATCCGCGACCGCCGGCGCGGAGCCTTTGTAAGGGATGTGGACGATATTGAGCCCTGCGGCCGCCTTGAACATTTCCATCGTCAGGTGCGAGGCGCTGCCGATCGATATCGAGCCGTAGCTCAACTTCCCGGGATGCTCCTTCGCGTACTGGATGAATTCGGCAACGTTGTGCACGGGCAACGACGGATTCACCGTGAGGAACTGCGGCGTCATCACCGCGAGGGTGATCGGCATCAGGTCCCTTTTCGGATCGTACGGAAGCTTGTCGAACAGCGTGATGTTGACCGTGATGGGCGCCGTGAATCCGACGAGAATCGTCTGGCCGTCGGGCGCGGATTTCGCGACGAGATCGGTGCCTATCGTGCCGCCCGCGCCTCCCTTGTCTTCGACGATCACCGGCTGGCCGAACGCCTTCTCGAGCTTCGGTGCGACGAGCCGCGCGAGGATATCGACGGTGCCGCCCTGATTGGGCACGATCAGGCGCACCGGACTCGACGGATTCCATTCGGCCGCATGAACGGCGACCGCGAACAGAAATCCGACAACGCCCGACATCAGGCGAGTGACGAACTGCCGGGCCGCCCCAAAGCGCGAATCGCGCCCCCTCCGGGGACATCGAAGCAGCGAAGCTGCGAGCGTCGGGGGGATCATACAAGCGCTGCCGGGCCGCCCCAAAGCGCGAATTGCGCCCCCTCCGGGGGCAGCGAAGCAGCGAAGCTGCGAGCGTGGGGGGTCATACAAAACGCGCATTTCGTTGTCCTTCGCGTTACACGGTGTAGACGGGCTTGTCGGCGACGCCGTCGAGCGCTTCGTTGGCCCACTCGGCAGCACGCACGCTCTTGCCGAGCAGGACCGACGCCGCGCGCACGCACTGAACTTTCGAATCGAGCGCCGGCGCGTCGGCGCCATCCGCCACGTTCGTCGCCGCTTCGTAGAGCGCGCGGCGCGCCATCACGATGGCCTTGTCGGTCGGGACGAGATACTCGTTCTCGTAATTCTGGATCGGCCCCATGCTCTCCTGCAGCGACGCGTCCTGGATCGCGAAACCTTCGACGCCGCTGAACGATCGACGCTCCTTCTGCGCTTCGCGGTCGATCAGCCAGTCGTTGTCGCGATTGGCAATGGGCCGGAACGTGCCATGAATGCATTGCGCATGGATGCCCTCGCCGCGCGTCATCGCCGACAGTTCATCGTCAGGCAGCGGCCGGTCGGGCAGGAAGTTGATGTTCCATGCCCAGCAGTTCTCGTCGTCGATCGGCACCCACATGTGTCCGCCAAGCGCGTGCTCGCCGAACGGCGGGATCAGCGTGAACCAGGGAAATATCCACTGCGTGACGCGATAGTAGAACGAATCGTTCTCGCCATTTCGCCGGCCGAAGATCGTGAGCCCGTGCGGCGCAGCGACGACATCGAAGACCGCATTGCGATCGGCCTTGATGTACTTGTTCGCGGTCGCGCCCCGGTGCATCGGATCCCTGTCGAGCATGTAGCGATGCACCCACGACGCATGCGTCGTGTCGATGCCACCCTCCATCGCCTGCAGCCAGCCCGATTCCTGCCATCGCTTGGAGACGTAGCGATGGCTCGAGGGCAGCGAGCACCATTCGAGTCCCGGCGGTGGCGGACGCTTGTCCGGCGGTCCCATGTAGGTCCAGACGATGTCGCCGAGCTCGATACATGGATAGGCCTTGATCCGCACTTTCGGTGCGATCTGCGGCGCAGAAGGCAGATCGACGCACTGGCCTTGGATATCGTACTTCCAGCCATGGTACGAGCAGCGGATGCCGCATTCCTCGTTGCGCCCGAGAAAGAGCGATGCGCCGCGATGGCGACAGAACTCGTCGACGAGACCGGGCCGTCCCTCGGTGTCGCGAAACGCGAGCAGTCGTTCGCCGAGAAGCTTCACCCGAACGGGAGGACCATCGGGTTCCCCGATTTCGCTCGAAAGCAACGCGGGCACCCAATATCGACGCATCAGGTTGCCCATCGCCGTACCGGGACCGGTTCGCACGAGCGTCTCGGCCATTTCGCTCGTCATCATCGGCAAGCGGCCTCGTTGTATGTACACTTACAAGCACTATGTCACCGGCCCGCAGGAGTGTCAACGGCGTGCTCGACGACCTCTACCACCGTCCGGGCTTCCTGCTTCGGCGCGCGCACCAGATCGCGGTCGCGATTTTCATCGACGAATGCCGCGGACTGCGGCTCACGCCGCCGCAGCACGGCATACTGCTCGCGGTCCATCGAATGCCAGGACTCACGCAAGCCGAGCTCTCGCGTCTGCTCGGCTTCGATCGTGCGATGATGGGCCAGGTCGTCGATGGCCTCGTTCGTCGGAAGCTTCTGCGCCGCGGCCGATCCGTGAGCAACCGGCGCCTGACGTCGCTCACGCTGTCGGCGCAGGGCGCACGGCTCCTCGACGACGCTGCGAGCGTGATGAAGCGGACGTCACGGCGTCTCCTGTCGCCGCTGCGTTCCGGAGAGCGCGAGGTCTTCGTCGAGTTGCTGATGCGCGTCACGAGCGCGCTGAACGATGTCGCGGCGACGCCGATCGAACCGCGCGAGAAATGAATCGAATCGAGGACAACAGCCATGAGCGCTGCCGGGCCGCCGCAAAGCGCGAATTCCGCCCCCGCGGGGGGCAGCGAAGCAGCAAAGCTGCGAGCGTGGGGGGATCATACAAGTCAACGCGACACGAGCAGCATTTCGAGCTGGCACGCGCATGTGTACTTCGACGCCGAGCGGCGCGACACGGCGAAGGCATTGCGCGAAGCCATCGCCGCCCATTTCCGCGATCGTGTGACGCTCGGACGATTTCACGAGCGCCCCGTCGGACCGCATCCGCAGTCGAGCTATCAGCTTGCGTTCGCGCCTGTTGAGCTTGCCGAGGTCGTCGGCTGGCTCGCGCTCAATCACGGCGAGCTCGACGTGTTCCTTCATCCGAACACGGGTGACCAGCTTCGCGATCATCGCGACAGCGCCGTGTGGATCGGCCGCAGCTACGCGCTCGATTTGCGGGCGGTCGGCGGCTGACGAGCCAGCGCACGCGATACGTTTAGCGCTGCATCGCCGCCCACCGCGCGATGATCGTGTGCAGCGCATCGAGGCCGTCGGTCAACGCGGCCGGTCCGGGCTGCAGAATCAGCGGAGACTTGATCTCGTGCAACTCGCCGTTTCGCACTGCGGATATCTCGCCCCAGCCGGCTCGCTCGCGCATCGCGTCCAGACGAAACTTCTTGCCGCACCACGACGCGATGATGATGTCGGGCTCGCGCGCGATGACTTCTTTCGAATCGGCCACGATGCGATTGCGTCCGAGACTCTCCGCCGCGCGCTCGGGAAAAATATCGTCGCCGCCAGCGATCCCGATCAGCTCGCTCACCCAGCGGATCGCGCTGATCATCGGCGCGTCCCATTCCTCGAAGTAGACGCGCGGCCGGCGCGGCAGGCGTTGTGCGGCAGCGCGAACGCCTGCAATGCGCGACTCGAGATCTCGCACATACGCATCGGCCTTCGCGCTCGCGCCGACGAGGGCACCCAGGCGCGTCACGTAGCCGAGGATGCCGTCGACCGAGCGGTGATTGGCGATCCACACCTCGATGCCGTTCTTTACCAGCGCCTGCGCGATGTCCGCCTGCATGTCGGAAAACCCGATGGCGAAATCAGGCTCGAGCGCGACGATCTTTTCGAGCTTTGCGCTCGTGAACGCCGACACGCGCGGCTTCTCCCGCCGAGCGCGGACCGGACGCACCGTGAAGCCCGAGATGCCGACGATGCGCTGCTCCTCGCCGAGCGCGTAGAGCACTTCCGTTGGTTCCTCCGTCAGGCAGACGATGCGCTCGGGAAATCTCATGCAACCTCGTGCACCGATCGATGTCTCGTCACCCGCTCGGTCATAAACCGAAGACGCGCTTCGCGTTGGCGGAACGAACCGCATTCGTCTGCTCGCTCGGCAGGCGCGCCGTGTTCGCGAACGCACCTTTCGTGTCGTGGACCTGGTGCGGCCAGTCGGTGCCGAACATCACCTGGCTCGCTCCCGCGACCGAGATCAGATACTGGAGCGCGCCAGGGTTGTAGGTGATGCAATCGTAGTAGATGTGGCGCAAATAGTCGGTGGGCCTGCGCTTCATTCGCCGCCGGCTCGGGATTTCGACCTCGTCGCCTTTCTCGAAACGACCGACGAGATACGGCAGCGTTCCGCCGCCGTGCGACGCGATGATTTTCACATTGGGAAAGCGATCGAAGAACCCGTCGAACATCATCCGCGTGATCGCGAGCGTCGTGTCGAACATGAAGCCCACCGACCAGCTCAGATCGAATTTCGTCATGTCCATCATGTCGACGCCCGGCGGATCGGTCGGATGCACGAGCACCGGCAGGCGGCGCCGATCGATCTCGGTCCAGATCGGCGCGAAGAATGGATCGGTGAGGCTCCGGCCCGAAACGTTGGCGAGCACCATCACGCCCGCAGTGCCGTTGGCGCATGCGCGCCCGAGTTCCTCGATCGCGCGCGGCGGATATTCCCACGGCAGCGAAGCGAGCCAGCGAATGCGTCCGGGATACGTCGCCTGCGCCTGCGCCATCGTGTCGTTCGATTCGCGCGCCGCCCGGCAGCTCACTTCTTCGCCGCCCCAGTAGACGTTCGGACATGTGAGCGAAACGATCGACACGTCGATGCCCGCCGCATCCATGTGCTCGATGCGGAGCCGATAGTCGAAGTGCCCGCGCTGTGGAATCACCACCGGCGTGTCGCCGCGAAATACCTCCTCCTGGCCATCCGGCCGCGTCTTGATGTTGTAGATGCCGCCCTCCTTGCGCAGCAGCTCGAGCCAGCTGGCGGTGAACATATGGGTGTGCACGTCGATGACGGTCATCGGTTTTCTCCGAAATGCGGATTGCGACAGGGTTCAGTGCGCCAGGATCTTGCCGAGAAACGCTCGCACGCGCGGGCTTTGCGAACGCTCGAAGAACTCGTCCGGCGCGGCCATCTCGACGATCGCGCCCTCGTCCATGAACAGGATGCGATCGGCGACCCGGCGCGCGAAGCCCATCTCATGGGTGACGGTGATCATCGTCATGCCTTCGGCCGCCAGGCTCTCCATCGTTTGCAGCACCTCGTTCACCATTTCCGGATCGAGCGACGCCGTCGGTTCGTCGAACAGGACAAGCTTCGGCTGCGTGCACAACGCGCGCGCAATCGCCACTCGCTGCTGCTGTCCGCCGGAAAGTTGCGCCGGATATTTTCGCGCGTGGTCGATCAATCCGACGCGGCGCAGGTAGTGGCGCGCGCGCTCATCCGCTTCATCCCGGCCGATGCCGCTGCCCCATACCGGTCCGACCGTCAGATTCTGCAGCACCGTCATGTGCGGAAACAGGTTGAACTGCTGGAATACCATCGCGGCGCGCCGATTGATCGCAAGCCGCGCCGCCCGGGTGATATCGCCCGCGCGCACGTCGACGCCGCAGACGCGCAACTCACCTTCGTCGAAGGGTTCGAGGAGGTTCATGGTTCTGACGAGCGTCGATTTGCCCGAGCCCGACGGCCCGCAAATCACGATGCGCTCGCCGCTCGCCACCTGCAGTTCGATATCACGCAGCGCGTGGTACTCGCCGTACCATTTGTTGATGCCGCGCAGGCGGGCGATGTCGGCGTCTTGTTTCAAGGATCAGCGTTGCGTTTCCAGCCTGCGACTGTAGCGCGACAACGCGTAACACACGAAGAGGTAGACGAGCGCGAGAAACACATAGCCCGACGTCAGGATGTTCGAATCGCCCATCCAGTCCGGCGACTTGGCGCCGTTCTCGACGGCGGCGAGCAGGTCGTCGATACCGATGACCGAAAGCAGCGTCGTTTCCTTGATGATCGAGATCATTACGTTGACGAGCGCGGGCACGACCGCCGTCACCGCCTGTGGCAGCACGACGAGGCGAAGCGTCGCGAAATCGGAGAGGCCCACCGTCGTGGCCGCCTCGATCTGGCCGCGCCCCACCGATTGCAGTCCGCCGCGGAACACCTCGGCCGCCATTGCCGCATTGAACAGCGCGAACGCAATGACGGCGCGAAAAAAGAGATCGATGCCGGCGCCTCGCGGCAGGAACATCGGCAGGAGCGTGACGGCGATGAACAGCACGGCGAGAAGCGGCACCGAGCGCATGCCTTCGACGAACGACGCGCACACGAAGCGCACGACCGGCATTCGCGAGCGGCGCCCGAGTGCGAGGCAAAGGCCGGCCGGGAGTGCCGACGCGAACGTGAGCAGCGCCACGACCATCGTCAAAAGCAATCCGCCCAAGCGCGTCGGAGGAACAACGGAAAGCGGGCCGCCGCCGAGGAGCAGCAGCGCGAGCGCCACCGGAAGCACGACGAAGCCCGCGAGCACTCGACCCAGTGGTTCGACACGCGAGCGCCGAATCACCCAGAGCGCGAAGAGGCCAAAGGCCGCGAAGCTCAGCCACACGCGCCAAAGCTCGCTCGTCGGGTAGTCGCCGACGAGCCAGGGTTTCCAGCGCGCCGCGATGAACGCCCAGCACGCGCCGCTGCCGTTCGTGCAGGCCTCGCTCGACGCGCCCTGCCAATGCGCGTCGACGATCGCCCACTGAAGGAAACGCCAGGCGAAGACTGCGCAGACTGCGGTGACTGCGAGCAACAGTGCACCGATCGAGCTCGATGCGAAGGGTCCGCGACTCCAACGCATGGTGGCATCGATTACGTGACCCGCGCGCATCTCGATCACGCGCCGCCGCGGCGAAGCAAGCGTGCGTTGACGACGCCGACGATCAACGCGATCGACAGATTGAGCGCGGCGTAAAGCACGATCACGAGCGTCATCGCTTCGAGCGCCTGGCTTGTCTGGCTCGCGATCGTGCCGCCGACGATCTGCATGATGTCCGGGTAGCCGATCGCAGCGGCAAGCGATGAAGCCTTCGCGAGCGTCTGGTACTGCCCCCCGGCCGCGGGCAACGCGACGCGCAGAGCCTGCGGCAGAACGATCAGCAACGCCGCGCGCAAACCGCTCAAACCCAACGTGGTTGCGGCCTCCATCTGACCGCGCGGTACCGCGAGAATGCCGGCGCGGAAGATTTCGGCGAGAAACGCGCTGTTGTAGATGGACAGACCCAGCGTCAATGCGATCAATTCGGGCAGGACCGCGATGCCGCCGTTCACGGCGAAGCCTTCGACGTGCGGCCACGAGACATTGAATCCGGCTGTCCACGTGAATACCAGTCGCGGCAGGAACAATCCGCGGTTATTCAGCACGATGCCTGCGAACTCGACGCTGTCGGTCACACCGGGCAGCAGCGCGATCGCCAGCGCATACCAGAACAGGATTTGCAGGAGCAGCGGAATGTTGCGAAACAGCTCGACATAAAGCGACGACGCGCCGCGGATCAATCCGGTTGGCGTGAGCCGGCCGAACGCGACGAAAAGCGCGACGAGCGTGCTCAACACGCTCGACAGAATGACGACGAGCAGTGTGTTCAGCACGGCGACGACGATCGCGTCCAAATACGAGGAAGCCGGACCGAACGAGATCAGGCTCTGTGCGATCTGAAAGCCTGCCTGTGCATCGAGAAAGCCGAACCCATGCGCGACGCCGAGCGCGCGCGCATTGGCGATGAAGTTCACTACCGCTCGCCATGAGAGCAGCACAACCACCGCGACCAACGCCGCTTGCATGACCCAGCCGGGCAGCCGCTCGCGCAGAAGCATTGGCGAATGCAAAACCGCGAACCGCGGCTGCACCGGGGCTCGACGCATCCGCATCGCGTGTACGGCCCTCGTGCCTCAGCGAACGGGAATCGACATGATCAGGCCGCCATTGGCGACGAGCGCGTTGCGGCCGCGTTCGAGTCGCAGCGGCGTGTTGGGACCGATGTTGCGATCCCAGATCTCGCCATAGTTGCCGACGGCCTTGATCGCCTTGTAACCGAAATCATTGGCGACGCCGAGCTTGCTTCCGAAATCGCCCGTCACACCAAGCAAGCGCTGCACTTCAGCGTTTGACGAGCTGCGCTGTGCATCGGCGTTCGCCCGCGTGACGCCGAGTTCCTCGGCGGCGACGAGCGCATTCAGCGTGAAGCGCACCAGCGCTTCCCAGCGAGGCTGCCCTTGCGCGACGACCGGTCCGATCGGCTCGTTCGAGATGGTCTCGGCCAGCACCTCGTAGTCGTCACGGTTCGGCAGTTTCGCGAGGCGCGCGGCGAGCCCGGAGCGGTCGTTGATCACGGTGTCGCAGCGTTTCGCGACGAAAGCGTCCCACGCCTGCTCCGCCGAAGCGAACGTGACGATCTTGTACTCGAGCTTGTGCGCACCGAAGTAGCCGGCGACGATCAGTTCGGAGGTGCTGCCTTGCAACGTGCAGATCGTCGCGTTGTCGAGATCGGCGATCTTGTTGACGCGCGACTTCTTCGGCACGACGAAGCCTTGACCGTCGAAAAACATGATCTTCGGAAACTTGAGGCCGCCGATGTCGCGGCTTTCGGTCCACGTGAAGCGATGCGTCAGCACGTCGACGACGCCGGTCGGCAATCCCGCAAACGCCGTCTTGAGATCCATCGGCGTCAACTGGATCTTGGTCGCGTCTCCAAGCGCGGCGGCGGCAATCGCCTTGCAAAGATCGATGTCGAAGCCTTCACGCTTGCCTGCGTTGTCTTCCGCCGAGAAGCCGGGCGCTGCGAGCGTCACGCCGCATTTGACGACGCCGTGCGCCTTGACATCGTCGAGAACGTCGGCGTGGGCGCCGCTGTTTGCAAAAACAATGAGGGCGAGCGTCGCGAAGAACTTCCCCGCGATCGAAAACCTGGTGCCAAGGCGCATGTGTGGTCTCCCATGGAAGTCGCGATCGCATTCGCGCGGTATGACCGCACGGCTCGCGCCGGTGTCGGCCGGGCGGCGCGCGGAACCGAAACGGATGCGAGGATACGCGAGAAGACGCGGCGCGGACATCGGACGAGCCTGGCGTGCAAACAGCCCGAGGGCTTCCGTCAGCTTGCGGGGCGAATGTGCCAGCTCACCGCCTCCGACGAACGTGACCCTCCATTGCGTTCTTTTGTGCGAAAGTGTGTCGCCTGCCCCACGTCGGGAGGTTTTCGCGGCTACCGCATTTCCATCGGTGATTTCGTCACGATCGGTCGCTCCATGCGACGTGGTCGTGATCGGCTACATCACTGCGAACCTTGGCCTTGGCGTAGCCGCGCGCGGGCTTATCACCGCGCTGGCGTCGCAGAGGTTCCGGGTGCGTGCATTCGATATCGACCCGGGCGGCATGCGCACGGGGAAGGAGCTCGACTTCACGCCAATCCTCGAGCGTTCGCTCGATGCGTTGCCGGCGGGGCTCACGATCTGGGTCGGCGGCGCCGGCGATCTGGGCAGCGAGGTCCTTCGCCTGCGCTCGCGCTACCTGCGACGCGATTGCTACAACGTTGCGGCGGTGTCGTGGGAACTGCCGGCCTTCACGCGGCTCGACAGCATGATGCTCCGCCTTTTCGACGCCGTGCTTGCGCCTTCGCAGTTCATCGAGCACGCGGTGCAGTTCGATTCCAGTGGCGTACGCGCAATCCATGCGTCGCGCTGCTTGCCGACGTTCCCTCCGCTGCCATACGGCCGCCGTGACTTCGGGCTGCCCGACAGCGGGACGCTCTTCGTTACGAGCTTCGACACGATGAGCGACCTCGAGCGCAAGAATCCGGTCGCTACGGTGCGTGCGTTTGTCGCAGCACTCGGCACACGGAAGGACGCGTGGCTGGTGGTCAAGATCAACAACGCACGGCGGCGAGGCTCGGACGAAATCGGCATGCAGCGGCTGCATGCCGAGCTGTTCGGCTTGCCGAGAGTCATCGTGATCGATCGTGAAATGACGTACCAGCAGACGCTTTGCCTTTACGCGAGCTGCGACGTGTACGTTTCGCTGCACCGCGCCGAAGGGGTCGGACTCGCACTGCTCGAGAACATGGCGCTTGGCAAGCCCGTAATCGCAACCGCGTGGTCGGGCAACCTTTCTTTCATGAACGAATCGACGAGCGCACTCGTCCGTTACGACCTCGTTCCAGTGCGCGCTCGCGTTCCCCAATACCGGGCGAGCGTGCTGCCTCGCGGCGCTCGGTGGGCGGATCCGCACATCGATCACGCGGCGCACTGGATGCAGCGGCTGTACGATGACCCGCATCTGCGCCGGCGCATGGGACGCGCCGGGCAGATTGCCGTGGGAGAGCACCAGCGCACCGCGCACGCATGCGAGTACATGCGCGTGCTGATGGCGCTGCGAGAACAGCATGCCGAGCATCCGCGGCGATCGATGGATCGAGCCGAGCGGCTCGCATGCTATGAGCGTGCAGTCACCCACCTGCCCGTGCATTCGTGGATGCAACGGCGCGCCCGCAAGTGGTTGGATAGGCATTTGCTGTGGCGCTTCAATCGCGCGTGACCGACAGTTAGCGGCGCATGAGCAACGTGCTTTCACGCTTCCGCTTCAGAGGCGACTTCGACCGGCCGCACGAGTTGAACCTTCAGCGCTCGCAAGGATGCCTATGGCCCCCGCTGAAGCATCGTTGCAATGGCCTTTTCCAGTTCTGCGGCGCAAACGGGCTTCGACAAAATGAGTGTCGCCTCGCGCGGAATGACATCCTCATCGGTGAGCGGCATCCCGCTGACCAGGATGGTCGGTAGCGTTGGAAAGCGGTGCCGCAGAACGCGCACGAGATCGAGGCCGTCGACATTGGGCATGCGAATGTCCGAGATTACAAGGCTAATCTCGGAGTGATCGTCAAGCAGGTCCAGAGCTTCTCGTACAGAAGTTGCGGGAATGACTGCGTAACCGGACGTTTGCAGGAGGATCTGAAGCGACTCAACGATGTCCTGGTCGTCGTCGATCACAAGTAGGGTAGCAAGTGGGAACGACATTGCTCACCGATGGTAGTGGTCTTCGAACGATGTTACTCGCTTTGCCCGCCAACGCCGCCGGCGCATTCGTACGGGCACAAACGTCAGCGGTCAACGATGGAGGATGCTGCGAATCGCGTGGCGTGCCCGGAGCTCCAGAACATCCAATGCCTTGGCAGCGAAATACGATTCGGTAGACATCAGCGCTCCACCGAGAGCGATGGCGAGGATGCCGGGACCGGGCAACACAAGCGCGACCATGCCGACAACGATGAGCGCGGCGCCAGCGCCGATCATCACCGGCTTACGAATCGCGCCATGGCGGGCTGAGTGATTACGGCGCTTGTAATGGTCGCGGAAACGATGGCCTGGTTTACCCGCCTTGACTTCGGACCAGGTGCGCTGTAGCTGCTTCAACATCAAAACGTCCTGCTCGATAGGCTCGGTTTTTCCATTCTCCTGTGTCGCCACGGTATGAGCAATTGGCGTCAGAGGCTCGAGGCGGCGGAAGAGATGACTGGTGGTGCTCCGAAAGCGAACGGCAGCACTCCCCGAGGCGACGGTCTACTGCCTTCATACCATGGCACCTGCTAGGCCTTTCGATCGGGTGCCGCCGGCACGTCGCTACTCGTGGCCGGTTTTCCTGCTGGTTGGTCGAAAGCTTCTACGCGGTGTTCCAACCCAGCGACGAAATTCAGTTTCTGCCTGACATCCATGATGCGCGGAGCAGTAGCATGCTTCGTGGCGATTCCTCACTCTCTAACGGATGAGAAGCTCTTGAGATACAAAAATCCATGGTTGAGTCTATGGCTCAGCGGCGCGAACACCGTGCTCGGCTCAGCTCGGTCTGCATGGCTGCGCGAGGCGGGACGACAACGAGCAGCGTTCATCCGGACAGTGCAACGGCAAGCGACTGATTTCTGGGTCGGAACCGCCGCACCCCGCCGCAAGCGAAGGCGGTGAGCCAGGGGCGAACGGCCCGTCGACCGATCAAGCCGCGTGTTTCCGGCGGAAACCGGCCGTGACTTCCACCGAACGGACGCGAACGAAGTGAAGGAAGCGGCGAACGCGCTTCTCACTTTTGCGCTGGGCTCACGCGCACGGCGTAAGCCGCATCGCGACAACCGAATCGGACGACTCCTGACTTCTCTTTATACCGAAGTCAACTAGCCTTGCCGCAGGGTGGGCATTATCGGGGAATCTTTCAAGACACCCCCGCACCGTGCCGCCGAAACCCGTGGAGGCCATTGTGTTCAGAAAATCCGTTCTCGTTATCGCGATCCTCGCCATCTCCGGCTGCGCGACGTTTCCAGAGCGCGACCCTGCGCTGGACAATGCACGGTTGTCGCTAGACGCAGCCGAAGGCAATCCGCAAGTTGCGACGTATGCACCCACCGAGCTCGACCAAGCGGCGGCCACACTCCGCCAGGCCGACGACCTTGCCGCGAACGGCGGCCGGTACAGCGATGTGCACTCGCTCGCCTTACTTGCCAGTCAGCGTGCCGCGGCGGCGCAGGACGTGGCGCGCCTTCGTAGCGATCAGGCGGCACTCGCGGCGCAGCGCACCGCGAGCGATGCGCGCATCCAGGCCGACATCAGTCAGCGACAGGCCGACGCAGCACAGGTCCGAGCGGCGGAGGCGCAGCATCAAGCCGACGAAGCCCAGCGCCTCGCTGCTTCTACCCCGCCGGCCAATTATGACTACAGGCGCCAGCAAGGCGAGACCCTTTACGAGGCTCCCGTTATCTCCGTACGAGCCGTTGTGGGGCCACCGCAGGAGCGCTGCTGGGTGGAGCGCCGGGTCATAGATACTGGCACGGGCGGCATCAATGTCCCCGGCGCAGTCGTAGGAGGCGTCGTTGGGGGCATCCTCGGCCACCAGATTGGCAGCGGCCGCGGCCAAGATGTCGCAACCGGGATTGGCGCAGCCACCGGCGCGGTTGTGGGAGCTAATGCAGGTACCACTGCCCCCGCATATACACAGGATGTGAGACGTTGCGAGAGCATCGCCGCAGCGGGACCACTCGATTACTGGGACGTCACCTATAGCTTCCGCGGATACGAGCATCACGTGCAGACCACGAGTCCCCCTGGCCGAAAGATCCTCGTCAATGCCGACGGCGAGCCGCGAATTTGATGTTGGCCGCGGCATAACAACGGTTCGCCAAGTGATTCGGCCGGCGCAATTGCCGGCCGATTCCTTTTGATCATGCGCCCATCGAAAGCAAGCATTGACGTGCCCACTTCGACACGCCTGCGCCGCTATACCCTCGAATTGAACCGTGTTGCAGTTGCTGGTTGGATCTACGATCGCTGACCAGTGCGGCTCGTGTGACCGCTCGCCGCCACTCGTGGCAACGATGACCACGCTATGCGCTCGCGACACTGCGGGCATCGCACGAACTTGCCTTCGTGGTCACTACAAACGGTCGGTTCCCCCGCCCCATGGAGTCCACGAATTGCCCGAAGGATGGTGCCACAGCCGGCAGTGGGGCATACGACGCGATTCATGTTTTGGCCATCCGATAAAGACGATGTCGAATCCATGCGTGAGTCAAACGTTAAAGAGTGGTTGCGCTCGATTGCCCTCTTTTCGCGCCGGCCGCGATTTGCGTTGCCGTTGCGCGCAAATGTCGTTTGACGCCACATGCGTGAGTAACAAGACCGACAATAAACGCGACAGCGCTACAATAGCTATCAGCACACTCCTAAACACCAGAGAGGACGATGCCTACGAGGCGAGACATCCGCGGCCGCCGGCAATTGGTGCACGCCCGAGGTTCGCTCTCTCGTTCATCAAGAGCAAGCCAGCGCCTAATGGTGCTTTGAGCGCTTCGCGGGGTGAATAGCGCTGATTCTCGATCTTGACCTTCTGTTGGCTGTCGCCGGATACGGTCGCGTCTATGGTCGGAAGGGCAACGAGCCTCGCGGAACGCCGCCGATCCGCTGATCTCCTTCTTGAGGCGTTGCCGGTAAGCTGTGACTGCCGGGGGCCCGACGATTGCTCCATCCGTTCGGATGCGGTTCTTTCCTACGTCAGTTTCGGCCTTTTTCCCGTGGTGCCACGGTAACCGACATGAAACAGTTCACCCGCGACAATTATTGTAGTAACCGGGGCTACAGCGCCTCGACAGCCAAGGAGGATTTTCGTGGGCAAATATTTTCTCGCGTGGCTCTTGGGTGTTCCCGCCGTTATTTTGGTGATCATTTACGTTTTCATGCATTAGCGGAGCAGCTCACAGGCTCGACGTCACCGGTCGCGCGCTTCGCAGACGTCTGCCGCATGGACGAACGCTTCAGACGTGGCGAAGTTTTCGAGCCCTTGGCATCGAAGCACGCCAATTGTTTCTCGCAAGCGAGCGAGGGTGCGCAGGGGCTCGGCGCGTGTCCGCGGTGGTTAGCATTGCATCGAGTTCCACGGCCGCCGTATCCGGCGTCCCATTGAATCCGCCGCTTTGTGATCGTGTCGGATCGCGCACTCACCAGCACCACGGGCGCTGCCTCCGAGCACAGCGAGTCATTTCTCGAAAAGCTCGGTCCTGGCCTGATCACCGGAGCCGCCGACGACGACCCAAGCGGCATCGCCGCGTATTCGCAGGCCGGTGCGCAGTTCGGTTATTCGCTGCTTTGGACGCTCTTCTTCACTTATCCACTGATGGTTGGAATCCAGGTCATCAGTGCACGCATCGGACGTGTGAGTGGCTACGGCTTGGCGGGCAATATTCGTCGCCATTATTCTCCAGCCCTCCTCTACACGCTGGCCGGATTGCTACTGCTTGCGAACACGATCAATATCGGAGCCGATATAGGAGCGATGGCCGAAGCACTAGCGCTACTTGTTGGAGGGCCACGCCACCTTTACATCGTGGCGATCGGCGCCTTGTGCATCGTGCTGCAGGTGTTCGTCTCGTATCACCGATATGTGCGGGTTCTCAAATGGCTCACTCTTTCGCTTTTTTCGTACGTCGCCGTGGTAATTGCCGTCGATATGCCGTGGACAGCGGTAGTTCGCGGCACATTGATGCCGTCTCTGAGTCTGAATACCGACTACCTGACGACGTTGGTGGCAATCTTCGGTACTACGATCAGTCCCTACCTTTTCTTCTGGCAGGCGTCTCAGGAATGCGAAGACTTGCGCGCCGTAAAGGCAGACAAACCTTTGCACGATCATCCCGAGCAGGCGCCGCGCCAACTGCGGCGAATCAAGATCGACACCTATATCGGAATGGGTTTCTCTAACCTCATCGCATTTTTCATCATGCTCACCACCGCCGCGACGCTCCACGCACACGGCATCAATGATATTCAGTCGTCAGCCCAGGCGGCAGAAGCGCTGCGGCCGATTGCCGGAAGATTCGCTTTCCTGCTGTTCAGCATGGGCATCATCGGCACTGGCTTGCTCGCGGTGCCGGTACTGGCGGGATCGTCGGCGTTTGCCCTGGCGGAAAGCTTTCGATGGCGGCGCGGACTGGACCTCGCGCCGCTTCGGGGTGCGCGCTTTTATGGCGTGATCGCGCTTTCGACACTGATCGGTGTTGGTTTGGGCTTCAGCCATATCGATCCGATCAAAGCCTTGTATTGGGCGGCAGTCATTAACGGTGTGATCTCGGTTCCGATCATGTTCACGATGATGCGTATGGTCGCCAACCCGAAGGTCATGGGCTCGTTTGTCGCCACGAAACGGCTGGCTGTACTGGGGTGGCTGGCAACTGCCGCCATGGGCCTCGCGGTCGCCGTGATGTTGCTCCAGATGCTAAGTTAGCGGACGGCCGCGTGTCCGGCGCGGCCGAGCCACCGAGCATCGACCCGTCGAACCGGTCGATAATTCGCTCGAGCCGACAGTTACCGATGTCTCCGGTATAGAGCGTTATCGATGTAACCGGAAACCGGAAGACCATCACTGTAATTACAACGCTACTCACTCTCGCGCGGGAGCCGAATCCTAATCCCAATCTCCGCATGCTGAGTGGCCGCGTTCACTGAGTCGTTGAGCGCATCGAGCATTCCGTCGATGTGAACCGCCCCAGGATTCCCGGAGACTCCATATTTTGAGAGGATGGAGTTATTACCGCGTTCTGGCAGCAGGCCGAATTGCCAATTTGATGTCACGTATTTACGTAAAGCTCAATAGAAGGTCGACCGGATCGAGCGCCGCGAATTGGCCCCGCAGGCTCTCTTTCGTTGAATCGTCTAATGCAGATGAAACCAGTAGCCGTTGGTACGGCGTGAGCGGTGCGTGGTACTGCTTGCGCACCAGTGCGCCGTCGCGTTGCTTGCTCTTCAATTTGAATGATGGCTGAAAGAAATTGATGTAGAGCCGGGCGCTCTCATACAGCTGGGCGAGCGCACCGGCGGCAGCAATGCCACTAAGCCGTCCATAGCCGACCAGTCGTCTTACGACCGCGCCATTCTTCTGCTCGACCCACGCTTGATCGTTCTTTTTATAGGCCCTCGAGCGCGTCCATTCGAGACGTTGCTCCTCACAATGATCACGCATGCTTTCGTTCATGAACACGGAGTCGTTGTCGGTGTCGACGCCGCGCATCGCAAACGGAATGCGTCCCTGAACCGATTGAAGCCGAACAGTCGCTCGAGAAGATTGGTGGTACGGGTCGCCTTGCGATGCGCAAGTGGCAGCTTCAGTTGGGCGATGCAGGCGGCGAAGTCGTCGAGGAAACACGCCGTGGCTGCCGGCAGTTCGCGCTCGTAGGTGCGCACCAATTCGTCGCACAACAGTTCGGCGAGCTTTGGGCTGGCCGCCGTGTACGTGCTCCAGGCCGCCGATTTCACTTCCGGCCACTTCTCCAGCGGCACCTTTGACTCGAGGTTGCGCATCTTGTGCGCGAGGCATCGTTGTCGCAGCGAACGCGGAAACGCTTCCTCCACCGCGCGGATCAAACCGGGAGCACCGTCACTACTGACAAGCAGCGGATCGCACAAGTTGCGATTCTTCAGATCGCGCAGGAAGTCCCGACAGCTCGCCGTGTCCTCCTTCGTCCCCGGCGAGAGAGCCCGAGCAACACTTTCTTGCCCTCAGCGGTGAAGCCCCAGGCAGCGAGCACCGCTTCGCGCGGTTGCCCCAGATGCAGCCGCTCGGCAATGCCGTCGACAAACAGATAGAGCACTTCGAATTCGGCCAGATCGCGGGCGGCAAACGCCTGGTAGTCCGCCCACAGCCGTTCGGTCACCGCGGAGACCGCCGAGCGCGACAGCACCGAACCACCCGACTCATCGCGAAACGCCGCTTCGATGTCTCGGGTCGATAGCCCGCGCGCATACATCTCGATGGCCAGGCGCTCCAACTGCTCCGAGCGGCCACTGATTACTTCGCGGATCTTCGAGCGAAACGGTTCGGCGCGATCGGCCACCTGCGGCACTGCGAACTCGATCGCGCCTTCGGCACTCTTCAGTCGCCCCAGTCGATAGCCGTTGCGATAGCCGCTACCCGACTTAGCTCCGTGCTCGTAGAACTCTCGGCCCAGCGCTTCGCTGACCTCTTCTTCAAGCGCCTCCTCGACAATTAGCCGCGCCGCCGCGCGCACGAGCTCGCTCTTCTCGACCGCCTCGCCCTCGCCGCTGATCATCGCTTCGATTCGTTTGCGCGTCGCTTCTGGCGCCGGTACTCTTGCCATCGGGATGCTCCTTTGGTTGTCCGATTCGAACGCGGCCAAACGTTCAAACCGGAGGATGCATCCCACTTCAATTTTCCAGCAAGTCTAGGACTTCACCGCTCTGGATCAAAAGGCAAAGCTTCGTTTGATACATGTGATCGATGAACATGTCGCACATCAGATTGAGGCCATCAGCAGCTCTCGCAAACTGCTTGCCTCGGTGGAGCGCCA
>Ga0070731_10001131_pt1 | contig 29039 bp, 23 predicted proteins | sample Coa_R1_2_FD_66448 | JGI IMG/M metagenome (GOLD analysis project Ga0070731, IMG submission 66448) | Surface soil microbial communities from Centralia Pennsylvania, which are recovering from an underground coalmine fire - Coalmine... | ecosystem: Environmental > Terrestrial > Soil > Unclassified ... | reverse complement strand
GGCGACGCACGGCTACATGCCGCTGCTCAGCCGCGACGAGAGCATCGATCTGCAGTTCCGGGTCGCGGTCGCGACGCACGTCCGGCACTTCGGGACGGCGCCGAAGGGGGCGTGGCTGCCGGAGTGCGCCTACCGGCCGCGGTACGAGTGGACGCCGCCGGTCGGCCCGCAGAGCGGCAAGGTCCGCTACCGCCGCCGCGGCGTCGAGGAGCTGCTGTCGGCCCACAACCTGGGCTTCTTCTTCACCGACATCCATCTGATCCGGGGCGGGCGCGCGCTCTCCGCGTACGGCGATTACTTCCCGCGCCTCAAGGCGGTGCAGGGGCCGGAGGCGCAGCTCACGCGGCGCGGCGACCAGACGCCCTACGCCCCCCGCCACGTGGCCTCGCGCGGCGGCACCGGGGATGCCGTCGCATTCGTGCGCGATCCGGAGGCGACGCAGCAGGTCTGGAGCCGCGACGCCGGCTACCCCGGTGACGGCGAGTATCTCGAGTTTCACAAACGGCACTTCCCCGGCGGGCTCCGCCTGTGGCGCGTCACGGACCCGAAGGCGGACCTCGGGGACAAGCAGCCCTACCAGCCGGACCGGGCCGCGGAACGCGCCCGGGCCCACGCCGAGCACTTTGTGGGGCTCGTCGCCGGCATCCTGGATCGGCACGTCCGCCGGTCGGGCGGCCCGGCGGTCCTCTGCGCCCCGTTTGACACCGAGTTGTTCGGACACTGGTGGGCCGAAGGACCGGCGTGGCTCGAGCACGTGCTGCGCCTTGCCGCCGAGGGCCCGGTGACCTCGACGACCGTCTCAGCGTGCCTCGACCGGTTTCCCGTCCAGCCCGCGATCACGCTGCTCGAGGGGTCGTGGGGCGAGGGCGGCGACCACCGGGTCTGGCTGAACAAAGACACCGAGTGGACCTGGGAGATGGTCTACCAGGCGGAAGACGACCTGTGGGCGCTCGCCGCGGCGCCCGGATGGCAGCGCAGCCCGCTGCTGCGGCGCCTCGTCGCTCAGATGGGACGGGAGCTGCTGCTGCTGCAGGCGTCGGACTGGCAGTTTCTCATCACGACGTGGGCCGCGCGCAACTACGCCGAGACGCGCTTCGCGGAGCACTGCGCGGACTTCCGGCGGCTGCACGAGATGGCCAAGCGCGTGCGCGACGGCGGGGCCTTGACGTGGGACGAGGAACAGTTTCTCGCCACCAAGGAAGGACAGGACTTCTGCTTCCCGGACGTCGCGGAGCACATCGAGGCCGCCGCGGCGCTGCCGAAGGCCTAGCGTGGCGGCCCGGTCGCGGATCCTCGGGCTGATTCTCGCCGGCGGACGGGGCGAACGTCTGCACCCGCTGACGAAGGACCGCAGCAAGCCGGCCGTGCCCTTCGGCAGCAAGTACCGGATCATCGACTTCGTGCTCAGCAACTTCATCAACTCGCACATCTATTCGCTGTACATCCTGGTCCAGTACAAGTCCCAGTCGCTGATCGACCACATCCGCCGCGGCTGGCGGCTCGGCGGCCTGGTCCCGGAGCAGTTCATCATCGCGGTGCCCCCGCAGATGCGCTGGGGCGATATGTGGTACCGGGGGACGGCCGACGCCGTGTTCCAGAACCTCAACCTGGTGCGCGACGTGGACCCCGATCTGGTCGCGATCTTCGGCGCCGACCACATCTACCGGATGGACCTGCAGCAGATGATCGACGCCCACCTCGCCCACCGCGCGGACGTCACGGTCGCGACGCTGCCGGTGCCGATCGAGCAGGCGACGGGCTTCGGCATCGTGGAGACGGACGAGGAGGGCCGCGTGATCGGCTGGGAGGAAAAACCGGCCGCGCCCCGGCCGATGCCCTCCGATCCGCGCCAGGCGCTCTCGTCGATGGGCAACTACATCTTCAACACCGACCTGCTCGAGGACGTGCTGGTGGAGGACGCCCGCCGCAGCACCGACCACGACTTCGGGCGGACGATCATTCCGGAACTGTACCCCTACGCGCGCGTCTTCGCCTACAACTTCCTGGACAACGAGGTCCCCGGCCTCCGGCCGACGGAGGAGCGCGGGTACTGGCGGGACGTCGGGACGATCGAAGCGTTCTGGCAGGCCAACATGGACCTGCTCGGCGCATCACCGGCCCTCGACCTCGACAACCCGCGGTGGCCGATCCTGGCCGCCCCGTTCGAGGGGCCGTCCGCCCGCATGGTCGCCGGCGACGTCACGGACGCGATTCTCGGCGAGGGGTCGGTCATCGCCGGCGGAACCGTCCGGCGCTCGATCCTCGGCCAGGGTGTGCTGGTGGAGCGCGGCGCCGTCGTCGAGGACAGCGTCATCATGGACAACACCGTCGTCGGCAGCGGTGCCCGCATCCGCCGCGCCATCGTCGATCGGTTCAACATGATCGAGTCGGAACGGACGATCGGCTGGGACCGCGCGCGGGATCTCGAGGCCGGGCTGCTCGACGTGCCGTCGGGGATCGCCGTCCTCCCGCGCGGCACGACGCGCGTCCGGGGAGCGGTGCCGGTCTCGCGTTGACGCGCCGGGCCCCGTAATGGCCGACCGTCCGCCTGCCGGACCCGCCGGCGGGCCCCCCACCCGTCGGATCTGCGTCCACGGGCACTTCTACCAGCCGCCGCGCGAGAACCCGTGGCTCGAGGCGGTCGAAGTCGAAGACTCCGCGCGGCCGTATCACGACTGGAACGCCCGCGTGACCGCGGAGTGCTACGCGCCGAACGGCGCCTCCCGCGTGCTGGACGCGGAGCGCCGGATCCTCCGGATCCGCAACAACTACCGCCGCATGAGCTTCAACCTCGGCCCCACGCTCGCCGCGTGGTTGGAGCGCGGGGCCCCGGAGGCGTACGCGCGGATCGTGGACGCCGACCGCGCGGCGCTCGCCGAGCGCGGCGGCCACGGGAACGCGATCGCGCAGGTCTACAACCACATGATCCTGCCGCTCGCGACGCGCCGCGACAAGGAGACCCAGATCCGCTGGGGGATCGCCGACTTCCGCCACCGCTTCGGCCGTCCCCCGGAAGGCATGTGGCTGCCGGAGACGGCGGTCGACACGGAGACGCTCGAGGTCCTCGCGCAGCACGGGATCGCCTTCACGATTCTGGCCCCCCACCAGGCGGCGCGCGTGCGCCCGCCGGACGGCGAGGGGGCCGACGTGAGCGGCGGGCGCATCGATCCGCGGCGGCCGTACCGGTGTCCCTTGCCGAGCGGCGCGTCCATCGCGCTGTTCTTCTACGACGGGCCGGTCGCGCACGACGTCGCCTTCGGCGGCCTGCTCGACAGCGGCGACGCCTTCGCCGGGCGGCTGTTGGGCGCGTTCGCCGAGGACGACCCGCGGCCGCAGCTCGTGCACATCGCCACGGACGGCGAGTCCTACGGCCATCATCACCCGTTCGGGGAGATGGCGCTCACCTACGCTTTCGAGGTGATCGAATCGCGGGAGCAGGCGCGCCTCGCGAACTACGGCGAGGTCCTCGCGGATACGCCGCCCGAGCAGGAGGTGCAGATCGTCGAGCCCACGTCGTGGTCGTGCGCCCACGGCGTGGAGCGGTGGCGCGCGAACTGCGGCTGCCGCGCCGGCCATCCGGAGTGGTCGCAGGAGTGGCGGCGCGGGCTGCGCGAGGCGCTCGACTGGCTCCGCGACGGGCTCGCGCGGGTGTTCGAGGAGCACGGCCCCCGCTATCTGCGCGATCCCTGGGCGGCGCGCGACGGGTACATCGACGTGATCCTGGACCGGTCGTCCGACACGCTCGACGCGTTCTTCGCCGCGCACGGCCGCCCGGGCGCCGCGGAGGCCGACCGCGTGCCGGCGCTGCGCCTGCTCGAGATGCAGCGGCACGCGATGCTGATGTACACCTCCTGCGGCTGGTTCTTCGACGAGCTGTCGGGGATCGAGACGGTGCAGGTGATCAAGTACGCGGCGCGGGCGCTGCAGCTGGCCGAAGAGTTCGGGGAGCGGTTCGAGGACGAGTTCACCCGCCGGCTCGGCGCGGCCAAGAGCAATCTGCGGCAGTGGCGCGACGGCACGACCGTCTACCGCCGGGCGGTGCGGCCCTCGTTCGTCACGCTGCCGCGGGTCGTCGCGCACTACGGCATCAGCTCGCTGTTCGAGACCTACGCGGAGACGGAAGAAGTCTTTTGCTTCACCGTCCGGCAGCGCGACGTCCGCCGCGAGAACGGCGGCGGCCACACGTTCGCGACCGGCCTCGTCACGGTCACCTCGCAGATCACCCGCGAGGAGTCGACCGCCGCCTACGCGGTGCTGCACCTCGGCGGGCACGACGTCCAATGCGGCGTTCGGGCGGAGGTGACGCCGGAGTGGTACGAGGCGATGAAGAACGGCGTGACCGGCGCCCTCGTCGAGCACGGCGCCAGCGCCGCCGTGCGCATGCTCGACGCGCAGTTCGGCGGGTCGCTGTACGGCCTGCGCGACCTGTTCAAGGAGGAGCGCCGCAAGGTCCTCGGCCTGCTGATCGAGGAACGGCTCGGCCGGTTCGAGGGCGTGTATGACTCGTTGTACGAGGAGTCCCGGCCGCTCATCGCGGTCATGCGGGACTCCGACGTGCCGGTGCCGCCGGCGCTCCGGATGGCCGCGGAGGAGACGCTGACCCGCCGCATGATCGCGGAGCTGCGCGCCGCGGCCGCCGAGCCGCTGTCCGACCGCGCGTTCGAGATCGCCGCCGAACTGGTGACGTTCGACCTCGTGGACCAGTGGACCGACGGCTCGATCCTGCTGCGCCGTGCGATCGAGGCCCGCGCCGAAGGCCTGCGCCGGCAGCCGCTGGGCCCCGACCTCGATCAGATCCACCGGCTCCTCGACCTCGCGGAGACCCTCGGCATCACGCTGAACCTGTGGCAGACCCAGAACGCCTATCACACCGCGGCCAGAGCGCACATGAACGATCTCCGCGAGACGCACGACGCCTCGGACCGCGCCGGCCTCTTCTGGAAGCTCGGCGAGCGCCTGCACTTCAACCTCGACGCGGTGCGGACTCCCCCCGGATAGACCCGCGGGCGCTACACCGCGCTGAGCTTGTCCGGGTTGCCGATCGCCCAGATCGTCCGGACGCGCGCGCCGTCCACTTCGATGCTCACGACGACCACGGGCGTCCCGTCGGCGCGCCGCACGAGTAGCGTCGGCCGGCCGTTCACGTCGGCGACCGCGTAGCGCGCGTCGGCGGGCGCGAACCGCGCCGTGACGCCGATCAGGAACCGGGCCACGTTCGCCGGCCCGTGCACGGGCCGGAGCGCCGCGCCGGGGATCTTGCCCCCGCCGTCGGCCCACACCGTCACGTCGTCCGCGAGCATCGCCATCAGCCCGTCGAGATCGCCTGTTCGCGCCGCCCGCATGAACTGCTCGAGGAGGCGCCGGTGCTCCTCCGGACTCGCTTGAAACCGCGGCCGGTGCCGCGCGATGTGCTCGCGCGCCCGGCTGAACAATTTCCGGCAGGCCGGCTCCGAGCGCTCGAGGATCTGGGCGATCTCGTCGTACTCGTACTCGAAGACCTCCCGCAGCAGGAACACCGCGCGCTCCGCGGGCGTGAGCCGCTCGAGCAGCACGAGAAACGCGAGCGAGATCGTGTCGGCCTCGACCGCGCGGGCCTCCGGCCCGGCCAGTTCGGGATGCGCCGCGTCAAGCACGGGTTCCGGCAGCCATGGCCCCACGTAGGTCTCCCGTCTCACCCGCGCCGAGGCGAGGTGATTGAGGCACAGCCGGATCACGATCGCGGAGAGGTACGCCTTCGGCGACTCGATCGCGTCCAGCCGCGCCGGCTGAAACCGCAAATACGCGTCCTGCACGATGTCTTCGGCCTCCGCGGCGCTGCTCACCATCCGGTAGGCAAGGGAGAAGAGCAGCGGACGGTACTCTTGAAAGACCGCGGCGTGGCCGTCCTGCGCCGTGCTCACCCTATCGCTCCGCCGGAACCGTCGATTCCACGCGAACCGGCGTGTGCGCGGGGCGGGCCGGCGGCGCGACCGGGACATGCCGCATCTTCCGGCGGCCCGGCCACTCGAAGACCCACGGGACCGTGCGCTGCGCCTTGATCATGCCGAGCGCCACCCGCACGAAGAACTCCCGCACGCTCACGGCCAGCCGGCCGGTGAGGATCGCACGGCGCGGCGTGTCGCGGCTGCCGTCGAGAAACTGCACGACGCCGTTGCGGCGGCCGAGGCTGATGCCGGCCGCGCCGTAGGACATGCCGAACGCCGTCGGCGGCGTCCCGCGGAGGTGCGCGGCCAAGGAGTCGGCGCCGTGGGCGCCCATCATCAGGGCCGTCACCACGGACATTCGCACCGGCGCGCCGGGCGCGTCCGCGGGCATCGCGGCGTCGCCGACCGCGTAGATCTCGGGGTGCGACAGCGACCGCATCGTGCGGTCGATCAGGACCTGGCCGAGGCCGTTGACCCGAAGCCCGGACCGGCGCGCGAGATCGGACACGCCGAACCCGCCGGTCAGGACGCAGGCGTCAAACGGAAACCGGCGGCCGTCGTCCGCGACCGCCGCGTCCGCCCGCACCTCGGCGATCGCGGTGCGCTCCACCAGCTCGATGCCCAAGCCCGCGAGCGCGCCGCGGACGTAGGCGCGCGCCGCCTCGGAGAATCGCGGCAGGACCTCGCGGCGCGTCACGAGGACCACCCGCAGGCCCGGATGGGCGTCGGCCACCTCGGTGGCGAGTTCGACGCCCGTCGGCCCGCCCCCGACCACGAGGACCCGGCCCCCGCTCCGCGCAAGCTCCGGCAGCCGCGCCGACAGCGCCGCGACCGACGGGTGGTCGAGCGTGTAGGCATGCTCCCGGGCGCCGGGGATCCGGCCGGTCTGGCTCGTGCTGCCGAGCGCGTACACGAGATAATCGTAGGCGATCGACCGCTCGTCTGCCTCCCCGCCGGCGCCGCGCACCAGCACGCGGCGGCCCGCCGGATCGACGCCCGTCACGACGGCCTGCACCAGCCGGATACGGGTGCCCCGCACCAGGGCGGCCAGCGGATGCCGGCCGACGGATTCGCCGGCGGCCAGTTGATGGTTGCGGACGCGCTCGTAGAAGGCGTCGCCCGCGTTGACGAGCGTGATCGCGACGTCGGGCCGGGTCTTCTTGGCCAGCCGCATCGCCGCCATGAGGCCGGCGTAGCCCGCGCCCAGCACGACGACGTGTGATGGCTGCTGCATACTGCACCTCCATGTCCGGATCTCAACTATGAGACCGGGGAGGCGCCGGTTTTGTGACGCGCCGGCCGCTAGATCGACGGGCGGAACGAGTGGTGCGGGACCAGGAGCGAGAGGATCATTCCGACCAGGAGGAGCGCGGCGATCACCATCGTCCACACGACCGCGGCGCGCGTCCACGCGCGCTGGCAGGCGAGAAAGTCGTCGAAGTCGCGCCAGCGCCGGCTCTGCCAGGCGATCCGCTTGCCGTACATGCCGTAGACGATCCACGAGGCCGGCCAAAACACCGCGATGAGAATGAGCGCGAGCAGCGCGTGGCCCCACGCCCGCATCGCCAGCAGGTAGATCCAGTTGAAGAACGCCGCGCCGTAGGAGGGCGACTCAATGACCTGGCGGCGCTGCGCCTCGTCGGGCGTCCCGGCGGCGCCGATCGGTCCGCCCGCGACCGCGGGGCCGCCTCCGGCCTGTGGTATCTCCGTCATGACCGAGCCATGTTAGATGGGCGGCACGGGGCCCCCTGCCCGGCGCGGGGCCGCCTCCCGGGCCGGACGTCCTTGACGCGGCACAGCCCCGGGCTATCGGGCGGCGGGCGGAGCGGTCTCGCGGGTGAGCCCCCGCAAGAGGTGCACGGCCGCCTGCTTGTCGAGCGGCTCGTTGAGGTTGCCGCACTTCGGGGACTGGATGCAGGACGGACAGCCCGCCTCGCAGGGGCACGACTCGATGACTTCGAGCGTGCGGGCGAGCAGCCCGTCCAGCAGCTCGTACCCTTTTTCGGTGACGCCGACGCCGCCGGGATACCCGTCGTAGATAAAGATCGTCGCGCGACCGGTCTCCGGGTGCACCGGATAGCTCACCCCGCCGATATCCCACCGGTCGCACATCGCAAATAACGGCAAGAGGCCGATCGCCGCGTGCTCCACGGCGTGGATGCCGCCCGCAAGGTCGAGCCCGCGCGATTCGATCTCGGCCGCCACGGACGGCGGCAGCACGAGCCAGAGCGCGGTCGTGCGCAGTTCCTCCTCCGGCATCTCGAGCGAGCGGACGCCGAGCACCGTCTCGCTCGCCAGCTGCTTGCGCCGGTATTCGATTACCTGATTCGTCACCCGCACGTCCCCGAAGCACGCGACGGTCCCCGCCTCTCCCCCGATCGGCCGCGAGGCACGCTCGCCTTGGATCGCCAGGTCCGTGAGGACGCGGGCCTCCGTGTAGTAGCCGCCGTCGTCGCGCTCGACGAGCGCGTGGCGGGTGTCGAAGTCGAGCCGGAGGACGCGGTAGGCGTCGCCCTGATGCAGGTAGATCGCGCCCGGGTGCACCTGCTCGAAGGCCCGCGACGCGTCGACCGTCCCGATGAGGCGCCTCGACTGCGCCTCCACGATCCGGTACGTATCGCCGGACGCCGCCCGGATGTCCACCTGCCGCGCCGGGTACGCGCGCGTCCGTGGGTGCCAGCGTTCCCCGCGGCGGACCAGTTCGCCGAGACCTTCGAGGGCTTCGGCCACCTCTGTCAGACGCGGCCCGAAGAGCGCGATGTCGCTCGGACCGAGCGCCAGCTCGGCGGCCGCGCAGCGAAGATGCGCCGCGAGGATATACGGGTTCTCCGGGTCCACGGTGGCGTGCTCGACCGGCCGCCCGAAGAAGTACGCGGGCCGGCGCATCAGGTACTGGTCGAGCGCGTCCTCGAGGGCGATCAGCACGGCGAGCGCGTCGCCGCTCCCCCGCCCCGCCCGGCCCGTCCGCTGCCACACACTCGCCATGGTCCCAGGATAGCCGACCAGCACGGAGGCATCGAGCGCACCGACGTCGATGCCGAGTTCAAGGGCACTCGTGCTCACGACGCCGAGCAGTTCGCCCTTGAAGAGGCGCTGCTCGATCGCCCGCCGCTCCTTCGCGAGGTATCCGGCGCGGTACGGGCTCACCTGCGCGGCCAGCGCCGGGACGTCGGAGAGCGCATCCGCGGCGTACCGGTACACGAGCTCCGTGATCTTGCGCGCCTTGGTGAAGACGATCGTCCGGGCGGATTGGCGCACGAGCGAGGCGAGGAGCCACGCCGCTTCCGAATAGGGGCTCCGCCGCCGCATCTCCCGCCGCGCGAGCACCGGCGGATTCCACATCACAAACCGGCGCGGTCCGCGCGGCGCGCCGTCGTCGTCCACGAGCCGCACCGGCCGGCCGGTCAGCCGCCCGCCGAACTGTTGCGGATTGGCGATCGTCGCCGACGTACAGATCACTTGCGGATCGGATCCGTGGACACGGCACGCGCGCCACAGCCGGCGCAGCACGAGCCCGACGTGGCTGCCGAAGACGCCGCGGTACACGTGCATGTCGTCGAGCACGACGTACCGCAGCGACCGCAGAAACGGCCGCCACCACCGGAAGTGCTGCGGCAGGATCCCGACGTGCAGCATGTCTGGGTTGGTGAGGAGAATGCGGCCCGCCTGCCGGAGGCGCCGGCGCTCGTCGGCCGGCGTGTCGCCGTCGTAGGTCCCGAACACGAGTCCCGGGATCAGCGACGCGAACTCGCCGATCGCGTCGGCCTGATCCTGGGCGAGGGCTTTGGTCGGGTAGATGAAGAGCGCCCGCGCGTCGGGATCGCGGACGAGTGTCTCGAGCACCGGCAGGAGGTAGCACAGCGTCTTGCCGCTCGCGGTGCCGGTCGTCACGATGACCGACTCGCCGTCGCGGATCGCGTCCAGCGCCGCCGCCTGATGCGTGAAGAGCCGCCCCACCCCGCGCTGGGTTAACGCGTCCGCAAGCGGCGCCGGCAGCGGCTGCGCCGGGTCGGCGTACCGCGCTGGCCGCGCGGGAAACGTTTCCTCGTGCACGATCTGATCGCGATACCGCGGATCGCGCCGGATTTCATCGAGCACGCGGGCAACATCCATCGCCACGAACTTCGGGGCGGTTCGAACGAGGGCCTTGCGAACGGTCAGAGTACCGCGCCGACCGGTGAGGTTGTGATTTTCACTCAGTGGCCGGCAAGTTTGAGCCCGATTGCCAGGAAACCGGAAAGCATCACGCCAAGGAGCCAGTAGAATTGCCTGCGCATATCGACTCTGACGCCCACGATCGCAGCTTCTAGCGCACCCCGGACACTTGTAATGTCAGAATGTGATGTATCCCGGACACCACTAATCTCGGCGTGCAGCGTATCCCGGGCATCGCTGATCTCGGTGTGTAGTGCATCCCGGGCACCCTTAATCTCGGCGTGCAGCGTATCCCGGACATCGCTGATCTCGGTGTGTAGTGCATCCCGGGCACCCCTAATCTCCGCGTGTAATGCGCTCTGGGCACCGCCGATCTCGGCGTGCAACGCGTCACGGAGACCGTTGATCTCCGCACGAACTTGTGCGAAGCCGGTGTCCATCTTTTGTTCCAGCGTGGCGAGCCGGCCTTCCACGGCACCGAGACGCCTGTCGACCTGTTCGTAGGCGCCCTCAAGGCGGGCGGTCCTGAGTTCCCAAGCGTCTGCGGCCATCAGCGAGGACTCCCTTATTCAGAATCTTATCACGCCGGTCAGCCGGTGCTCGACGAAACGGCGTTAGCCCCACAGAATGTATTCAGACGTAGCCGCAGTTCCGGGGCCAACGTGTCTAGGGCTGTCCGTTCGATCACAAAGACCGGCCGCACTTGTCTCACCCAACGGCGCGCCGCCCATTTCCGGACGACCGACTGCGCCTTATCGCCTCCACCGAGCAGTCGAAATACCAGCGCAGGCTGGACACGCATTTCGATGGGCCGGTCACCGCGACACACCACACGAGGTAAGACGCCGCCGCCCGAACTGCTCAGCACGGCCTCGATGAAGGCGCCGAAATCGTCATCCGGTGCCGCCTTGCCGCGAACGGCCGACCGAACGTCAGCGGCCGGCGCCGCTGACGTCGCCGCCTGCGGCGCGCTCGCGACAGTAGAGTCTGTGGACCGCTCCACCGATATAACCGTGAAAGGATCGGGACGCGGAGTGCTTTGATCCCGTCTCCGAACGTCCCGCGTGCGGCACCTTAGATGGTGCTTGACCGCGATCTCCACGGTGGACGGCGCCCTGTCCGAAACGATACGGGCGTACATCGGCCGGATATGGACTTGCGGACACCATACGCGTACCGGCGACGATCCGGAACACCGGACAATGATCTCGTCTTCCATGACACCGATGCCTTGAAGGCTCTCGGGCCGCCTGAGGGGGACCTCGACCATTCGTGTCTGCTCGGTCTCCTGCCGGCCCATTCCACTCCAACCTCGGCTTCGCGATACTTGAGCGATCGTGGTCGTTCCAAGCGCACGGCTGAGCCGTTCGGCGTCTGGGTCGGCCAGCGACGGAAAGTAGATCTTGGTCACGAAATTGGCCGCGATCGCCGCCCACCCGGCGGCGCCGTAAACAGACTCGCCCTGCGCTTCGCTCTGCACTGTGGCGACGATCGCGACCTCACGACTGCGAAAGGTCGCAAGGAGATCGGCCAAACCGGGCAGCGGCCCCCATGCCGGCAATTCCTCAAGCAGGTACACGACCGGAACTGATTCGTCTCGGCCGCGAGGGCGCAACATCTCCGCCGCAAGCATCCGCATCAACAACTGGCACAGGCTCCGAAGGCGGGGCAGAGCGGCCTGCGGCACACCGACGAGCAGAAGCGTCGGCTCGCGGCGCAGCCGCGCCAACGCGATTTCATCCCACGACCGCGTGCCGCGCGGATCCGCCGTTGCCAGTGATACCCGCTCGTCACTCCAGGACTCCAGGCGGGCGGCGATTCCTTGCAAGATGCCGGCCCGGTCCTTCGGCAGCATCGCGCCGTACGCGCCAAGATGCTCGGCGATGACCGCGGCGCGCGGATGTCCATGGACATACCCGGCCACGGCGTCCGGACCCGCCCCTGCCAGCGCCCGCAGCCGGGCCACCGACCGAGCCCCGCCGTCGGTCGCAAGCGCCCAGGTCAGCGCCGCGCAAACGTGGCGCTCGGCCCCAGCCCAATAACCGTAATCCGTGCTCTCGCTACTCTCGTCGGGAAAGAGATACGCCGCGAACCCGTATGCGTCGCCGAGCGACCGGCACGCCGCGAGCGGATTCCATCGCAGCGAGGAGCCGTCCAGCGGCGCGAACACAAGGACGTCGCGTCCCTGACGCCACCATTCGGAGGCTGCGCCCGCCAGGCTGTCGCGCTCACCATACTTGAGATCGAACGCCACGACGGAGACGCCGGCGCTTGCCGCGTCCAGCAACACCGGCAGAGTCAGCGCGGTCGTCTTGTGGGCGCCCGTCAGGCCTGTGATCAGGACGTGCCGCGCGAGATCCGCGTTCGGCAGGCAAAGCCGGGGCCCCCAAAGGCACGGCGGAGGCGCTGCACGCGAAATCCGCCGCCACAAGGCCAGCGCCGGCGGCCAGGGCGGCGAATGGCCCAACGGAAACCATGCCCCAGAGGACGGCCGCAGCCGGCGGCGCAGCTCTCTTCGCCCCGCGAACCGGGCGCCTGCCGGCGTCATCAGCGGACGAACGGAATGCCGTAGCCTTCGGGCACTGCCCGAAACGTCACACCGCACCGCCACCCTTGCCACGTGATGAAGCCAAAAACGGCGTATCCGCGACGTTCGTACGTTCCGAGATCGGTGATTATCGGAACGAGCGCCTTCGCCGCTTCAAGGATCGAATCACCGGGTGTACGTGAGCCGGCCGCCAGCCGCCGGATCTCGGCGAGATCATTCGAATCGTCACGCGGCGCCGGCCAAATCGTCTCCGCGAAGCGGGTTCCGATCTCACGAGTACGCCCGATATCCGGAACGGCGGCCGCGTTTCCTGGTGCCCCCGGCGTCCCGGTGACAAGAACCATGACCGCCCCCGGCCCGGGACACCCGGTCCAGAAGTACGGCACGAACGGATAGACGTCAACGTCCACAGCCGGCTGCGGCCAATGTCGGACGACCTCGACGCGCCCCGCCGCCGCGTCGATAAAGGACAGCACCGCGCCGGTGAAGTCCGCCGGGCTGTCTTGCCCCCGCCCCGGCATCGGTCCCGCGTAGACCGCGCAGAGCGCAACCGCGACCGCGAGGACCACCCTCCCCGGGAAGGTCATCCGCGGCCGGACGCACCGTTCGTGGCCGGTCACTGCCAGGTCCGACGGTGCCCGCGCAGGACCGTTGCGTCCTGCGCGCCGCCAGGCGCGCCCGAGTCCGCCGCGCGTTGCTCGAGCGGGACGCCGGCACCACCGGCCACGTTGGCAGCGGGCGGTCGCGCCGCCGCCCGCGCGTACGCCGCTGCGATCTGACCGCGGGCCCAAACAGGGCCTGCGAGCACCGCCTCCCCGAACGACGCGCCGTCGACGAACTGACCGACGAGACGTTCCACACGAAGCATTGCGTAGATTCCGATGACGGTACCGACAAGCATCAGAAACAGCAGCACGGTGAGCCGCCACAACAGCGACCCGAGGCCCGGAAGGCCGCCGGCGGCCTGTGGGTCGGCCGGAAGGGCGGCGGCCACCTCACGAAACGGCACGATCACCGCGAGGTACAGCGCGGCGGCGTGCACGAACCGCACGCAAAACACGACCAGACCAACCCGCACGATGATCATCGCCCAGCGCGCCGTCCAACGCTGTGTGAACGGCGTTGCGAGCAGCGCAATGGCAAGCGGAGCGAGAAAGATTGCCAGCAGCAGCGTCAGGTGAGCGAAGAACAGGATCGCCAGGTAGACGGCCGTGCCGACCCCAAACAGCACAACGCCCAGTCCCGCGCCGCCCGCAAGTACGGCCATGGCCCATGGATATGCGAACCATGCCGACGACACTCGAAGCATCTGACCGAACTGCGGAACCAGCGTACCTTGCACAAACTGGGCCCAGGTCTGGCCGATGAGTCCATTGAGGACGGCGGCACCGGCGCTGCGAAAGGTCTCGAAGCCGAGGAGAATCGCACGGGTCAGGCCCCCGATTCCGGACAACAGCCCGCCGGCCAGGATGAGGCGCGCAAACGCGCCCACGAGATCGGGCTCGCGGCCCGGCCGCGTCGAGACCGCGACGTGACCGAGCCAGAGCACGGACAGAACAGCCCATGCCAGGCGCATGACCGATTCGGTGGCGCCCGTCGAGATGAGCCAGGTGTCGAACGATACGAAGACGTCGCCGATGCCGCGCTCGAGGCTGTTCACCGCCGGCGGTCAATAGAGCGGATCCAGGATGATCTCGTCCGCCGGTTCGCCGGCGCCGTCCAGCAGTTGTGCCAAGAATGCCGCACTGCCCCGTACCGTATCGGCAACACCCAGCCGCGCGTCGAGCGCATTGCGGTCTCGCTCCAGGTCCCGCTCGGTCAGCAAGCCGATGGTCGCGGCGAGGGCGCCGATTTGACCGCTCACCTGGGCGGTCTGCTGCATCAAGCCGGTAATCCGGCTCGCGAGCGCGGCCGTCAGCGCGGCCTGGTTGCGCAGGCCGGCGCCCGTGCCGGCGACCAGTAGCTCGATCCCCGCCCGCGAGCTGGGGAGGTTCTGGGCGCCCGCGACCAGTTGGTCGGCGGTGGCCTGCGCAGCCGTCATCACCGCGGGCAGTGCAGTATCCTGTGCCGCGGCACCGGCCACCGCGGCGGTCGCGGTAGTCGCGACCTCTTGTTGCGCCGCGCCCGCAATGACTTGCTGATCCGCCGACGCAATCGTACCCGCCTCATGGGAGAGCTCAGGGCTTGCCGAAATGTCAACTTCGTGGCGCATCGCGGTCCCGTCCGTCGAATCCGGGGCCTGAAGCTTCGCCAGCGCGGCGGCGATGATGGCACGCCAGCGGTCGGGCAGCGCGGCAACATACGTCACGACGTCGGCCGGCCCGGCCGCGCCGGGCGTCTCGATCGGAAGCGGCAAGACAATTCGCGCCAGCGCGGCCGCAGCCGCCTGACGCAGTGCCTCTAGCCACCGCCACAACTCGTCCATGCTGCTTTGCACCGTGGCGAGTATCTGCTCCAGCGTGGCGGCGACGGCGTTGGGCTCAAAGGAATCGGCGGACGGAACGAATGGCGGGGTGCCGGACGGTCCGGGGCCCGGGACCGGCGGCGGCCACGGAAGGAACTGCGGCGGAACGGCTTGAGCCACGTCCGCGAGGCCAGGCGGGACGGCCGCGGTCGCCGGACCGCCGAACGCCTCCGGCATCGGCAGATTCACCACCGCGCCCCCCGCGGCGCCCAGTAATAGAACGGCGATTGTCCCGATTATCCGCATACGTCCCTCCGTTGGCGGGCCAGCTGCTCGATGGCGGGCCACGTCCCGATTTGTGCGGCCAAGCGGTCGCGTTCACGGCGCTCGGCGGCGGTGGTGGTGCCGATCAGGTAGTCTTCGGCTATCTCGCGCAGGACTACGACGCCGCCTTCGCGGCCTTCGAGCAGATCGAGGAGAATCAACACCTCGTTCGAAACGCCGCGCTGCTGCGTCAGGCTCTTCCACAGCATCCGATGCTGGTCGTTGAGATTCAGCAGCGGCGCAACCCGATCGACATCGGCCGCGCGCGTCAGTACTTTCAGCGGCGCGTTCTCCAAGATGCCGCGGGCGTGCTCGTTCTCGAAATCCGCGAGACGCTGACTGATGGCCATGATGCCCGCGCCGAACTTCCGGAACCGGCGAAACATTCCGACCAACGACTCCGCGGCGACGCGATTGAGCAGCGACGCCCAGGTTTCGTCGCTCACCACGTATTTGAGGCGGCCCGAATCCGCGCGCACCCGTTGGTAGATCAAATGGTTGGCCAGCAGCGCGACGATCGGCGTCAACTCGGGATATTGCTCGTCGAGCCCCTCGGTGTCGAAACAGACGACGTCGGCGCGGAGGTCCACGCTGGACGGACGGTCCAGGAGCCGGCCGTACACCCCATCGCCGACCCACAACTCGAGTCGGCCGGCGATGTCCCGCGCGGCGCGCCAGTCGTCGACGCCGGTCTCGCGGCCGCCGGCCTGCTCGAAGGTGCGCAGCGTGTGGCAAAGGTCGTGCAGGTAGACGGACGCCCCGGCGGCGCGGGCATAGGTCTGGCGAATCCCCGCGTCGATGAGCGCCATTTCCCGGCGTCCCGGCGCGTCGCCCGGCTCGGCGACCATGAGCGCGATGAGGGACCGCAGAAGTCCAAGGTGCGCGGAGTCCGGTTCCGTCTCGCCGGGCAAGAGAGCAAACGGGTTGATCGAGACCTCGGCGCCAGGATCGATCTGAACATATTGGCCGCGGTACACCTCGCAAAACGTGCGATATGCCCCGCCTTTGTCGACGACGAAGACGATGGGATCCAGCACAAGGAGACGCGACAGCCAAGCGAGCGCAAAATGAGTCTTGCCGCCGCCGGACTCACCGACGACGATCGCGTTCCACGAGGGCAGCCGCGGATCGAACGGGTCGAGGCCCACCAGAGTGTGCGCCCGCGTCGTGAACAGACACACCGGCCGCGCGGCGCCGCGCCAGGGCGCGGCGCAGGGAACGAAGTCCGCGGCGTTGCTCGTCAGCATGCGGAGGAGGCGCTCGTTCGGCAGTCCGCTAAACGGGGCGAGCTGAAAGAACTGCCGCCGAAGCGCGACCGATTCGATCCGGGCGTCCACACCGGGAATCTGCCGGAACGCGTCGAGCGCGCGCCGGGCCGCTTCGCGCGCCAGCTCGGGGGTCCGTTCCTGGACCACCACGGCGACACCGACTCGCATCACGCGCTCGCTGGTCAGCTGCATCAGGTCTAGAGCGTCGGCGATCTGCTGCTCGACCGCGCGGGCGTTGGAGTCCCCGCCGTCCTGCGCAAGAACGGCCTGACGGCTCAACCGGCTCTTCAGTTCAAGCCGTTTCAGTTGGTCCGACCGCCGGTCGTTCCAGGCCTCCACGACGAGCCAGTACGTGCCGGGTAGTTCGAGGAGCGGGGCGACCACGTTCGGCGTCGTCGGCTGGTCGGGCAGCACGTCCATCGCAATAACGGCGTGCGCGAAACCGTCCATCCACAAGAAGTCCCAGCGGCGGTAGAGATCCGACCGCACGACGGCGGTCCGCAGCGAGCTTCGACCGAAGGACGACGACGCGCCAAGTAATTGCCGGGGAATCTCGAGCGGCGTATCGGGCGGGACGGCCGGAGGGGCGCTCCGTCCTTTCCGTCCGGGGTTGAAGAAACGCCAGATCAGCGCGGTCAGCTCGGCATCATCGAGCGGCCGCGCGTCGAACCCGCATCGGGCACAGTGGGTCACCATCACCTCGCGCAGGGCGCGGAGCTCGACCTGGTGGAGCCGGTAGGCGCCGGCATCGACCGGGGTCCACCACCGTCGGGGGCGGCTGGCGGGATGGTAGGACAGGTCGAGAATGAGACGATAGTTGGTGAAGCGGCCGGCCTCATGTGTTCCGGCGAGCGCGGCCGCCCGGCGGCGGTGAAGATCGAGCACGCGCTCGTCTCGCGCGCCGCCGGCGACCGCAGCGTGGGCGCGCAAGACGTCCCGGCAGTCGTCGTGCACCTCGAGCAGAACACGAAGGCATTCGCCTTCCGGGACGGCGGCGTTGAGCAGCACGCGCAGATGCTCGTTGCTTCGAGTCAGCTGCGTGGCGTCCCACACTTCGGTTCCCGGAAGAGTCAGATCGAAGCCGAGCCGGTAACTGCCGTCGCGAAGCACCACGGCGCCGTCCCGCACCGCCCAATACGGCAGCTCGCGGGTCAGATTGCCGGGCAGATCTATCGGCCGCACCGGTGGCTCATACAATGTACGGGTTCACGTCCTGATCCGCGCCGAGGACGTATGCGTTCGGTTCGCCGACGAACTCCATAAAATGCCTGAGGAAATGGCGCGGCGCCCGCTCGCGCAGCCGCCGCCATACAGCAAACACCAACCCCGTGGCGCAGGCGGATACCGCGGCCTCGGCCCGAGGCCACCCCATGGCGCGTCCCACAAACAAGTCGCTCAGTCTGGACAGCACGACAAAGGCTACGCCGAGTCCGAACCAGTCCTCCAGTTCTACGCCCAAGAGCGTGACCGGAGCATCCAACTTCCGGTAGACGACATGGCGGGGCAGCATCACCGACCCTCGTCCGTGGCATTATCCGTGGATCATGCGGATGATCTGCCCGCCGAAAAACAACACGACGGAACCGATGATGACCCACAACGCGTTTCGAATGCCGTTGCGGTGGTCCGCGATGATGACGGCCCCGGCCACTAGCAGCGCAGCCGTGGCATATGCCAGGCCGAAAGCACCGGACAGGCTGAGCGCGGCCTGGTTGAATAGGTTCGTGAGCGGCGCGAAGAGATCGCCGCCCGTGGATCCGGGGGTCTGGGCATGGGCGCGAACTTGCGCAACCAGCACAATCACGACTGCGAGGCCGGGGGGCGTCAATCGCATTTCAGTGCGCCTCTGTCACCAAAATGATGCACCGGGTCCCGGCCGGGATCTCAAGTGTTTCGACGACCGCCCCTGACGTCTGAGGGTTCAACGTATCGGCAAGGCGCGAAGCGGCATATGTCCATCCCGGTGCCGCCCCGCCGACAGACACCTGGGTCGCACCGTCGGCCACGGTAACCTGGGCCGCACGCGCCAGCGCCTGCAGGTAGTCCGAAACGGCCAGCACCACGGCGCGGATGGCCGACGCCGCCGCAGCCCGGCGGCGAATGACGACCCGGCCGGACAGCCCATCCGACAGCGAGTCCGGGTCAAGCGCGACGCCGCTCACAGGTCCGCCGGCCGTCCGCGATCCGCCGGACCCGCCACCGGCGTCGCGGTCCGCGGTCTGGAATGAAATGTGCACCCGTCCGTCTGGTTCGGCCTCGGCGTGACCGAGCCAAGACGACCCGTCCACTCCCTCCGCGATGACGGGTACCGGAGGCACGCCGGCCGCCACGACGACGCCGGTCGCAAGCCGCGCCGCGAGCTGATCGCCGACTTTCCGTGCACCGGCTCGCATGCCGCGAACTTCTTCGGTCGTGCTCGCGCGCAATGTGGGTGCCGCCCCGGTGTCGCCCCCCGCATTACGGGCATATACCACCGGAGAGCGCGGCGCGGCGTCGACGTTGGGTGACGGGATGCCGCTCGACTCGGGCATACGGTTGAAAACGATCGACGGTGAAAGTGCTCTCTCGACGGCGCCTGTTCCCGAGAGAACAGACGGAAGCGGCAGAACGGGCACAGGCGGCAGCTGCGAAAGCGAGCGCATTGCGGGGGCGGGCGGCACAGCCGGCAGCGCCGTCCGCCCCCGCATCCACAGCAGTGTGCCCCGCACGGTGCCCGGAGCAACCGCGGGCGTTGCTTCGTGCGTGGAGCTGCCGGCCCGGTGCAGCGCGCCGACCGGCGCCGGCGAGATCGACGTGCGGTGGGAACGGGTCAGCAGCGAGGACGCGCCGGCGGCTACCAGCAGGACGGCGGCAAGGCCGAGCGGCACCGTCGCCGCGACGCGCCGTTTTGCGAGGAGCCGGTCACCGGCGTCGCTTTCGTACTCACCCCATCCGAACAGCGCGCGACGCAGAACCGTGCGTCGGTGACGGCGGTGCAATACCCGCTCGCTGTCGAGCCGGATGTCCGACCCCGAGAGTTGATCCAGCACTTCGGAATAGAGGTCAGGCGCCGCCTCGGCGAGGCGCGCCAAGACCTGGGGCACCGCTGCCGGCGAGAGGTCTACGGAATCGCCCAGAACCGCGCGAATGCGGGAGGCGGATTCGGGAGCGAGCACGATTTCCACGTCGCGCCTCCTGAGATGCTTTTATGTTTAGATGTTCACACATCACTATAGAGCAGGGCCAGCCTACGTCAAGAGGCGAACGCTTGCTCCTGAACGAACGAGAAAAATTGTCATGTCCACCTCCCTCGGTGACGACCGGCAGCTAAGCCCCGACGCGCTCCGCCGCCGCAGCGACCCGGCGAGCCTCGGGTTTCAGACCACCGCCGAATTGCAATCGGACGGCGGGCCGCGCCTCGTGGGCCAGCCGCGGGCGGTGCGCGCGCTCGACTTCGGGCTGCGCGTCGACCAGCCGGGCTACAACGTCTTCATGAGCGGGCCGCCCGGTACGGGGCGCATGACCTACGCGCGCTCGGCGGTCGAGGAGGCCGCCCGCGGAGGCCGCGTGCCGCCGGACTGGTGCTACGTCCGCAACTTCGCCGCGCCGAGCCAGCCGATCGCGATCATGCTGCCCTCCGGGATCGGCCGCAAGTTCCAGCGCGACGTGCGGGAGTTGCTCGTCGAGATCCGGGAGGGGCTCCGCCAGGCGTTCACGAGCGAGCTCTATGAGCGCCGGCGCGCGGAGGTCGTGAAGCGCTACGAGCAGCGGGTGGGCCAGATCTGGGAGGGGCTCGAGGCCGAGGCGCGCACGAGGGGCCTCATGCTGCAGCGGACCCCGACCGGCATCGCCACGGTCCCCGTTGACCTGCAGGGCAAGCCCATCCCCGAGGAAGTCTTCAACCAGCTGCCTGAGGCCGACCGGACGAAGCTGCAACAACGCACGACCGAGCTCGGCGACGCGGTGACCGAGGCGCTGCGGCAGGTGCGCGCGCTCGAGCGCGAAGGCCGCGACGCCCTCCGCGACCTCGAGCGGCAGACCGCCCAGTACATGATCGACGCGCCGGTGGCGCGGCTCCGCGAGCAGTACGCGGACCACCTGCGGGTCCTCACGTACTTCGACGCCTTGAAGCAGGACATGCTCGACCATCTCTCCGAGATCACCCAGACCGGCGACGAGGAAGGCGGCGGGAGGCCGTCCGTCGAGATGCCGGGCATGCCGCGGCGCGACCCCTTCGCCCGCTACCAGGTCAACCTGCTCGTGGATCACGCCGACACCAAAGGCGCGCCGGTCATCGTCGAAACCAACCCGACCTACTACAACCTCGTCGGCCGGGCCGAACTGCGCGTGGAGTTCGGCGCGCTCGTCACCGACCTCACGATGATCAAGCCGGGCGCGCTGCACCTCGCGAACGGGGGCTACCTGATCCTGCACGTGCGGGACGTGCTGACGAGCCCGTTCGCGTACGAGGGGCTCAAGCGCGCGCTGCGCGGGCGCGAGATCCGCATCGAGCCGCTCGGGGAAGCGGCCGGCATGCTGCCGACGGCGACCCTGCGGCCCGACCCGATCCCGCTCGACCTCAAGGTCATCCTGGTCGGCACCCCCTACCTCTACCACGCGCTCTACGCGCTCGACGAGGACTTCGAGCAGCTGTTCAAGATCCGGGCCGATTTCGACACCGTGGTCGAGCGCACGCCGGAGACGATGCGGGAGTACGCGCGGGCCATCGCCGGGATCGCGCGGCGCTGCGGGATCTGCGAGTTCGACGCGGGGGCCGTCGCGGAGGTCATCGACCACGGGGCGCGCGTCGCCGGCGAGCAGGACAAGCTCAGCACCCGCTTCAACGAGGTCACCGAGATCGTCTTCGAAGCGGCCACCTGGGCCAAGCAGGCCGGGCGGACCGTCGCGACGCGCGACGACGTCCGGCGCGCGGTCGATGAGAAGGCGCTCCGCAGCAACCTCATCGAGGAGAAGATCCGCGAGGCAATCGAGACCGGGCAGATCCTCGTCGACATCCAGGGCAAGGTCACGGGCCAGATCAACGGGCTCGCCGTGCTGCAGTTGGGGGACTACATGTTCGGACAGCCGAGCCGGATCACCGCGCGTGTGCACGTCGGCTCCCGCGGCGTCGTCAACATCGAGCGGGAGACGCAGATGTCGGGCAAGATCCACACCAAAGGCGTGTTTGTCCTGTCGTCGTTCTTCGCCAGCCGGTTCGCGCAGCAGGCGCCGCTCAGCCTCTCGGCCTCTCTCACCTTCGAACAGCTCTACTCGGAAGTCGACGGGGACAGCGCGAGCTCAACCGAACTGTACGCGCTCCTCAGCGAGCTCTCCGGGATCCCGATCGACCAGGGCATCGCCACGACGGGGTCGGTCAACCAGCGGGGCGAGATTCAGCCGATCGGCGGCGTCAACGAAAAGATCGAGGGCTTCTACTACACGTGCAAGGCGCGGGAGCTCACGGGCCGCCAGGGCGTGATCATCCCTCACCAAAACGTCCGCAACCTGATGCTGCGAGAGGAAGTCGTCGACGCGGTGCGCAGCGGCAAATTCCACGTATGGACGGCGCGGACGGTCGACGACGGCATCGAGATCTTGACGGGGGTCCGGGCCGGGGCGCCGGATGCGAACGGCGCCTACCCACCGGACACGATCAACGGACGGGTCGTGGCACGGCTGGCCGACCTGGCGCAGCGCCTCCGGCAGTTTGGCGACCGCCGCGACAACATCCGGGAGACGATCATCATGCAGGGCGGTCCCGCAGCCCCGCCGGTGCCGGGCCCGCCGCCCGGGCCGCCCGAACCGCCCCCGCCCGGCAGTCCCCCCCCCGAGCCGCCGCCGCCTGGGCCGCCGCCCGGCGGTCCGCCGCCGACGTTGCTCACCGATCGAGGTACGGGAGAACCCGAGCCGTTCGGGCCGTAAGCCCGCCTTAACTCCGTGACGGCCGACGGTGCGCGACCTGCGGCATCGGGGCCGTTCGCCGCGGGCCGGTCCGGCCCGAAAGCAGGAGGCCGATCCGGGTGTAGACACGGCGGAGCCCGATCGTCGTATTGGGATCGTCGACGCCCCGCCGCGTCAGGTAGTCGTGTAGCACGCAAAGCAGCATGCCCGACGACATCCGGTTGAGCAGGCGGCGGCTCGCGCGGGCGACCGCCTCCATCTCCACGATCTGCTCCTCGAGCACGTCGTCGTCGAGATCTTCGCCCGCGCGCTGCCGGCGGGCGTGCACGAGCTCGTGCAGGATCGTGAACTGCTTCTCCGGCGCGGGCAGGCCCGCTTCCACCCAGATCTCGTTGCCGTCGTCGCCCATATTGAGCAGGCCGTCGAAGGTCGTATCCGGACTCAGCGGGATGTCCGTCAGTTGACGGGCGAGCGTGCGAAACCGTCTCAGGTACTTCTCGCGAATCACATAGGAACGCTTCGGGAGCCGCGTGAGGCGGGCGGCCCGCTTTTTGGAGCGAATAAGAACGACCCCGCGCGTCGCAGGACGCCTCAGGCGCACCGCGCGGATCCGTGTCTTGCGCGACATACGTCCTCCCACACGAATCGGTGCAAACGATTACCGGGCGAAACGAGCGCCCGGCGCGGAATGTTCCACCGGGACGGGGGAACCCCGATCAGGTGTTCGTGGCCGCGCCGATATCGCTACCCGGTGTATTCCCCGGACGCGGACCGGCCGTGGCGCGCTTCCGGCGGAGGATCGAGGGGCGGTCGAGACGTTGCATCGGACAAAAGATAGAGGGGCCGGAGAACCCCGGCCCCCAAACACCGCTTCTGTTCTTTAGGCGTCTTTCGCCATTTTCATTACTTCTTCGCGTGGAACTCCTTGCGGAAAGTCCTTGCTGTGCGCGTGTTTGACGTGCACGTTCACAACCTCGACCAACTCATCAACGGTATGGACTTTGAATTCAGCTCCACAAGGACTGGGGCATGTGATCTTCTTCATGGATCACCTCCCTTGTCGGCTCTCAGAGCGACCGATTAGAAGACGCACGCCGGATTCCTTCCGAGCGACTGCCACGTAAGCCTTTGCAGGGCTTCAGCGTCCTATGTTAATGTGGGGACGGCCCCGATCGTCTAGGTCGGCCTAGGACATCGGCCCTTCAAGCCGGTAACGCGGGTTCAAATCCCGCTCGGGGCACCATCCAACATGCCGCCTTTCTTCCGCGAGGTCATGTGGCGCCGGGTGCTGGACGACCTCAGCGTCGAGCACGCGCGATTCGAGGGGACCGAGTCCGGCCGCGAGATCTCGGGCGCGGTCATGCTCGCCGAGCAAGGCGCTCCCCTCCGCGTCGACTACCGGATCGCCTGCGACAAAGATTGGCGCACGCGGACGGTCGAGGTGCACACCGCCTGGCAGGGTGCGCGGCGGCTTCTGTGCCTGGAGCGCGACCCCGGCGGGCAGTGGCGGCGCGACGGAGAGCCGAGCCCAGAACTCGACGGGTGCGGCGACGTCGACCTCGAAGTCACGCCGGCCACCAACGCGCTCCCGGTCAATCGCCTGCGGCTTCCGGTCGGCGGGCGGCAGGAAATCCTCGCCGCGTGGGTCCGCTTTCCGTCCCTTCGCGTGATCCCGGCCCGGCAATCCTACGAACGGCTCGCGGAATCGCGATATCGCTACACGAGCCTCGAGAGCGGCTTCACCGCGCTCGTCGACGTGGATACCGACGGTATTCCCATCGACTATGAGGGCATCTGGCGCCGGATCGCGGAAGGCTAACCGACAACAGGGAGCGCGGAACGGCCTCCCGAAAGCCGAAGGGTGTTCGTCGAGATTCTGGCGCTGTCGATGTTCGCGGGCGTGATCGGCGCGCTGCTCGGACTCGGCGGCGGGATCATCATCGTGCCCGCCCTCACGCTGCTGATCGGCCTGCCGATCCGCTACGCCATCGGCGCCAGCATCGTGTCGGTCATCGCGACGAGCAGTGGCGCGGCCGCGGCGTACGTGCGCGGCGGCCTTGCGAATCTCCGCATCGCCATCGGCCTCGAAGTCGCGACGACGGTCGGCGCGGTGTCCGGCGCCTTCATCGCCGGACACGTCCCCGTCCGCGTGCTGTACCTCATCTTCGGGCTGCTGCTCGCCTACTCGACGGTCGCGCTCCTTGGGCGGGTGCGAATCGAACTGCCGGGCGACGTGCCGTTCGACCCGCTGGCCGGCCGGCTGCGGTTTCACGGCGATTACCACGATCAGGTCCTCGGGCGCCGCGTCGCCTACACGGCGACGTCCGTCGTCCCGGGCAGTCTTATGATGTACGCGGCGGGCCTGATGTCGGGGCTGCTCGGCATCGGCAGCGGCCTCTTCAAGGTGCTCGCCCTCGACGTCATCATGCGCCTGCCGATGAAGGTCTCTACGGCGACGAGCAACTTCATGATCGGCGTCACCGCCGCGGCCAGCGCGGGCGTGTACTTCTCACGCGGCGACATTCACCCGCTCGTCGCGGCGCCGGTGGCCCTCGGCGTGCTGGCGGGGGCGTGGAGCGGCACCCACGTGATGCAGCGCCTGCGGAACACGACGCTGCGGAAGCTCTTCGTCCCGGTGCTGGCGGTGATTTCAGTGGAGATGATTCTGCGTGGACTCGGAGTCTAGGGCGGGAAGCGCCCCCGCCTCGCCCGAGGCGGGTCACGAACCCGATGCGACCGCGCGGGTGCTCGGCGCCATTCTCCGGGCGGGCGTGCTGATCTCGGCGGCGATCATCGTCTTCGGCGTGGCCCTGTTCGTGCACCGGCGCGGCGCCGCCGCGGTGCTGTTCGGGGCGCGCGGCCTTCCCGCCGGCTCCGGCGAGGACCCGAGTACCCTCGGCGAGCTGCTCGACGCGCTCCGGAACGACGTCCACGTCCCGGCGGCGGTGACGGACATCGGCCTGTTGACGCTCATGATCACGCCGGTCATCAGCGTCGTCGTCTCGCTGATCGCCTTCGCGCGGGAGCGCGACTGGAACTATGTCCTCCTCGCCGCAATCGTCCTCGGCATGCTGGCGCTCGGCTCCGCCCTCGGCCACATCTGAGGCCGCGCGCCGCCTACCGGCCCGTCCAGCGCGGCGCGCGCCGTTCGTTGAACGCGGCGATCCCCTCCCGGCAGTCGTCGCTGGCGTAGAGCATCCGCTGCAGCTCGCCCTCGAGCCTCAACCCGTCCTCGAACGGATGCGTGAGCCCGTACCGGATCGCCTGCCGCGCGGCACGGACGGCGAGCGGCGCATTGGCCGCGATCGCCCGCGCCGTGTCCGCGGCGGCCGCGGCGAGATCGGCGGCCGGCACGACCGCGTCGACCAAGCCGAGCCGATGCGCCTCCGCGGCGCTCACGCGCCGGCCGGTGAGCACGAGGCTCATCGCCCGCGCCGGACCGAGCAGCCGCTCGAGACGCTGCGTCCCGCCGGCGGCCGGGATGATCCCGCGGGTGACCTCGGGGCAGCCCAACTCCGCGGTGTCGGCCGCCCACCGCAGGTCGCAGCCGAGCGCGATCTCACAGCCCCCGCCGACCGCGAGCCCGTTGATGGCCGCGATCGACGGAATCGGCAGCGCCTCGATCGCGCGCGGCACTTGAACGATCGCCCGGTTGTGCCGCCAGATCGTCTCCTCGGCCGCCCCGGCCCGCTCCTTGAGATCGGCGCCCGCACAGAACGCGCGCCCCTCGCCGGTGAGGATCAGCACGCGCGCCGCGGGCTCCCGGCCCACGGCCTCGAGCGCGGCCGTCAGTTCCCGGCAGACCGCCGTGCTGAGCGCGTTCAGCGCATCCGGCCGGCGGATCGTCAGCGTGACGATGCCGTCGTGCGAATCGAGCGTCACCAGTGGCGCAGCCATTCCCCGTCCCTCCTCATGGTCGTGTGCGGCGCCGCGCCGTGGCGAGCGCCGTGACGGCGCTCGCCACGGCGTCCGCGAGCTCCCCCGCGTCCTGATCCGTGATCGTGAGCGGCGGCGCCACGATCACCGGGTTGTCGGTGAAGCACAGCACGCCGCGGTGGCGCATCTCCCGCTCCAGCCGGTCGATTCCCCGCGTCCCGAGCGCAAGCGGGTGGCGCGTCGCGCGGTCCGAGACCAGCTCGACGGCGGCCATGAGGCCGAGCCCCCGCACCTCCCCCGCGATCGGGCAATCACGAAGCCGCGCCGCGAGCCCGTCCGCGAGGCGGCGGCCGAGCGACGCGGCCCGGTCGACGAGCCCCTCCTCTTCGATGATCCGCAGGCAGGCGAGCGCCGCCGCGCAGGCCGCGGGATGGCCGCTGTAGGTGAAGCCGTGCGGCACCAGCCGGCGCGCCAGCCGCTCGGCGACGTGACGCCGCAGCGCGATCGCGGCCAGCGCTTGATAGCCGCCGGTCATCCCCTTCCCGAGGATCATGATGTCCGGCGTGACCTGCCAGTGGTCGCACGCGAACCACCGGCCGGTCCGGCCGAATCCCGTCACCACCTCGTCGGCCACCAGCAGCACGCCGTGGCGGTCGCAGATCGCGCGCAGCCGCGGCCAGTACTCGGCCGGCGGGACCAGCACGCCGCCCGGCCCGGGCACCGGCTCGGCGAAGACGGCCGCGACGCGGCCGGGGCCCGCGTCGACAATCACCCGCTCGACTTCGTCGGCGCAGGCAAGCGTGCAGGCGTCGAGCACGGCGCAGTGCGGGCAGCGGTACCGGTACGGCGCGTGGACGAACCGGATCCCGGCGAGCGGCGTGCCCATCCCGCGCAGGAGGCCGCGGTCCGGGTCGCTGAGTGAGGAGCCGGCGTAGGTGCTGCCGTGCGCGGAGTACTCCCGGCTGATGACGATCCGGCGCCGGCCCTCCCCCGCGGCGCTGTGAAACCGCCGGGCGAACTTGAGCGCCGTGTCCACCGCCTCCGACCCCGTCGGCACCGGGACGATGCTCACGAGATCGCCGGGCAGCACGGCGCGGAGCCGTTCGGCCAGCGTCTCTACAAGCGGCGAGGCGGCGTCCGTCAGCGGCGCGAACGACAGCGTCCGCAATTGGCCCGCGATCGCGTCGATGATCTCGGTCCGGCCGTAGCCGACGAGCGCCGCCCACAGCCCGGACCGCGCGTCGAGGTAGCGGCGCCCGTCCGCGTCCCAAACGTGCGGCCCCTCGCCCCGCACGAGCCGTAGGGGTCCGCCGCGGCGCGCGAGCGTGGCCTGGACTTGCCCCTGGTACCACACGGAGGGCGGGGACGGCAGCGGCCCGGACATCGCCGACACCTTCTCGGCAGGAAGCGCCGGGACCCGCAGGAAATGCTCCGGCACCCTCCGGCACGGGCGCAGGTCCGGCTTTGATTTCATGGTTGCGGGCGCGCTTTGGCCCTGGGCCTACGGCGTGAGCCAAAGATGCCCGCAGGCCCAGGATCGGCCCGCGCGGGCGGTTGAGGAGGCATGGCGATGGCCGTAAAGCAGTATCCGCTGTTCATCGACGGGCGGTGGGTGAACGGCAACGGGCGCGGCGCGTTCGACGTGCTCAACCCCGCGACGTCCGAGCCGATCGCGGCCGTCCCCGACGGCAGCGTCGAGGAAGCCCGCGCCGCGGTGGACGCGGCCGCGCGCGCGTTCCCCGGCTGGGCCGAGCGGACCGCGCTCGAGCGGGGCGCGATTCTCCTCCGGGCGCGCGACATCCTGACCGGGCGGCTCGATGCGCTGGCGCGCCTCGTCACCGAGGAGAACGGCAAGCCGGTCGCGGAAGCGCGCGGCGAAGTGGCGTTTGCGATCCAGTATCTGCCGTGGTTCGCGGAGGAGGCGCGCCGCGTCTACGGCGAGATCGTGCCCCCGCCGGTGCCGCACAAGCGCCTGTGGGTCATCCGGCAGCCGCTCGGGGTCGTCGGCGCGATCACCCCCTGGAACTTCCCGGCCACGATGGTGCTGCGCAAGATCGCCCCGGCGCTCGCGGCCGGGTGCACCGTCGTGCTGAAGCCGGCGAAGGAGACGCCGCTCACGGCGATCGAGATCGCGCGCGCCTTCGAGGAGGCGGGCCTCCCGCCGGGCGTGTTCAACGTCGTCGTCGGCCGGCGCGCGGCACCGATCGCCGACGTGTTCCTCACGGATCCGCGCGTGCGCAAGATCGCGTTCACCGGCTCCACGGAGGTCGGCAAGACGCTGATGCGCGGCGCCGCCGATCAGCTCAAACGGCTCACGTTCGAGCTCGGCGGCAACGCCCCGTTCATCGTCTTCGAGGACGCCGACCTCGACCGCGCCGTGCAGAACGCCGTCGCGATCAAGTACTTCCGGGTCGGCGGCCAGTCGTGCATCTGCGCGAATCGCCTCTACGTGCAGCGCGCCATCGCGGACCGCTTCCTCGCGAAATTCGTCGAGGCGGTGAAGGCGATCAAGGTCGGCCCGGGCACCGAGCCCGGCGTCCAGGTCGGGCCGCTCATCAACGCCGAGACGCTCGAGAAGGTCGAGACGATGGTCGCGGAGGCGGTGGGCCAGGGCGCGCGGCCGCTCGCCGGCGCCCGGCGGCTGACCGACGGCGCGTTCG
>Ga0070731_10001130_pt1 | contig 29042 bp, 29 predicted proteins | sample Coa_R1_2_FD_66448 | JGI IMG/M metagenome (GOLD analysis project Ga0070731, IMG submission 66448) | Surface soil microbial communities from Centralia Pennsylvania, which are recovering from an underground coalmine fire - Coalmine... | ecosystem: Environmental > Terrestrial > Soil > Unclassified ... | reverse complement strand
CTACAGATCATTTTGGTACTGGTGGGGTTGTTATTTGTAGCCGGAGTGGTTCCGCTGATGATGTTCTTCTCGCGAGAGCCTGCAGTGCCCATGATCATGAGCATCTATGTCACGCTTGGGATTTTCTTGCTGCTGGCGGTGCGTGACCCAGCGGCGAACCGCAGTGTCATCGCCTTCGCCGGATGGGCAAATCTTGCGCATGCTGGAGTAATGGCAGCCCAGGAATATCGGCATGTGATCGAGCGGCGTGAAATTGCCGGAGTAATTGTGTTTGCGCTTGTCGGTATCGTGCTTGTCGCGCTTACTCCGGCGAAGCAGCCAGCCGAGAAAGCGTCGGCGATCGCCAGCCGATAAAGGTCAAACATTGCTCCATAGGAAGCCGGGCGCTACTTTTTCAGCAGAGAGGTCCAGTTGGTCACGATAGTGAGAGGCTGGGCTGTGGTCTCGACCGCGGAGTTCATAACAAACTTCTGCCCGTCGGCCGAGGGATCATAAGGCCTGCCCACGTTGGTACCTGTGACCTCAAAAGGCCCTTGGAACAATGCTCCGGGCTTTCCAAAGTTGAGGCCATCTCCTGCACGCGTGACCGGCACGGCCATCAGCTTCGCATCGGAAGACAAGTAATACAGTTCCTTGCCGTCGCGCCGCCAACTGGCTCGGCTGCCACCGCCCACAGACACCAGCCACTTCGTCGTCAACGACGGAAAAGGCACAACGTAAACTTCGCTTTGGCCACTTTCGTCGCTGGTGTAAGCGAGAAAATTGCTATCCGGCGAGAAACGCGCGTCGTGGTTGGCGCTTTTAACGCTCAGCAAATTACTCGACTTTTTCTGTGCCACATCGTAAATGCCGATTTGCGGGGGTGTGCCTGCGTCGTAGACGATGTAGCGTCCATCCGACGACCAATCATCGGGGTAAGCGTTCTGAAGAACTACCTCTTCGCCTCCCAAGCCGCTGGCCAGCACTTTGCGCATCGAATCGTCTTGATAACGATTGTAGAGGAGATACTTGCCATCCGGCGCCCAGACCGGGCGGTCGTCGACGACGGCATTGTCGAAGGTCACGCGTGAACTCACGGCGCGATTGATGTCGTACACCCAAATCGTCCCCGGGTTCGCTGTGGCGGGCGCGAAGAGTTGATAGGCGACGCGTGATCCGTCCGGCGAGATACGAACGTTATCGTAGAGTTGTCCTTCGGTCATGCGACCGAGCTGCTGGCCGGAACGGCCGATCCAGCGCAGCTCCGACGTCGCCGTTTCTCCAGGAGCGGAATAGGCCAGCACGCCGGCCGGGCTCACGGCGAACAAGCCCTGGATCGGGCCCAAGGCGATGCCATCGCCGGCGAATTGCAGCTTGCCGGGATCGAAGCGGCGCGCCATCAAATTTCCCTGGCTGCTGTACAGGACTAGTCCGTCCGCATACTGCGACACGGGAATATTCGCAAGGGTCGAGCCCGATCCGGTGGCGAGAAGAATCTGGTAGGAGTTAGTCTTCAGATCTCCGATTGCGATGGAGTTGTCCGGGGGCACAGATGGGTCGCTGGCGCTCTTGCGAAGGGCTACAAAAAAGTGGCGCCCATCGGGCAGGAAGTTCGGGCCATAGAACCTGGTCTTTTCGTCACTAGGGAGAACAATCGTGGCCGTGCCGCCGCCAGCCGAGACTTGCATGATTCCTTTTCGGCTGGCGAAAATGATGGTGCCGCCGGCATTCCAGCTTCCATATCCGCAGCTGCCCGGATCCGCGATGGTCACGAGTTGTCCTCCCGCGACGTCGTACTTTTGGACCTTGGTTTCATCGCAGAAGGTGACGTATTTGCCATCAGGAGAGAAGGAGGGCCAGGATGCTTTCCCGCTCTCGCTGATCGCCTGAGCGGTACCGGAGCTAAGCGACTGAATAAATAATCGGGGGTTGGAGACGCCGATTTCCTGGTAAGCGAGCTTTGCGCCGTCGGGAGATACCGCGATCTGTGCCGCATTGAAGGTCGATCCCTTTGGTGGCTGTAAGTACGCCCGCACCGCAGGCGGCATCGGAGGAGCGGGCCGCAGCAGCCAGATCAGTCCGATCACCAGCAGTGCCGCGGTGCTCAGAGCGGCCAAGATCCAAGGCGCGCCCAAATCCATCTTGCGCCGCCCAACCACCACCGGAGCAGCGTCAATTTGCGAGCCTTCGCTGCCAGCCCATTTCAACTCAATCAGGACGTCGTATGCCGACTGAAAGCGTTCGTCTGGATGTTTGGCAAGGCACGTGCGCACCACGTGGTCGAAGGCCGGAGGAGTTTGTGGCTTCAGTGCGCTAATCGGCTCAGGATCTTTTTCGAGGATGGACGATGCCAGGGAGATTTGGCTTTTGCCCTCGAAGGGACGCTTCCCTGCTGCCATTTCATAGAGGACTGCACCAAACGCGAAGATATCGGAGCGGGCGTCGGCCTCCTTGCCTTCGATCTGCTCCGGGGACATGTACTGGATGGTTCCGACAATGCTGCCGGCGGTGGTCAGTGGACTCATCGGGCTGGGGCCGCTGAGCGTGGCCACGGCAGTAAACGATGGAAGATTGCTAGTCCCGGACGCTGCGGACTGCATGCCGAGGGGCTTCGCCAGACCAAAGTCCATAAGCTTGGCGCCCGATTGTGTGAGCATGATGTTCCCAGGTTTCAGATCGCGGTGAACGATCCCTTGTCGATGCGCGACGGCCAGAGCTTCGGCAATCGCGATGCCGATCTTCAGGATTTCTGGAAACGCAATCGGACCTTTTCGAAGGCGTTCAGCGAGAGTCTCGCCTTCCAGAAATTCCATGACCAGGAAATCGGCGCCGTCATGGGAGCCAATGTCATAGAGCTGGCAGATGTGTGGATGATTCAGCGACGAGATGGTTCTAGCTTCGCGCTCCAGGCGCTGCTTGAGCTCTGGAGAAGAAGAAAGGTGCGAGGCAAGAACTTTGATAGCGACGGTGCGATCAAGACGGGTATCTCGCGCGCGATACACTTCGCCCATTCCGCCGGCGCCCAGCGGCGAAACGATTTCGTACGGTCCCAACCGACTGCCCGCAAATAATCCCATCACTCTACCTCTGAAGATGCCGCGTATTCTATCGCGATCTTCGCTTCAGGGCGAATGGGGGGCAACTGGAACTCAAGGGAAGGACAGTCGACTTGCAACCTCTCGGCTCTAACCACCATCAGACCGCGGCGAAGGTCGCTGAGGTCGCCCTCCTCGGCTCGATTAGTAGCAGTCGCTGGAATGCGATTTCGTTCTAATTCGGAATGAGGGGCTGTTTTTAAGAACCGCCGTTAGCCCGGGTCATTTTTTTCTTTATGGACAGTCGAGCCGGGTTTTCGGTGTGCGTGATTACTTTGGGAACCCAAAAGCAATCAGGCGTCCAGCAATTCGAGCATATTTGTGAATTTCTGATCTTTGGTAATGCCTTGCGACCGAAGGTCTCTCGTGTTCTGGTGAGGAAGGGCCGATATTCCCTTTAGCCTTCTCTCCAGCTTGCTACCAACTCAGGAGTGCCCTTGATTACAAGACGTCTGATTCTTGCGATGCTCGCTATTGCTCTGTTTGCCTGCAGCAGTTTCGCGGACGAAGCGACCACAACAATTCACAAAGCAGTCAATGAAGTCCGGCTCACGGTGGTAGCTACAGATTCTCAAGAACGCCCGGTGCGAAACCTGTCTCCGGCGCAGCTCTCGGTGTTTGATGATGGCCGTCCCGTCTCGAACTTCGATCTTCGTTCCGCTTCCGACTTGCCCTTACGCGTTGCTCTCGTTCTTGACCTGAGCGGCTCAATGCACAAGGCCTGGCCGCTGCTTCGCACCAGTTTGGCCCCCTCGCTGAAATCCCTGCTGCAATCACAAGATGAGGTCCTGGTCGTGGCATTCGACAACAAAGTGGAGCTAGAGAACCTTGTCAGTCCCTCGGATCAATTGAATTTCTTGAACATTCCGCAATCCACCGGCCTTACAGCCCTATATGACACGTTGTATCTCGTTTGCAAGAGGCGGATGCTCACTGACGTAGCCGAACCTCGCCATTCTGCTTTGATTGTGTTCTCCGATGGCGAGGACAATCTTAGCCGTCATGATCTGGAAGACGTGACCGAAAGCGCCGAATCCTCGGGAATCGCTATTTATTCGATCTCCAGCCACAGGCACCAGTTGCATACTGACGGCGATGTCGTTTTGCAGCAGCTGGCGGTTGCTACGGGCGGACGGAGTTTTGTGGCTGCCGATCCGTCAGAACTTCAAGCCGCATTGGCGATGATTCAGGACGAATTGCGAAGCTCGTACCTGTTGTATTACCAGATGCAGGGACAATCCGTGGCCCGTAAGTTCCGGTCGATTAAGTTGCTCCCTACTGATCAAAAAGGCCCGACTTTTCGCTCCCGCGCCGGTTATTATGTTGCGCCCTGACATCGGGTAGGAAACGGAAATGAGTCGGAGCGGCGCGTGCCTGGGTGCCGTCCGTAAGGACGCTGTCGGCCTACTCGATCCAGTCAAATGAACGGGTCACAGCTTTCTTCCACATTCGGTACATTTCTTCCCGGGTCTGCGGTTCGAGACTCGGGGTCCAGGTGCGATCTGCGACCCATCTTTCGCATAGTCCATCGATGTTTTTGAAAAAACCAACTGCTAACCCGGCTGCATAGGCGGCGCCAAGAGCAGTCGTCTCTTTTATGGAAGATCTCACCACCGGACGATTGAGGATGTCCGCCTGACACTGCATCAACAACTCGTTCTCCACCATTCCTCCGTCGACTCTGAGGACATCGAGGGTGGTCCCACAATCATGCTCCATAGCTTCCACAACTTCGCGCGTCTGAAAAGCGGTAGCTTCCAGCACTGCGCGCGCCAGATGGCCTCGGTTCGCATACCGGGTCAAACCGACAATCACGCCTCGAGCTGTGTGCTTCCAGTGTGGGGCGTAGAGGCCAGCGAACGCCGGAACAAAATAAACGCCGCCATTATCGGCGACGGTTCGTGCCAGTTGTTCGATCTCCGCGCTGCTCGCAATCAGGCCGAGATTATCGCGCATCCACTGCACCAATGCGCCCGTGATAGCAATACTGCCTTCCAAAGCATATTGTGTCGGTAGAGTGCCAAATTTTCCTGCAACCGTGGTCAACAATCCATAATTCGACTGCACGATACGCCGGCCAGTGTTCATCAGAAGGAAGCAGCCGGTGCCATAAGTATTTTTCGCTTCACCTTCCCTGAAGCCGCTCTGTCCAGCGAGGGCAGCTTGTTGGTCGCCAAGAATTCCTGCGATGGGTACACCGCGCAAATTGGAGCAGGCGATCGTTCCGTAGATTTCCGAACTGGAACAGATTCGCGGCAGCATCGCCACCGGAATGTCGAAGGCCTGCAATAATTCCTGATCCCATGACAGCGTATGCAGGTTCATCAGCTGAGTTCGGCTCGCGTTGGTTACATCCGTGACATGGATTCCCCCGTCGGCGCCCCCAGTGAGGTTCCAGGTCAAATACGAGTCGATGTTCCCGAAGATGACCTCTCCAGCTTGCGCTTGTTCCCGGACGCCAGGCACATGTTCCAGCAGCCAGCGGATTTTTAAAGCGCTGAAGTACGTGCTGAGGGGAAGCCCGGTGTGAGCACGAAATCGGTCTTGGCCGCCATTGCGGGCGAACTCGGCGACATAGTCCGCAACACGAGTATCCTGCCACACGATGGCATTGGCGATTGGCCTGCCGGTTTTCCGGTTCCACAGAATTGTGGTTTCGCGCTGGTTGGCAATTCCAACGGCGGCAACCTCGGAAGCCCGAACGTTTGCGCGCTGCAATGCTTCAGCAATTACCTCTTCCGTGCAGCGCCAAATCTCGGCTGGATCATGTTCCACCCATCCTGCTGCTGGATAAATCTGTGCGTGTTCCTTCTGAGCGGTCGCAACAATCCTGCCTGCTAGGTCAAACAACATGAACCGGGTGCTGGTGGTACCTTGATCGATGGCTGCGATGTATGAGGGCACAGGCTCCATTTATGTTACCGGATGCGCCGGCAAGGAATGACCTAGCCCGCCTCCAGCTTGCCAGTCCTGGGGATACCCCCGTGAAGTTAGAATCAATCGCGCATTTACCGCTTTCGCGGTTTCCGCTTGGGTTTCAAGACGCCAGCAGTGCCGATTGAGAGCGAGGCCGTTACCGATGACTTGCGCCACGATTCTTTTTCGCAAAGGTGTCTTCGACATTCATTGACCCTTCGGGCGAGTTTTGCGGTGTCAGTTTTCCATGGGATCGACGATTATGCAGGACCGTGGCTGGAATCGAACACTCCCCAGCACATTAATAAGGAGCAGGGTTATGTCATCCTGGTTATCGCTTGCCGGCGAGGGAATGCCCGAATTTATCGCGGCTGGCAAACAAACCGGATGCTTAGGCAGATCAGTTACCCGTTTCCAGAGCCTTACCACGGCTGCGATGGTACACCGCGGAGAATTACTAAACGGGATGTTGGCCACACATCTGGTAAGTTTAAAGTTTACGACTTGACGGCCTTAACGGCGCATCTTAGCGTTTCGGTGCACCCGAAGCTCTCGAAGGAAGCCCTCTTTGTCTAGATGGAGACCAGTAATCGGGATCGTTGCTGCAACTCGAAACACCGTGTCATCCAAGGTCGTGCCATGCTGCCATTGATCGAGTAGCCCGTGTCTCCATAATGACCTGAGTTCAATGTGGCGTAGCCACACCGCGGGCAAATTCGCATCGGCGTTGCAAACCCGAACCATGGCATCGAGACTTACTACTCCATCCTTCCCGCGACAATGCTTTGACATCTCGATGCAGAATTCATGAAGTCCCCTGAGATCGTCCCCAGCAACGCTTGGTACGGAGGCACCTTCTCCCGCCGACTTAATGAAGGTTCTGAAGGACTCCATTCGAGCAAATTCATCCGCCTGGGAGTCAAGTTTCCTGTGTTTTGTTATCGTTCCCATATACACTAACTCTCACTCACAAGGTCTGCGAAGCTCAAATCGCTATCTCGACAGGTCTGCCACTAATTCGTCTCCAGCGGCCAATCTGAGAAACATCTTTCCACGCCCGATTTTCACCTCAATGGGTCGGTTATTTTCCCATCCGTGAGGAGGTGCCAAAGATTGGTCTTGAGTAGTGTATTCTCCTGTATAAACCGTATTCTTGACCTGCACGGACACGCGCACCACAAATTGTGTAACCCATTGCATTGATGAATTGTGAAGCTGATAGACAGCTTTGCCAGTTTGGTGGGATTGGATGGCAATGATTGTTCCGGCCTCATAGTTACTTGCAGAATTTTGATTGTTACTTGGGGTCCCAGGTCTGACCTGGTCAGTCATGGACGTGGCAGACAGAGTGAACAGTAGCAACATGAGAAAAGATGAGAACAACCAGCAGCTTAAGGAGCTTCGCATATGTCCTCCCGGAGTCGCGTCACTTGTAGATCAGCTTTCAGACACTATTCGTATCACGCGCCAGGTCGCATACACCTAAGCGCGGAAACTGCTCCCGGATCAACCACTCCGCCGCTCGCGGAACGGCTTTGCTCACCGCGTCCGACAGCCCCTCGCATATTTCATTCGGCAATGGTCCCGTCTGGCAAGCAAGAACACGCACTTGTAAGGCGCAACTGTCCTGAAGTTCACGGAGCAGATTGGAAGTGGGTAACTGGTGAAGTGAAAAATCGTCGAGCTTCGCTATCGGAATCTGACTAGGATCGATTTCAAAGATCTCACCTGGTGTTCGTCCTGCATCGATTGCATCCAGAATGATAAGTCGTTTTGGGCGAATTGGGCTGAGGCAGAGGGTGAATAGCAGTTTTCGCACGCCGGTGCCGACGTCGAGCAGGCACACCGCTTCAGGTATCGCATAGTGCCCTTCAATGTATTCGATGACGGCACTTCCGAAGCCGTCGTCCCCGAACAAGGTGTTGCCGCAGCCGAGTATCAGAGTCGGCTTCCAGCAAAAATCGGGGAGATCAGATGTTTCGATCTCCCACGTTCTATCCGTTGCGGCTGCCATATTTAGTTAGCGAGCGTGTCAACCAGCTTGCCATCCGCGTCAAGAATTTCCAGCTTGACCGAGAACTTCCCATCCAGGCGATGGGTTGCGCAGGACAAGCATGGATCATAGGCCCGGATCGACATCTCCACCATGTTCAGTACTCCCTGATCATACTTGCCGTCATGGATAAGGCTTTTAGCAGCCTTCGTAACCGACATGTTGATAGGGGCATTGTTATGAGTAGTGCCCACGATCAGGTTAACGTTTGTAACCATCCCGTCAGCATCCGTCTCGTAGTCGTGAATTAACGTGCCACGGGGAGCTTCTGTGCAACCTACACCACGAGCCGCCCTGGGTGTTACCTTAACGCGCGTTTCGGTGCTAGTGATGTCAGGATCGTCTAGCAGCCGCACAGCGTTCTCGGCGTTGTACAGTAGTTCGATCAGGCGCGCCCAGTGATAAAGCAAGGTGAGCTGAGCAGGCCGCCCAAACTTCTGTCGGAATTCTTCAAGTTCAGCTTGCGCAAGCGGCGTATCAATGTGGTCACATACGTTGATACGAGCCAAGGTGTTGGCGCGGTAGATCCCTTTCGGATTATCAGCATCGAGAGAGAAACCATCGCCCCATTGTTTCGCGTACGGGAATTTTAAATAGCTCCAGGGCTCGATGTGCTCGGCAATGAATTCCGTATAACGGTCGTACGGAAAGTCTTGATAAGTGCCATTAGGCGCCATCAAACGAAGCTTGCCATCATAAAGATTCAACGCTCCGTCATTCTTCACTGTGCCTATGAACCCGGTGGTGATCACGGCGAGAGATTTCACGACCTCAAGGTACTTTGGAAAAACATTCTCTTTCGCAAATGCAATCGAGAACTTAGCCAGTTCGAGCGCTTCGTCAGCTTGCTTACGAAGCTGGTCGCGCTCGGCCGGAGCTAGAGGTTTGCTGAAACCACCCGGAACGGCCGCCTGTGGATGGATCGGCTTGCCCGCCAGGACTTCGAGCATTTTGGCGCACATGTGCCGTACTTTCACCACTCGTTTTGCGACATCTGGAGCCGCTTGCAGAACGCCGATTACGTTGCGTACTGAATACGGAGCGTCCGGACCGAGCAGGAAGTCCGCACCCGCCAAGAAGTAGAAATGGAGAATATGCTCCTCCATGTACGCGATGCTGTTGCACAGCTCGCGTAGTTTCTTTCCGGCGGGTGGCGGCTCGACACCGAAGACGGCGTCACATGCCTTGGCGGCAGCCAAGTGATGCGACCACGGACATACCCCGCAAATGCGCGGCGTGATACGTGGCATGTCCTCCACCGGACGTCCTATACAGAACTTCTCAAAGCCACGCAGTTCGATGACGTTGACCCGGGCGGTATCCACATTGCCGGCATCATTGAGTTGAATGGTCACCTTGGCGTGACCTTCGATGCGGGTGACAGGTTGAATTACCAGTGTCTTTGCGGTCATGGATCACCTCCGGGGCGTCGGCCGGAGACGGCCAGCGCCAGCAAAACGGTTAAAAGTTGCGGCCCGATCCGGAATCTGCTTGGGGTCGAGCCCAATGGAAGAGAGTGCTCCCATCATGTCCACCATCGGGTTGGATTTGTCCGAAAGCGGACCAAAGCAGCCCTCACAGGGCATGTACGCACGGATACACCGAGGTACGCCGTCGCTACCACCGCAACCGGCTCGAGTTGCCGGACCGTGGCAGAGGAAGCCTTGCTCCATCAGACAACGCATTTCGCTGAGAGGCGCTCCAGGCGTAAACTGCGGCGAATCGAAACGGCGTTTGAGCGTCGATACAGCTTTCTTCTCGCGCTTAGTCGGACACTCGTCGCACACACTCTTGGAAGCCAACGGCGGCAGAGGCTTGCCTTGGAGAAGTGCGAGGAGTGCATTGGCGACCATCTCCGGTGTGGTTGGACACCCGGGCAAGAATGCATCTACTTTGACTACTTCGTGTACAGCATAGACTCGATCGGTCAAAGCTGGAATCTGCTCGCGCGGTAGGCCATTCTTTTCCGTGGTCACGCTGCCGCGATAGACCTTTTCAACCATTTCTTCGGTTGTGAACTGGTTAGCTAGGGCAGGAATCCCACCAAAACAGGCACAGGAACCCAGAGAAATCAGGATCTTGCATTTCTTCCGCATCTCTTGTGCCAGTTTCTTGTGCTCTTCACTGCGGATTCCTCCCGATATCAGCCCGACATCCGCCGCCGGGATTTCCATTTCTGCGTTTTCGCCAGTTTGACCAAACAACTTGTGATCCATCAGAACTGGCATGTGCACGATTTCTACTTGCTTCAATACGTCGAGGAGCGGTTCACCAATATCGAGGATCGTTACTTCGCAACCTCCGCATATGGCAAACCACTCTTCGGCAAGTCGAGCTGCCATGCTGCACCTCCCTACCGAACTTTGAATTATTGCTGCTTCGTTTTTATCTCTTACAAAGTAGACATATTCTGAGCCATCCTGAGCGCAGGCACGCATTCAGTGTGTTCTGTACGGGCTGGCTCCTAACATCTGTATTTGGTCCGTAAATTCCCGCACAACTTGTGCGAACCTCGGCCCTTCGGCGGCGGAAACCCATTCCAGGCGAAAGCGCTCTTCTTCAATACCGAAGTCCGAAAGCATGAGTCGAATGGCTTCGGCCCGTTTCTCCGCCTTATAGTTGCCTTCCTGATAATGGCAATCTCCAGGATGGCAGCCGCACATAAGAACGCCGTCCGCGCCGCTAGCAAAGGCGTCCATTACCAAGTTGGGGTGCACCATTCCGGAACACATCACCCGGACGATGCGAACGTTGTGCGGGTACTGAATACGAGAAACACCTGCCAGGTCTGCGCCAGTGTAGGAGCACCAGTTGCAGCACAGTGCCACGATCAATGGATCAAAGGTATCGCTCATTACGCCACTCCCAAAGCAGCATGAATCTGCGCTTGGATTTGATCGAGGGTGAATCCGCGAATCAGTACGCCCTTCTTGGGACAGGTGGCCTGACAGCAGCCGCAACCTTTGCACATGGTTTCATCGGTCTCGACGATTTTCTTGACTTGTCCCTGCCACATGTACTCGAGCAATGTGATCGCCTTGTAAGGACAGGTGTCGACGCAATAAGCGCAGCCGTCGCAATTGGCATCCACAACTTCGGAGATGTTAGCTTCCATCTCGATGCTGTCCTGGGCGAGGATTCTCGCGGCGCGCGCGGCTGCCGCCTGGGCCTGGATTATTGATTCCTCAATAGTCTTGGGTGAGTGTGCCAGGCCGCACAGAAATACTCCGTCTGTCATGAAATCCACAGGTCGCAGCTTCATATGCGCTTCGAGGAAAAACCCTTCGGCATTTAAAGGAATCTTGAGGAGTTGCGCGAGTGCGCGGTTCTCCGGATGCGGCCGAATTCCCGCCGACAACACAACGAGGTCGGCCGGGATCATGATCTCCATGTGCAACGTGTTATCGAACACAAAAACATCTAGCGCCCGGCTATTGCGCTTCACCTCAGGCTTGCGATCTTCCTGGTAGCGGATGAAGACGACGCCTTGCTGGCGGGCTTTCGTGTAGTAGCTTTCCTTCAAGCCATAAGTGCGTATATCTCGGTACAGAACGTAAACATGCGTTTGCGGGGAGACTGCTTTGATGCGCAATGCATTCTTGATGGCCTCAGTACAGCAAACCCGCGAACAGTAGGGGTGATCGCTGTCGCGCGAGCCGACGCACTGGATCATTACAACCGTTTTCTCTGAGCCGTTTCCTTTACTGAACCGATCGCTCGATGCCAATTGCTGTTCAAGCTGCCGCTGGGTTAGGACCCTGTCGTCCTCCCCGTACAGATATTCGGTCGGCTTGTATTCTGCAGCGCCAGTGGCGACGATGACGACTCCGTGTTCTATCTCAGTGGATTGTCCATCTACGAAGAGGCTGGTTCGAAAGTCGCCGATCGTTCCATCGATGCCGCCGACGGTCGCGCCGGCGAACACGTGAACTTTGTTATTCTGCCGAATTGTTTCGCGTAGGCGCTGGAGTTCGGCTTGTGGCTTCTCGCCATTGAGCAGGCAGTGAATGTTTCTAAGATTGCCACCAAGCTCATTTTCTTTTTCCACGATATAGGCGTCGAACCCCTCATTGGCAATGGCTAGCGCACCCGTCATCCCCGCGAGGCCACCTCCGATCACTAGCGCCGACTTATTGACCTTCACCGATCGCCGCGAGAGCGGCTCCAGAAGCCGGGCTTTGGCAACGGCCATTCGCACCAGGTCCTTCGACTTTTCGGTCGCTGCCTCTGGTTCGTGCATATGGACCCAGGAACATTGATCGCGAATGTTAGCCATCTCAAAAAGGTAGGGATTGAGCCCAACCTCGCGCAGCGTATTCCTGAACAGGGGCTCGTGTGTCCGAGGCGTACAGGATGCTACCACCACGCGATTCAGCTGGTGTTCGTTGATAATCTGCTTGATTCGTTCCTGCGTGTCATTGGAGCAGGTGTAAAGATTGTTTTCTACATAAACTACATCGGGCAGAGTTTTTGCGTATTCGACCACTGAGGGTACATTGACTACTCCCGCGATGTTCGTTCCGCAGTGACAGACGAAAACCCCGATGCGCGGCTCCTCACCTGTAATCGCTCTCTCGCTTGGATATCGCTTGGGCGTAATGAGCGTCCCACGGCTGTCCTTCAGTAGGGCAAGTGCCTGTGAGGCCGCCGCCGATGCCTGCATGACGGTTTCGGGGATGTCTTTCGGTTCAGTAAACGGGCCCGCGACATAGATCCCTTCGCGCGAGGATTCCGCCGGGTTGAATACGGATGTCTGGCAGAAAGCGAAAGAATTCAGCGCTATGCCGAAGCGTTCGGCCAGCTTGTTGACATCCTTGGGCGGCTGCATGCCCACCGATAGCACGACCAAGTCGTATTCGGCCGTGAGCTTCTTGTCGTTTTCGCCCAGATACCTGACCAGCAGGTTCCGCGTGCCGGGGACTTCCTCAATCTTTGGCACGCGAGAACGGATATACCGCACACCGAGCTCTTGCGCCCTGCGGTAATACTGCTCGAAGCCTTTGCTGAATGCACGCATATCCATGAAGAAGATGTCGGACTGCAGACCTTCGCCGAGATGTTCTTTGGCGATGATGGCTTCCTTGGTTGCGTACATGCAGCAGACCGAAGAGCAGTAGTCGTGCTCGGCGTCCCGCGAACCGACACACTGGAGAAAGGCGATGCGCTTCGGTTCGTCGCGATCGTGCGGCCGCAACACGCGCCCGGAAAAAGGGCCGGAGGCCGACAGGATGCGCTCGAACTCCAGGGAGGTAATGACATTGGGGAAACGCCCATAGCCCAGCTCTTTCTTCAAATGTGCATCGAAGATTTCGTAACCCGGAGCAAGGACGACGGCCCCGACCTTCAGCTCAATCCTCTGTTCCCGCTGTAAATAGTTGATCGCATGGGCCTGGCAGGCGGTCTCGCAAAGATGACAGTCACTGCAAATCCCGCAGGCGAGACAGCGTTTGGCCTCGGCAATCGCTTCTGCCTCGGTGTAGCCAACGTGCACCTCGGCGAACGTTCTTCCCCGAGTCGCTGGATCGAGGGATGCTACCGGGATCTGACGTTGCATCAGTACCCCGCTGGTATCTACAACGTACTCAGTGTGATACGGCCCTTCCAATTCACGGCCGCTGCGCAAGTCCTGGTGATTGAGCCAGCGATCGATCGAGGTTGCAGCTTTCTTGCCGGCAAGCTCGGCATGGATCACAACGTCCGGCCCGGTTACGCAGTCGCCACCGGCAAACACTCCCGGCAACCCAGTTTCGAGGGTCAGCGGATCAGCTTTGAGCGTTCCCCATTTTGTGGTTTCCAGTCCTAAACGCTCTCCCAAAGCGCCCACATCCGGAGACTGGCCGATCGTGGCGATGACTGTGTCGCATGGGAGGGTGAACTCGGAGAACGGGATGGGCACGGGAGCAGGTCGCCCGCTGGCGTCCGGCGCGCCCAGTTTCATCTTCTGGCATTCAAGCCCAGCCACGTGTCCATTCGGCCCAGCTTTGAAAGACTTGGGAGCGACCAACAGCATCAACTTGATGCCTTCGCGCTCCGCGTCTTCGACCTCACGTGGATCGGCAGGCATCTCGGCGCGGGTACGGCGATAGACGACTGTGACTTGCTCTGCTCCTTTGCGAAGCGCCGTGCGTGCGGTGTCCAGCGCAGAGTTCCCACCGCCAATCACCATCACCTTCCGACCCAGTGTCACGGGTTTCCTGAGATTAACTCGGCGCAGGAAGTCGATGCCGCCGATGACCCCGGGCAGGTCTTCTCCAGCAATGTTCAGCTTGCGCTCGACATGAGCACCGATACCAATGAAGATGGCCGCAAAATCTTCTTGCAGCTGTTTGAGGGAAATCCCATTGCGGCCTACGGGGGAATTCAGCTTGATCTGAATCCCGATCTCGCACAGCCTGTCTATTTCAGCCTGACGGAATCGTCGCGGGAGGCGGAATCCAGGAATCCCCACCGCCAGCATTCCGCCCGCGGTTGGCAGCGCCTCGAAGATGGTGGGCCGATAACCTTGTTGGCGGAGCTGATAGGCACAGACCAGCCCGGCCGGTCCGGAACCTATAATGGCGACCTTTTCCGGTCGGTCGGGAACCACAGGCTGGGGCAGCTTGTAATTGGGATAAAGGTCCGTGACAAAGCGCTTCAATGCAGGCAGATTCAGCGGGTCGTCCACCTTACCGCGAGTGCAGGCGGCGGCGCAGGGGTGGGTGCAGACCCGGCCGCAGATAGACGGGAGTGGATTGTCCCGCAAAATGACGCGCAGCGCTTCATCAAAGCGTCCCTGCGCAATCAGCGCCACGTAAGCCTGGGCTCCCTGATGAACGGGACAGGCATCGTGGCAGGGTGCGGTCCCGCGACGAGAGATCGTGAAGATGTTGGGAACGGCTTGCGGGAACGGACGGTAAATCGCTTTGCGCTCGCCCAGACCCTGATCGAATTCCGACGGAAGCGTGACAGGACATGCCTCGGTGCACGCGCCACAGCCGGTGCATTGGGTTTCGTCAATGAAGCGCGGCTGCTTTTTGATCGTGACCGTGAAATTTCCGGGCTGGCCCTCGATGCGCTCTACCTCGCTCAAGGTGAGAATTTCAATGTCCTTGTGCCTGCCGATCTCGACCAGCCGCGGGGCCAACGTACACATGGCGCAGTCATTGGTTGGGAAGGTTTTGTCCAGTTGCGCCATCACCCCGCCGATGGCAGCTTTCTTGTCGGCGAGATAAACCTTGATGCCGGCGCTGGCCAAATCCAGGGCTGCCTGCATGCCGCCGACGCCGCCGCCGACCACCAACGCAGCGCCAACCGTACATGGCTGCGATTGCTCAGGCCGCATATGTAACGCCCTCCTGAACAGAGGCTGCCTTTTCTTCAGCCTGGTCCTTCACTGCTTGGAAGTAAATGGCCAAGGGCCGATAAATCATGTGAGCCCATTTGCCGAAAGCCATTTCGACGACGAGCATTGGAGTGGCAAAGATTACGTGTACTCCGTACGCAAAATGGCAGGTAAGGCCAAAGCCCAGATAGCGAGAGACATGTGCCACCAGACCGGTGAGTACGGTCAGAAGAAGCAGGACGGGGAGGACCAAGTCCGGAAAACGAGTCTCCTTATATATCTCCTTCTCGGCGCGGTATCGTCCCCAAAGAATGCCCCCGATTCCGTAAAGAATCAGCGCAGCGGCCAGATAACCCAGCACTCGTTGCGGGTGATAGAAAGGATAGATATTGTCCGTCTGGAACCAGCGTAAGCCGAACAGTTTTATGGCCAACATGATTGTCGTACCCGCGGCCAGCATCCAGTGCCCCATCCATCGCTGGTGCTCCGGGCATTTGTGGAGCAAGGAAGCAGTCGCCGATTCGCGGATATAAATCCAAAGCTGGCGACCGTAGGTTGAGATCGGGATTCTGCGCTCACCCATCCTGAGCCGCCAGATACGGAAAATCCGCGAGAACAACAGCAGAACCGGCAGGAGTATCACTGTAACCGTGTAATAGGTCATCAGCGGAAACATGTGCTCGAGGCCGAGTGGTGTCGATAGCTGCGAAAAGCTCAATCCCACGTACCAGAGGTGGTAGCAAAGGATCAGGCCGATGACCAGAAGCCCTACAAAGAGGAGTGAGCCCAGATACCAGGTACGCGAAGTAAGAAGCCTTGAGGCCATCCCAGTCCAGTCGTAGTGGGCAGCGAGGAACCGCCTCAGCGTGGCCATTGAAATTCTGGGCTCTGCTTGGCGCGGGCAAGCGATGGAACAATCGCCACAATCCTCACAGATCCAAGGATCGAGGCTAGCCAATAACGGGCCTCTTAATCCGAACAGAGCGTGGCGAATGCTTTTTCGGGGGAAAGTTACGGAACCTGAGACCAGTTCGCAAGAGATTGTGCAGGTACCACACTGATAGCACGCTGCACTGTCGAATTTTCCGTACTGCCGAATATTCCCCAGCAGTGTCGGATCGCTCACAACCGGCAATATACCGCTTGCCATTTTTCACCCCCTAGCGGGGGCCCCACTACGACGCGACAGGTGCTTGCTTTACAACTCGTCTGGTGTAAATGAGAAACATTCCTTCTTGTTGCACCACTCGAACGTCGAAATTGTCCTTGCGGTAGGATTGCTCTGTCTCAGCCGCCTTTTCTTTTGTTGAATAGAGCTGCCCATCCCACATGAACTTTTTCCCGTCGCTGATCATCGCGAGGTTCGCGCTCATATCACGCTCGTCAAATCGGTCTAGAGCATCGTGCTCAGATCGCCGTTCGCCCTGGGCATTTCAGGTGGTCTGTTTGCGAACGTGGTTTCACTTATCGGCCCACTGATCATGCTCGTGCAGTGATTGTGATCACCCCTTCTCGTGAGCGAAAAGCGATGTCTGAAGTGAACTAGAGGTACTGAAGCTTACGCGGTTTCGTTGAAGGCATTGCTGTACGCGCATTTAACCCAACACAAGGCAGCAGTGATCTTCATCACAAAGACCGGTGACAACTAGCCCGGAAAAAAGTGACAAATGACGGCCATAAACGAAACCAGAAGATGAGAATACCGTCCCACGCAAAAAGGCGCTTATTGCCGATCTGAAAGCTTCTTACGCAGGATGTGTGGGACTGAGTAATCACCGGAAATGGTGACCGTTATCACTGAATTTCAGTGATGTTGAGGAGCATAAGTCTGATCTAGATGAGCTAATTCTGGCTTGCTTTCGGCACATGCGGCCTGCGGCCAGTCTCTCGTTTAGTCCGTACCGGTTTCTCACTGAATTGAAACGGGGGTGCGGCGATGAAGTGCAGGATTATTCGACGGCAAAGACCGTTGCATTTGATAGCTGTCTTCCTTCCAGCGGTGACCTCCTCTTATGTGCATTCGACCTCGGCACGAGAGCACCGCAGGCTCAGCGAGCCTTTGTTCGCGATTTAACAGGTCTGTTTGAGGAGGGTGATTATGAATCACCACTACTCCTATTCGAAGTTGCATCCTTTCACCAATTGGCGAAGTGAAGTATCGCTTTTCACAAGCAGTTGGTTGATTCCACTTTTGGTCTGGCTTGCTGTTATGGGAATGGCATTAGCGATTGCTGGCATGTTACTAGGTGAAGAGTAATCATGCCGCCCCAGGAAGGAGAGAGCGCATGATCATTTTTGTTATGGGTGCGGAGCCCTCCGAGCGCAGTAGCTTAGCCCGTATGCTGGCAATTGTATTGGACTGGGAATTCGCAAACGCTGATGAACTTCCTCTCACCTATGTGCATGGCTTACCACTGAACAGGCAATGTGCAAACCGTACGCGCTTAGAAGCATTATCTGCAGCCTTGCAATACTGGGTGTACAACTGGCACGACGTAATCGTTTCTTGCTGGGAGTTGTCGGCGCAAGAGCGTAAGCTGCTCGGAACCAACCTGCCGTCAGTAAAATTTATTTACATGCGTTCGCCGGACCGCAGTTTTAAAGACGAATTCTCCGGACCGCAGAATATCGCTTCAATTAACACGCCGAGGCAAGCTGAGGCAAACGAGAGAGTATTGATCATAGATCCTTCACGCAAAACCAAAGAAATCATCGCGAAGATAATTGCCGTTCTCGTGCTCAACCGGAGGACACAGAATGTTGTCGCAAGTTGAAAAGCTGACGTTCGTGCGCAAAGCTGGACGAGTCATCGCCGGAGTGTGTCACGGATGTGGAAGTAGGTTTGTAGCTGCGCCCGATGCCTGCGACGAAGAACGAACTCGCCTAGAGATTATGACTGAATTTGGAGATCACGCCTGCTCGATTGCCCAACCACGCGATTCCGAGCTGCTAAGTAAACTTAAATGGCTGCTCGCGAAGGAAGGACGGTTATCAGAACGACTTGTTAAACAGACCCCAGGAATGCCTTCCCTGCTAACACTTCACCAGCACTTCGGTAGTTTCCGACGTATCTATAAACTGATTGGGTATAAGCCGTGCACAAACGCTTTTACGGGAAGTCATCATCGCCAACACACATATCGTCTACGCACCGAGTTGATTAATCAGCTGAGTACTGTCTTTCAGAGAACCATTTCCGTGCACTGTTCCAAGGGGAACAAACGACCACGAGTGCAGCTCGAGCCGAACTTCACTATTTCAATATCAATCTGCAGATCGCGAGCAACAAGGACGGGAGAACTCGAGTGGTTTTTTCATCCGGCGCCGCCGGACGAGCGTAAGAATCTTTTATTGCTGGGCTTACTCGATGCAAGTAATAGCACCATCGCTGCCTATCATCTTTTACCCGATGCCACAAAAGCGTCAAAGCATGCCTTTAAGGAAGGCGACGCGATACTTGCTGGAGGAATGCCACTCACTGATCTGACTCAGCTGCATGAAGCAGTAAACCAGCTTGCTTCCAGAAAAAGTCACATGCACAGTAGCTCCTAAGGTGGTAAGCGGCTACGGCTTAAAAAAGCCGGTGGGGGGCAATGCAAGCATCGGGCTACCCTCACTATCCCAGGATCCCATGTACCTAACTTAGGCGGGCTTAATGGTTGGTTTGCAATGTGTGCGGAGCCATGCCCATGTCGCTCTTAGCGCAACCCACGCAAACATACCGACTATGCCTAGAAGGCCCAGGGCCGCAATCGCCATAAGAATAAAAAACACGTACTTGTAGAATGAGACTTCCATCACAAACCTCTCATTCTGAAACATCCACTAACGCCGTCAGGATGTCGCGTGCTGTCGCAAAGCGGATGTTCGCATAAAGTTCCTCGACCATTGAGTAACTGCTGAACCACCATGGTTGGGCAACAATTATGGGTACACCTAAACTTCTGTGCTGTGACCTGCGACACCCATGCGTGTGACTAGTAATCAAGGAATGAAAAGACTTGCCTGTGAAGATATGCTCGCTACATGACCGCTCTGCTCAAAAGTAATACCGCTCGCTTCTTAACGCTGTATTTCTCCTGGAGTTTTCAGATCGCCTTACCAGTTACAGCCAGCCTAAATGACATCACCCGCAGTTGTGATATCGGTACGGGCATAAGGTGATGAAGCGCATAGCGATGCTGTGACATGTTGCGATATTTAACAATCACGTGATAAACGATTTCAAAGACTCCGGGCATCTTTTTCGACTGGCTGCTGTTTTCGTTGTTGGAGGGTTGGCCTTTGTGGCACTGCGTAGCTATATGGTGCCCAAGAGTTTCGGACAATATGGCCATTACCGTGGGAATGCGATCCACGAGACCGCCAGTCGCGCTCCGCACTATGCTGGTCACCAAACCTGCGAAACCTGTCACGGCGACATACTTGAAAAGAAGAGAATCGGCAAACATGTTCGCGTCAACTGCGAAGCCTGCCACGGTCCTTTGGCTCAGCACGCCGACGACCCAGCAGCCTTCACGCCTGCGAAGCTTGATATCGCCCTTTTGTGTGTCCGTTGTCATGAAGCGAACATCGCGAAACCGAAAGATTTCCCACAAGTGGTTTCGGTCGAGCACTCGTCCGGTATCCCCTGCAACACCTGCCACCAACCACACAATCCCGCGATCGAAGGAGCGCAGAAATGATTGTCACCCGCAGGCATCTTCTGCTCCTGTTACCAGCGGCTACGGTCGCGTGGAAATATGTGCTTGCAGAATCACCCGCAGCTTCACCGAATTACAACATTTCTGAGCACTGGTGGGGAATGCTCATAGATTTGACTAAGTGTATCGGCTGCGGAAATTGTGTGCGAGCGTGCCAGGCAGAAAACGATGTTCCTGATGGGTATTTTCGCACCTGGGTGGAACGGTACCATGTAACAGACTACGACATCGAAAATCCGCATGTGGACTCGCCTGATGGCGGCAAGGAAGGGTTTCCGCCGCGCGACGAGAAAAACGGAAAGAACTTCTTCGTACCTAAGCTCTGCAACCATTGCGCTGATTCACCATGCACACAGGTTTGTCCGGTAGGCGCAACTTTCATTAGCCCTGATGGTGTGGTGCTGGTGGACCAAAAGTACTGTCTGGGTTGCCGTTACTGCGTTCAGGCATGCCCTTACGGCTGCCGTTTCATCAATCCTAAGAAAAAGGTCGCGGAGAAGTGCACGCTTTGCTATCACCGAATCACCAAAGGTCTGACCACAGCCTGCTGCGAAGCTTGCCCGACCGGAGCCCGCCAACTGGTGGATTTGAAGAATCCCAACGACCCGATTCATGAGTTCCTGAAGACACACAGCGTTCAGATACTAAAACCCCAAATGGCCACGCATGCCAAAGTCTTCTACAACAACCTGGATGGTTCGGTGAGATAAGGAGGCCATTATGCCTGGTGTGGACGGATTCATGTACCCGAACGAAGTGGAGCTCCAATGGAGTGTGCTGATCGTGCTCTATCCGTTCCTCACGGGGCTGGTCGCGGGCGCATTTATTCTTGCTTCATTGGAGCGCATCTTTCGTGTACAAGCGGTTAGGCCGACATATCGACTCGCGTTGTTAACCGCACTTGCCTTCCTTCTTGTGGCTCCCTTGCCGCTCCAACTTCACCTTGGACATCCTGAGCGTTCCTACGAAATGTACTTAACGCCACACCGAACCTCCGCGATGGCAATGTTTGGATTCGTATATCTCTGGTATCTGTTGGCAGTCTTGGTATTCGAGATCTGGCTCGACTACCGCCGTGACATCGTGTTGCAGGCGCGGTCGAGCAAGGGATGGACACGATTCCTCTATCGGATGATGACACTCGGTTCGAATAATATTAGTACACGTGCACTTCAGGTGGACGAACGAATGGGGTGGCTCATTACACTGATCGGCATCCCCTCGGCATTCCTGCTGCACGGATACGTCGGATTTATATTTGGTTCAATCAAGGCGAATCCGTGGTGGTCTACGCCGCTCATGCCGGTGGTATTTATTTTCTCAGCGATGGTTTCGGGCATCGCGCTCGTAATGCTCCTTTACATGCTACTAACGTGGTTACGGAAGCAGACCATCGACATGAATTGTGTCGACACCGTCGCACGATATCTGTTTTACACATTCATCATTGATTTTACTTTGGAAATGCTCGACTTGATTCATCGTATCTATGAGGCTGATGAGTCATTCCGCAGTTTAGATTTCATGGTTCACACTAAGCTTTATATGTCGCAGATTGTAGTGCAGATCATTCTGGGCACGGTTACCCCCATTGTCCTCCTTGCCATAACTCAGGTAATACATGTGGGCGAGGAACTCCGGAAAGGCGTATATGCAGTTGCAGGACTCCTGACGCTGGTTGGCATTTTTGCAATGCGGTGGAATGTCGTGGTCGGTGGGCAGCTTTTTTCGAAGAGTTTCCTGGGATACACAACTTACAAGTTAGGTCTGATCACTCGTGAGGGCCTGTTAGTTGCGGTTGCACTGACGATGCTGCCATTTATTATTTTATGGGTGCTGGTGAAATTGCTGCCTCCCTGGCCGGAGAAAACTTCACTCTCCTTTACGGCATCTGCGCACTAGCTTTGCTTGCAACATACCAGAGTAGGAAGGGAGATAGCTGCCGTGGGTCAAGACACCCTCACAATTACCGATAATCGTACTAACCAGACGTATACCGTTCCGATTGAGAGCGGAACAATCAGGGCAATGGACCTGCGAGAAATCAAAACCTGCCCGAAAGATTTTGGACTCATGACCTATGATCCTGCTTTCCTAAACACAGCATCGTGTCGGAGTAAAATTACATTCATTGACGGGGAACGCGGCATTCTGCGCTATCGCGGGTACCCCATCGAAGTACTGGCCGAACACTGCACTTTCCTTGAGGTCGCCTATCTAATTCTCTTCGGAGATCTTCCCACCGAAACTGAACTGCAGAACTGGGTAGGCCAGATCACGCACCACACGATGTTGCACGAAACGACGAAGAAGTTCATGGAGGGATTTCGCTATAACGCCCATCCGATGGCCATGCTCGTGACGACAGTGGCGGCACTTTCCACTGTCTATCCAGATGCAAAAGCGATCAGCGATCCCAGCAACCGCTTGCTGCAGGTCAAACGATTGATTGGAAAGATGCCGTCGATCGCAGCGATGTCATATCGGCATAGTTTAGGGTTCCCCTACGTTTACCCAGATAATGACCTCAACTATTCAGAGAACTTCATGAATATGTTATTCAAAATGGTCGAGCCGAAATACGTGGCGAATCCAGTGTTAGCGCGTGCGCTCGATGTTCTGTTTATCTTGCACGCGGATCACGAGCAGAACTGTAGTACGAATGTGATGCGCGCTGTAGGCAGTGCACATGCCGATCCTTACCTGACTACAGCCGCAGCCGCCGCAGCCCTTGCCGGCCCTCTCCACGGTGGGGCAAACGAAGAAGTCCTCAGGATGATTGACGAAATTGACTCAATAGAAAACGTACCCACCTATATAAAGAAATGCAAGGAAGGGCATAGCAAGCTGATGGGCTTCGGTCACCGCGTTTACAAGAATTATGATCCGCGTGCCAAAATCATTAAGCGCACGGCGGAGCAGGTGTTCGAGGTGACGGGGCGCAATCCAAAGCTGGAGATCGCGTTGGAGTTGGAGCGCATTGCGCTGGAAGACGATTACTTTATCAAACGGAAGCTCTATCCCAACGTGGACTTTTATTCCGGGATTATTTACCAAGCCATGGGCTTTAAACCCGACATGTTCACAGTGTTATTCGCCATCCCGCGTACGGTTGGCTGGCTAGCGCAATGGCAGGAGATGCTGACCGATTCGGAGCAAAAGATAGCGCGACCGCGACAAGTCTACACGGGGCATGAGGTCCGAAAATTTTTGCCGCTTGAAAAACGTACGCCCTGCTGGTAGGAATCACAAATTAGAGAAGAATTGGACCCGGCTCCGCGAGGAGCCGGACTGCTATGTCCTTAAAGACCATTTGCAAGATTGCCAGCCATCAGCAGCCCATGCTGAGTTGGCTCCGAAACTTTTCACTTTTTCAGAGTGCGGATATACTTCACTAGATCGGTGATCTGGTCGCTCGTCAGTTTGCCGTCATACTTGGGCATTTTCCCCTTTCCATCGGTGATGATTTTGCTCAGGTCGGCATCCGACTGGCTCTGTACCTCGGTCGATCCTAAATCGCGAATGTTCAAGTTTTTTCCCATCGCAGTTTGACCCTTACCGTCGGGTCCATGACACATTGCACATTTCGACTTAAAGAGATCAGCTGCAGTTTGGGCTGAACAGAGGTTTGAGCCTACCAGTGCAAAGATAACGATTGCCAGTACGGCAATAAACGAATTCTTCATTTCTCAGTCTCCTTGAGAACAGTATTGTTGTCGCTCAAACAAATGCTGACTTGCCAGGACTCGAGGGAGCGAGATCCTGGGAAGATGACAATACAATATTTTTCATTCAGGAAACTCGCCTTACGTTTGTCCTACGTTCGTGACCCGTGCTCCTGACAGTGTCTGCCCGCATTGTCGAATTCAATTCCCGAATCCGTTTAATCGTTTCACCCCAGCCGCAGGTGTAGCGAGAATTGCAATGCTGACAGTCGGACCTGTGGATTCGAAGGAAGGCCAAGAGGTAACATACCTGCCCTCTTAAGGTCACAATGCACTTCGCCGGATGCGATTGCGCATGGGGTGTATTCTGCCGGTGGATGGACAACCGGTCTGTGATTGCGATTACAAGGGAATGTGACTTTACCAGCTTCGTCGTCGATCACTCGGATGAGTTACGGATGGCTATACCCCGAGTCTGACCATTGAAGATCTGCCCGCCCCCCTCGAAATATTGCGGCCAAGCGTTTCACTCAATTTTTTCCGGCCGGCAACTTCCGAATAAAACGGCACGCGCATCGCCACCGATCCTACCTTGGCGGACATCGTTGAAGACACAGAGTGATATGCTTTGCCGACATTAACGAGCTTGTCATGTCCGACGACCTAATTGCGGGCAGCCGTGGGGTCGCGCAGTCGCGAAAAATCGTGCGGTTCACCCATACGGCGGGGGTGTGATATATCAGCTGCCGAGATGCAGCAAGTGGTCACCGTGCAAGTAATGCGCCAAGATACGCCATTGCAAAAGATAATGCGGGTTAGTCACAGCATTCTCTAGCACGCTGCGCTAAAGACAGAACAAATGGCCGGGAGTCGTCCGAAAGAAATCGCTCCACCCCAGCGAAAACAAGAGCGGGCGCGAGCGCGGCGACGCCCGGCATTTTCCACAGAAATGTATACATCAGTTCAAAAACTTGTGACGCTCGTCACAGCATTTCCCGATTCGCGACGGCTAAAGTGAAAACTGCCGGCAGCCGAAAGGATCGATCCAAGTAATGTTGAGCGATCCAAAGTAGGCCGGGTGACCCGCTCGAAGAGGTAACTCATCGAGCCACCAAACCTGAAAGAAACCGACTGCCCTGCGAGGAGCAGCCGGGGCTTGGAGCCGCAAAAGCGGTGATCACATCAAGGGCTGCGACGGTGCGCGCATCCACGCTGCTGACTCCCTCGTAGGAGCTGACGGCTAGAACGCAACCGATGTCGCGGCCCTTTCTCTTTGCTTAAGCTCCTCTACCCGCTCATGTCTGAAGACCTACCAATGGCACAGACGGGCGGTAGATCAATCCCCTCCAACCACTACTAGAGAGATCAGAAAACAACTTGCTATCTCACAAAATTCGGGCGTATGACGAACGTGTCCTCTTTGACGACGCAGCACTTATTGGCTTCGTTTAGTAAAAGCGTTTGAACCTCCGATAAGCAATACGCTGGCGGCTGCGGAAATTGTTTCTGCCCTTCGCTGTCTCTGGCCGTCGAGCAGCAAAGGGACTTCGCTAAGACGGGTACCCGCGTTTTGCCGCGTCCCGCCTCCCTCGATGTAGTTCCGTAGTAACAGAATTGAGTCCCAAAGTCACGAACCACAGTATCTCCGTTGTGGGGCGGTGTTACGATCAGCTTTTGTGAGATATTCACCCACCTTCAAACGGCGCAAGCTGGCGACGGTCGTCAGAAAAGCGATTACTTCCTACTACACTGAGCAGGAAGAGCACGAGATCGAGAAAGCGGCAAAGCAGCAAAAGGTAAGCAAAAGCAGCTTTGTTGCATCCGCTGCACTTAAGGAAGCACGCCGGACAAGCCGTTAAGCTCCATAGTCGAGCCCCCTATTTTACTGGCCAAAATTAAGAAGTTTCTAATTGAATACATTATAATTGTAATGTACAATTATAATGTAATGAAAGAAACTAAACTCAGTCGAAAAAATAGGAAATATGCAAGAACGTTGTGGGGCAGTGCATTGGGTCCCGCTGCATTTCAGAGTTTGGGCCAACTGACAGAGCAGTTCAAGTTTTCGATTGCCAATGGTGACCTTATGTTTCTGGATAATGGCTGGTACATCACACACGCCGGTCTGTTAGGGCTAGCCCGTCGAAGCCGCTGCGCAGGCATTCGCGTTACACCTCTTTCCAACTTTTGTGATCCTGCTTCACAGCGTTGGGCATTCGAGGCGACTGTCTACAAATCGAAAACTTGTCTTGGGTTCGTCGGATTCGGCGATGCGGATCGTTCAAACATTCCTCCTTTACTTCATGGTGCCGAGATGCGAGTTGCCGAAACTCGCGCAGTCAATCGGGCATTACGCAAAGCATATGGAATCGGAACCTGCTCGGTGGAGGAGATCGGTTCATTAAATAGGCAAACTCGTTCCGGTCCAGAGTTAAAAAAGGCCGCGCAACCTGCCAACGGCAATGGAAACTTTGGCGGGCCCACGTTACGGGATCGGCTTTGTCAGCTCATTCGTCACCATCAACTCGATGCAGCAGCCGTTAAATTCTACGCGACCGAGTTCTGCGCTGTGAAAGAACTGCGTGATGCCACTCGCGAGCAGGTCGAGAAATTTGTCGCTCATCTGGGTGAACGGGCCGAAAAAGACCGCAGCGAATTGCTCTGTCAGCTCAATAGCTATGGCAATTCCAAAGCAGGTGCCGCGTGAAGCGCCACATCGAGGGCCTACACGAAGCCGATCCCGCCGGGAGCGTCCTTCTTCCAGACAGCCTTTATCTGGCACGCGTCGCTCGTGCCCAATATCGCTGGCATATCGACAAGCCTTTCTATGTTCTTCGGCTTGCTGTACTTGAGCCTCGGCATTTCGCGGGGCGCTCCATTACAGGTCGGATTTACTGCACTCGCCGAGCCCTTTGGAAATTGAACTGGTTTCTCCGTGATTTCGGCTATGACACCGATCTGCTCGGGCAAGACGAGATCGATGAGAAGAGCTTGGCTGGACTTCAAGGTGTGGTCAAGATCGGCCATGTCGTCATAAATGGCAGTACGTTCGTCAATCTCGAGGGGTTCGCTCCAGCCAGCCAGTGGCCGGATCTGTCACCTGCCGTCGTCTCGCCGGCAACAGCTCCAGGATCTGAGGTTGCCTGAACATGATCTACAGCTACACCCAGCTCAGCCACTATCTGACCTGCCCTCGAAGATATCGTCACCGCTATCTCGATGGCTGGCAAGAGAAGGACACTCGTGCCGCCATGCTCTTTGGCCGTGCCTTCGAACGAGCGCTGGGCGCCTACTTCCTTCGACAGGATGCGGCCGAAGTGCTGTTTCGGGAATGGCAGACTTATCAGAACCAGAGCCTGCATTACACGAATGGCGACAGCTGGGATCGCATGCTCGAAAAAGGCATTCAACTCCTCGATCGCTTTTGTCAGGACAATCGTGTCCGTATCCGTCAGCCACGGCGAGGTCTGCAGATCAAGTTCACTCGACCAATCTCAGCAAATAGCGAATTCGTGGCCTATATCGATGCCATTGGCAAACTCGACGGAACCGGGTGTTTATTGGAATGGAAAACCACCTCCAGCCGCTACCCGGAAGAACCGCAAGGATTGCTTTCGCTCGATCCGCAGCTGGTTTGTTATTCCTGGATCACCGGCATCTCCGAAGTCGCCCAGGTCGTATTTGTCCGCAAACGCCTGGTCGAGATTCAATACCTTCGTACAACGATCAGTGACGAACAGCGGCGCGAGTTCGGCCATTTGGTCGAAGACACGATCCGGCGAATCGAATCTGCCGAGTTTTTGCCGCACTCTGGCATTCGCTTTCCGCAGAACCCGTGTAGCAGCTGTCCTTACATCGGACTTTGCCTCAACCGAAAGGATTTGGCCGAAGCCGCCCTTATACGGCGGCCAGGAGCAGAAGATCTTGGTTGGCTTGACGAGCTTAATTGGTAGAGAGATACCGATGCTGCCGAAGCTTAATCATCGGCGAGCAGTATTCGTGCTCACGAAAATCGACGAGATCCTCGCTTGGGAGAGGAGGAATGAGGCGGAGCGGGATATCCGATTTGTGGAACTCGGACGTTATCTATGCGAGGTGCGAGCAGGGCAGTACTGGCGGGTCGAGAACCTGGGATCGTTTGATGATTTTCTGGAGAGGAGGTTTCCGGAATCGAGGAGGAAGGCGTACTACCTGATGTCCATTCACGAGCACCTGCCACCGGAAGCCAGAAGGGCATTGAAGCAACTTGGATGGACGAAGGGCCTCGAATTAGCGAAAGTTGCTCGACGGGACCGGCAGAACTTTAATTGTGCAATCTGGTTGCACAAAGCTCGCGAGATGCCCACAGAAGACTTCAAAAAGGAAGTCGAGAAAGAACTGACCGGCAAAGACAGCGAGCCGTGGGAAATTATCTATTTCAAGCTTTACAGCAGCCAGACCCCTGTTGTTGAGCAGGCGATCGAAACAGCAGGCTTGATGTTAGGAAGTGACAAATCGCGGGGATACTGTTTGGAAATGATCTGTGCCGATTTTCTGGCTGGCGCAAATCTGGAAAACGGCAACGCCCGCCTGCTGTTGCAATCAGTCGCGCGATTCTTCAAATTTCTTCCGGGGGAAGAACGGAGAGAGTTTCTGAACCACTTCTCCGCACAAGCATCATGAACGGAGTTCGAAGCAAACGAACGGTGCGGTTGGATCCCGACTCATATGCGCACCTTCGAGATGAAGTGCTCCGACGTGATGACTGGAAATGCCAGCGATGCGGTGCAATGTCCAATCTTGAAGTTCATCACCGACAGTTTCGCAGCCACTCGGGAGAAGATTCCCCAGAAAACCTGATCACTCTTTGTACAGGATGTCATGCTTTGGTTCATGGGCAGGGAACGAGATAGAACAGACCGGATACTTGAGCACATCCGAACCGGTGGGTTTCCCTCCCACATCCTCTAGCGAAGCACTCTGCAGCCGTGCGCCGGGGGAGTTAGGGAAATGGGATGCTCAAGCATCCGGCACGCTTGTAGTTTCCGAGATTCGGCAACGTCCATGCCGTGATGTAGGTCATCTTCCCCTGTGACGTCCAACCGGTTGAACTGAGATATTCAGCAGTATCTTCCTGCGGTATTTCCGGCGATTCGGTCCACAATAATACCCACCCCGAGTTGAACTCTCGGTGGGTATCTCCCTGCTGCAGCTATTCTACGGGACCTTGATGGTATAGGTTCCGATGGCGATGGAGCTAGGCCCGTAGCCGTTGCCAGCGGCGATGGCTTTGATGGTAGTAGTGGTAGCCACCGTGATTGGCCCGGTGTA
>Ga0070731_10001129_pt1 | contig 29070 bp, 29 predicted proteins | sample Coa_R1_2_FD_66448 | JGI IMG/M metagenome (GOLD analysis project Ga0070731, IMG submission 66448) | Surface soil microbial communities from Centralia Pennsylvania, which are recovering from an underground coalmine fire - Coalmine... | ecosystem: Environmental > Terrestrial > Soil > Unclassified ... | reverse complement strand
CGACGACCTGCAGGAACAGGCCGCTCGGCGGGCCGCCCTTGTGCAGCTGCCCGGTCGAGTGCAGGTAACGCGGCCCGAAGCCGTGCGTCACGACGCAACCCGTCGCATCGCGCGCGCGCGCGGCCAGCGCGAGCACCTTCTCCTCGTTCGCGTCCGTCGGATCGACGAACGCCTGGATGCACACGTAGTCGCCGGGCTGCGCCTGCGCAAAGAGCTCGTCGGGTGATCCGACCGGCGACACATCCGGCTCGGAGCCCGAGGCCAAGACCTCCTTCGTCTTGTCCTTCGCCGACTGCACGTCGGGCTGGTCGAAGGGATCGATGCCGAGGATCGACCCTGCAACCGCGGTTGCGAACTCCCAGCGGAAGAACTCCTGACCGAGCTCGTAGTCGCCGCTCAGCCGGACCTCCTGCCGCTGCCGGTCGGGACCGTCGACGGTCTCGCCGGGGCACGGCACCAGCCCCTTGCCCTGCTTGCCCGTCGACTCTGCGAGCAGCTGCTCCGCCCACAGGCCGAAGCCGCCGTCGGTCGGGTTGACGAGGATCTTGTCGCGGCCGTCGCGCCATCCCTCACCAAGCGAAAGCCCGAGCTCGAGCCCCGGATTGCCGTCGGCGAGCCGGCACGCCTCCGCCATCTCCTGCGCACGTTCGAGCAGCCGGGTGAGATCGATGCCGAGCAGGGCCGCAGGCACCATCCCGAACGGTGAGAGCGCGGAATACCGGCCGCCGATCGTCGGCTCCCCCGGGAAGATCGCGCGGAAGTCGCGCTCGTTCGCGAGTTTCTCCAGCGCAGAGCCGGGATCCGTGACCGCAACCCACTGTTCGCCGCGGGGGGCTCTGCGCCAGAAGTAGTCGGTGTGCGAGCGGGTCTCGAGCGTCGAGCCCGATTTCGACGACGAGATGAAGAGTGTCCGCTCGACGTCGATGCGCTGCTCCAGGGACCTGATCGCCCTCGGGTGCGTCGTGTCGAGCACGTGGAACGACTCCGATCCGAACGTGCGCCGGAGAACCTCGGGCGCGAGCGACGAGCCACCCATGCCGAAGAGGACGACGGTGTCGACGAGCCCGACGACCGAATCTGCGAGCTGGAGGAGCAAATCGCGGTCCTCCGCCATCCGCCACGGCTCGTCGAGCCAGCCCAGCCATTTCGCCTCGTCGCCGCCGGTCCAGAGCGTCGGGTCACGGGACCAGATCCGCTCGACGATCTCCGCTCCCGCGGCGACGCTCATGCCGCCGCCAGGACTGTCCGCTTCGACTGGATCCCCGTCAGGATCTCGTCGAACGAGTCCGCGAACTTCTGCACGCCCTCGGCCTCGAGCGTGTCGGTCACGTCGTCGTAGTCGATGCCGACGTCGCGCAGCTGCTCGAAGAGTCGCTTGGCCTCGTCGACTCCCTCGAGCACCGTGTCGCCGCGGATCTCGCCGTGGTCCTGGAACGCCTCGATCGTCTCGAGCGGCATCGTGTTCACTGTGACGGGCCCGATCAGCTCCTCGACGTAGATCACGTCGCGGTAGGCGGGGTTCTTCGTCGACGTCGATGCCCACAGACACGGCTGCGTCCGGGCGCCTTTCGCCGCAAGGAACTCCCAGCGCGGCCCCGCGAACGTCTCGAGGTAGTGCTGGTATGCGAGCTTCGCGTTCGCGATCGCGAGCTTGCCCTGCAACTCCTTGTTCCCGAGGGCGTCGAGCCGCTTGTCCGTCTCCGTGTCGACGCGCGACACGAAGAACGAGGCGACCGACGCGACCTTCGATGGATCGCCCCCGCCGGCGACGAGCCGCTCGAGGCCGCGCAGGTAGGCCTCGACGACCGCCTCGTAGCGGTCGAGCCCGAAGATCAGCGTGATGTTGATCGACCGGCCGCGCGCGATGCAGTCCTCGATCGCCGGCAGGCCCGCCTCGGTCGCCGGGATCTTCACCATCAGGTTCGGGCGGTCGACCTGCTCGTGGATCCAGATCGCCTGCTCGAAGCTCTTCTCCGTGTCGTAGGCGATGCCGGGCTCGACCTCCATCGACACGAACCCGTCCGCCCCGCCGGCGGCATCCCACGCGGGTCGCAGGACATCGCACGCATCGCGGATGTCGTCGAGCGCCAGCCGGAAGAAGATCTCCTTGTCGTCGTCGATCTCGTCGAGGAGCTCCTTCAGCTGCTCGTCGTAGAAGTCGCCGTGCGAGATCGCCTTCTGGAAGATCGTCGGGTTGGACGTGACGCCCGTGACGGCGTCCGCGTCCATCATCCGCTTCAGCTCGCCGGTCTGGACGAGCTCGCGCGACAGCGTGTCGAACCAGACCGACTGCCCGCGTTCAGCGAGCTGATGGAGCCGTGACTTGGCCATCTTTCATCTCCTTCTCCATGGCGGCAACTTTCAAGAGCCGTGCGACGTAACGCTCGCCGCCGTTGAATCGTGCACCGAGGAACGCGCTCACCAGCTCCCGTGCGAGCGACGGCCCGACCACCTCCGAACCGAGGCAGAGGACGTTCATGTCGTCGTGCTCGACGCCCTGGTGAGCGCTGTACGTGTCGTGGCAGATCGCGGCCCGGATGCCGGTGAGCTTGCAGGCCGCCACCGCCGCCCCGACACCGGAGCCGCAGACGAGCACCGCGCGCTCGGCTTCCCCACGCTGGATCGCCTCGCCGACCTCACGCGCCTTGTCCGGATAGTCGATCCGCACCGCGTCGGTGTCCGTGCCGAAGTCGATCACGTCGTGGTCGGTCAGGACCTCGAGCACGGCCTCGCGCAGGTGGACGCCGCGGTGGTCGAACGCGACCGCGACCCTCACGCGCCGACACGCTCCAGCAACGCCGTCGCGCGGGCAACCACGTTGTCGAGGTTGTAACCGAATTTCTCCAGAACCGTCGTACCGGGCGCGGAGGCGCCGAAATGCTCGATGGACACGGAGTCGCCGTGATCGCCGACCCACCTGCTCCACCCGAGCGCGACACCGGCCTCGACCGAGAGGCGCGCACGCACGTCCGGCGGCAGCACCTCGTCGCGGTAGTCCGCGGGCTGCTCCTCGAAGAGCTCCCAGCACGGCATCGACACGACACGAACGGCCGTCCCTTCGTCGGCGATCTTCCGAGCAGCCTCTAGCGCCAGGCCCACCTCGGCGCCCGTCGCGATCAGGATCAGGTCGGGAGTCGGGGCGGAGTCCCACAGAACGTACGCGCCCCGCTCGAGCCCCGATGCGGGAGCGAGATCGCCGCGGTCGAGGGTGGGCACCTTCTGCCTGGAGAACGACAGCGCAACAGGACCGTCGCTCCGTTCGAGCGCGACCTTCCACGCCCACGCGGTCTCGTTCGCGTCGGCGGGCCGCACGAACCAGAGGTGCGGGATCGCGCGCAACGCGGCATACGTCTCGACGGGCTGGTGCGTCGGCCCGTCCTCGCCGAGCCCGACGGAGTCGTGCGTCCACACCCAGACCACGGGCAGCTCCATCAGCGCCGACAGACGTACCGCAGGACGCATGTAGTCGCTGAAGATCAGGAACGTCGAGCCGTACGGCTTCACGCAGCCGCCGTGCACACCGATTCCGTTCACGATCGCGCCCATCGAGTGCTCGCGAATCCCGAACGCAATGTTCCGCCCCGCCCACTGCGACGAGAAGAGGCCGCCGCCTTCGAACTCCGTCTTCGTCGACTCGACGAGGTCGGCGGCACCGCCGATCATCGTCGGCACGGCGTCCTTGAAGGCCTGCATGACCTTCTTGCCGGCGTCGCGCGTCGCCATGTCGTCACCGGGCTCGAACTCGGGCACCCCCCAGGGGGCGATCTTCCCGGCATACGCCGCGTCCCACACCTCGCGGGTCTCCGGGAACGCATGCGACCACGCTTCGAACCCCCGGCGCCACTCGTCCTCGGCGGCGACACCGCGCTGGACGGCGTTCATGTGCTCGGCGACCTCCTGCGGCACGACGAACTTCTGGTCCGGGTCCCAGCCGAGCGCCTCCTTCGCCGCCCGCACCTCGTTCTCGCCGAGCGGGCTCCCGTGCGCCTTCGCGGTGTCCACGGCATGCGGCGCGCCGTACGCGATGTGTGAGCGGACCACGATCATCGACGGGCGCTCCGTCTCGCCGTGTGCGTTCTCTACGGCTTCGCGAAGGGAAGCCACGTCGTTGACGTCGTCGACGTGCTGGACGTGCCAGCCCTGCGCGACCAGGCGCGCACCCCTGTCCTCGGCGGTGAACGAGATCGACGTCGTCCCGTCGATGGTGATGCGGTTGTCGTCGTAGAAGTAGACGAGCTTCCCGAGGCCGAGCTGTCCGGCGATCGAGGCGGCCTCGTTCGAGACGCCCTCCATCATGTCGCCGTCCGAGCAGATGATGTAGGTGCGGTGGTCGACGATCTCGTGATGCGGCCTGTTGAAGGTCGCAGCGAGGAAACGCTCGGCGACGGCCATGCCGACCCCGTTGGCGAAGCCCTGGCCGAGCGGGCCGGTCGTGACCTCGACGCCTTGCGTGTGCCGAAACTCGGGGTGGCCGGGCGTCGCCGACTGCCACTGCCTGAACCGCTTGAGCTCCTCCAACGAGAGGTTGTAGCCGGCCAGGTGGAGGGTCGAGTACTGGAGGATGCAGGCGTGACCGGCGCTGAGGACGAACCGGTCGCGGTTCGCCCAGTGCGGGTTCGCCGGGTTGTGACGCAGCACCTCGTGGTAGAGCAGATACGCCAGTGGCGCGAGCGCCATCGCCGTTCCCGGATGCCCGGCGTTGGCCTGCTGCACCGCGTCCATCGACAGCGTACGAATCGTGTCGATCGAGAGCTGCTCGAGGTCCTTCGGCACGTCTCCTCCTCGCGGTTGGCTGCAGGGCGAGGGTATCGCCTGGGCCGCGCTTGCCGCCGTCCGTAACGCGCACCCGGGTAGGTTGGACACCGATGGCGGTCCTGATCGCATCGTCGCTCCGGAAGGAACTTTCCGGGGACGTCCTCTTCGACGGCGTCGGCTTCAAGGTGGAGCGCGCCGACCGGCTCGCGCTGTCCGGACCGAACGGCGCGGGCAAGACGACGCTGCTCCGCATGCTCGCCGGCGAGGTGCCGTTCGAGGGGGGCGAGCTCGCCTGGGAGAAAGGCGCCCGCGTCGCGCTGCACGACCAGCGGCCGCCGGCCACCAGCCGCCGTCCGCTCCGCGATTACGTCCTCGCCGGGACGGCCGACCTCGCGGCTCTGGAAGACGAGCTGCGCACGCTCGAAAAGGCGATGGCGTCCGGGACGCACGACGATGCAACGCTGCGGCGATACGCGGCGGCGCAGGCGAGGCTCGAGCACGCAGGCGGCTACGACTGGCGCGACCGGGCGGCCTCCGTGGTCCGCGGCCTCGGCTTCTCCGATTTGGACCTCGAACGGCCGCTGGCGAGCTTCTCGGGAGGCGAGCTCACACGCGCCTCCCTCGCCCGTGCGCTCGCGGCCCAGCCGGACCTGCTGCTCCTCGACGAGCCGACGAACCATCTCGACATCGAGTCCCTCGAGTGGCTCGAAGGGATGCTGCGGACGATCGACGCGGCGGTGATCCTCGTCGCGCACGACCGCTGGTTCCTCGAGGCCGTGACGACCGCCGTGCTCGAGCTCGAGCGTGGAAAGTCCGTCTACTTTCCCGGCGCCTGGCACGTGTGGCGGCGTGAGCAGGCAGCGCGCGACCTGCACCTCGCGAAGACGGCCGCGCGGCAGGAAGAGGAGATCGCGCGGCTCGAGCGGTTCGTCGAGCGCTTCCGGTACAAGGCCTCGAAGGCGCGGCAGGCGCAGTCGAAGCTCAAGCAGATCGAGCGTATCAAGTCGGCGAAGGTCGCGCCGCGGGACACGCGTCGGCGCGTGCTCGGCTTCGAGTTCCTCAAGCCGGCGCGGTCGGGCCGGGACGTGGTCGTGGTCGAGGAGCTCGAGCTGTGCGCCGGGGACAAGGAGCTCCTCAGCGGCGCGTCGTTCGCGATCGAGCGCGGCGAGCACGTGGCCCTCATCGGGCCGAACGGCTCGGGCAAGACGACGCTGCTCGAGACGATCCTCGGCCGGCGCGACGCCGCCGGCGGCGTGCTGCGGCTCGGCCACGGCGTCGAGGCCGCCTACTTCTCGCAGCACGAGGCGGAGCTCGACGAGCGCGGCTCCGTGCTCGAGGCGGCGATGTCCGGAACCGGCCTGAAGCGCCCGGAGGCGCAGAAGCTGCTCGGACAGTTTCTCTTCTCGGGCTGGGACGAGCACGAGAAGCCGGTGACCGCCCTGTCGGGAGGGGAGCGGCGCCGGCTCGCGCTCGCGGTCGTCGTCGCCTCGGGCGCGAACTTCCTCTTGCTGGACGAGCCGACGAACCATCTCGACCTCGGCTCGCGCGAGGCGCTCGAGCGCGCGCTGGAGGCGTTCCCGGGCACGGTGCTCCTGGTGTCGCACGACCGCGCCGTCCTCGACGCGGTCGCCGGTCGCCTGCTGGCCGTCGAGGATCGCCGCATCGTGTCCTACCCCGGAGGCTGGGCCGACTACGTGCGCGCGCAGGATGTCGAGCCGGTCGCAGCCGAACCACCGCCGACGAAACTGACGCCGGAGAAGAAGGCGAAGCGGCCGGCGAAGCCACAGCCGACCGCACTCGAGCTCGTCGAGCGCGAGGTGGCGCGCGCGGAGGAGCGGGTGAACGACCTCGAGCGGCGGCTTGCGGCCGACTGGAGCGACATGGCGCTGCTGTCTGCACACCGGGAGGCGCGCGAGGACCTCGAGGCACTGCTCAGGCGCTGGGAAACGCTGTTCGAAGCGAGCGGATCGCAGGCTCCGTGATCGGGTCGAGGACGAGGATCGCCTCGTCCGCGCCGGCGCTCGCAAGATCGTGGAGATGCTCGCCCAGCCGGTCTGCCGGAACGGCGTCGACGTCGCGCGGACGCTCGCCCGCCCCACCCACGTCGACGAGCACGCAGGCACTGCGCTCGATCTCCGCCGGGTCGCGGCCGGCGCGTTCAGCGGCGGCGCTCACGCCCGCGTTGTGCCGGGCGAAGCCGGCCGCCGTGTTGCCGTAGTGGGTGTACCACGTGTTCCACACGTCGACGTGCGGCAGTCCGATCGCGAGCATCCGCGGCCGGTTTGCGCCGAGCATCAGCGTGGGTGCTCGGGCCGGCGCCGGGAGCAGCACCGCGTCCGCGACGGTATGGAAGCGACCTTCGAACGTCACGCGCTCGCCGGCGAGCAGGCGGCGGACGATCTCGAACGCTTCCTCGAAGCGCGAGACGCGGTGGTCGAGCGGGAGACCGAACGCACGGAACTCGGCGTCGTTCCAGCCGGCGCCGAGGCCGAGCACGAGGCGACCGCCGCTCAGCTCGTCGACCGCCGCCGCCTGGCGGGCCAGCACTCCCGGCGCGTGGAACGCGGTGCAGGCGACGAGGGGGCCGAGCCGAACCCGCTCGGTGATCCCGGCGAGCCAGGCCAGCGTCGTCCAGGAGTCCCAGGGGCCGCGCTCGGGCCGGCCGTCGGCGCGATAGAGGAGGTGATCGCCGACCCAGATCGAGTCCAACGCGCACTCTTCCGCCGCGCGCGCCATCGCCGCGAGCTCGTCGCGGCGCACGTCGCGCTCGACCTCGGGAAGCTGAACGCCGACCCTCATGCCCAGAAGGCCTCGAAGGCGGGAGGGTCGCTCGGAACGGCGACGATCCGCTGCCAGACGCCGTCGAGGTGGTCGATCAGGAGCACCTGGTCGATGTCGAGCTCGCGGCCGAGGCGCTTCCCGCGGGCGCGGTAGACGGCGACGGCGTGCGAATCGTCGGCGAGCGTCCAGCGCAGCTCGCTCAGGTAGGTGCCGTCGGTGAGCCGGCGCGTCTCGCGGAAGAGCTCGAAGATGCTGTGCCGTCCCCGGTATTCGCGCGCGACGGGAACGGTGCCGTTCACTATCCACACCGCGTCCTCGGCGATCACGTCGAAGAGCGCGCGTGCGTCGCCGCCGCCGAAGGCGGCGAAGACGCGCTCGACGCCCTCGACGGCGTCAGCGTTCAAGCGGCGCCATGGTCAGGCCGTACCCGGCGAGCTGGGAGTGGTAGAGCTCGGCGGCCTCGCGATGACCGGACCAGACGATCGCCCGGCCGGTGTTGTGGATGCGGTTCGCGAGCGACATCCCGCGCGCGTAGTCGACGCCGGGGATCGTCTGTGCGAGCGCGAACGCGACACCCTCGAACGTGTTGTGGTCGTCGTTCAAGACGATCACGCGCCAGGCATCGCCGACACCGGAGCCGCTGCTCTTCCGTGGGCGCGTCTTCGGCGGTGTGAGTGTCTGAGTCACTCCGCGGCGAATGTATCGATCACGGCTTCGGCGATCACTCTCAGCGGACGGCCGGACACCTGGCTCGCGCGCCGGAGGCGGGCGAACGCGTCCTGCTCGCTGAGCCCGTCCTTCTCCATCAGCAGCCCCTTGGCGCGTTCGATCGCCTTTCGCGCGGCGAGCGCGTCGGCGAGCGACTCGGCTTCCTCGCGAACGGCGGCGAGCTCCTCGTAGCGCGCGCGGGCGGCGGCGATCGCGGGGACGAGGTCCTGTTCGCGGAACGGCTTGACGAGGTAGCCGAAGACGCCGGCCTCGACGGCGCGCCCGACCAGCTCCTCCTGGCCGTATGCGGTGAGCATCACGATCGGGATCGGCCGCTCGGCGAGGATCGTGCGCGCGGCTTCGATGCCGTCGAGCCGCGGCATCTTCACGTCCATCACGGCAAGCTCCGGCTCGTGCGTGCGCGCGAGCGCGACGGCCTCTTCGCCGTCCCGCGCCTCGGCGACGACCTCGTGCCCGGCACGCTCGAGCAGGTCGCGCAGGTCGAGGCGGATGATCGTCTCGTCCTCGGCGATCAGGATTCGCATGGGCATAGCGTCGCACGCCGGGCGCAGCCCGAGTCACGAATACGTGCGCCCCACGTCACGATCACGTACCACAGACACGTCCCGGCGAGCCATGGCTCCAGGCGGCATGTCCGGCGGCAGCCGTCCTGACCAGAGTGTCACGGGCGTGCGACAAGTTCGTGAAAGGTGCACGCCGAGGCGCGAGGAGGTCGTACGATCGGGACGCCCCACGCAGCCGGCCGCGGCGGTGACGCGGAAGGGGACAGGTCGCGGGCCGCGGGGGCGCGATTCGACGAGGCACGCCCGCGCAGGCAAGACATCGTGCTGTCTGACACCAGCAAGGTGTCAGACACGGCTCACAGCGGGAACGCGACCTCGGCCCGCGTGCCGCCGTCCGAGACGAGCTCGAGCGTCCCCCGCAGCTCGTCGCGCACCAGCGCGCGCACGATCGACAGACCCGTCCCCGACGGTGCATGGTCGTCCAACCCGGCTCCGTCGTCCGCGATCGTCAGCAGGACGTCCCCGTCGCGCCGCGCAAGCTCGACCTGGACGCGATCGCCGCCGTGCTCGAGCGCGTTCTGCAGCAGCTCCGAGAAGACGAGCGCGAGCGCGGTCGCCCGCGCACCCGGCAGCGCGACCGGCTCGAGCGACGCCGCGACGTCCTTCCCCGCTCCGACACCCTGGACGAGCATCGCCCGAAGCCGCCCGATCAGATCCGCGAGATCGACGTCTTCGTCGCGCCGCTCGGTGAGCAGCTCGTGCACGGCGGCGATCGCGAGGATCCGGTTGACCGAGTGCTCGAGCGCCTCGCGCGGGTCGACTTCCTCCGCCGACCTTGCCTGCAGACGCAGGAGCGAGGCCACCGTCTGCAGGTTGTTCTTGACCCGATGGTGGATCTCCTGGGCCAGCACGCCGCGCAACACCGCTCGCCCGTGCTCGAGCGCGACCGCGGCGTGAGTGGCGATCGACGCGAGCAACTCTGCGTCGACGTCGGTGAACGGCGACTCCCGGTCGGCGACGAGCTCGCCGATCTGGCGGCCGCGCCAGCGCAACGGCTGCCGGATCGCGTAGGTCGACGCGACACCCTCGGGCCATGCGATCCGACCGTCGTCGAGAACGAGTGCCGCACCCGTGGCGCTCAGCGCATCCATGGTCGTCCTGACGATCGCTTCCAACGACTCCTCGAGGTACAGCGACTCGGACACCGCCTCGGAGATGCGGGCCAGCGCCTCCAGCTCGTGGACCCGACGCTGCGCCTCCGAATAGAGCTTGGCATGCTCGATCGACTGCGCGACCTGCGCGGCAATCGCAAGCAGGAGCTCCACCTCGTCGCCGGTGAACGTCCGCGGACGCCGCGTGCGAATGTTCAAGGCACCCTCCAGCGCCCCGTCGCGCGTCAGGATCGGCACCGCAAGGATCGACTCGTACTCGTCTTCCGGCAGGTTGGGGAAGTGCTTGAAGCGGGGGTCGAGATGCGCCTGCGACTCGAGCATCACCGGCGCACGCGCCGCCGCCGCAGAGCCGGTGATGCCTTCACCCGGCCGCATCCGCGGACGGCGTGACATGCCGTCGATCGGCGTGCCGTGCGTCGCCCGCAGCACGAGCTCGTCTGCACGCTCGTCGTAGAGGTAGACGAAGCACGCGTCCGCCGCGAGGGCGTCTGCGACCTTCGTCGCGACCAGCGCCAGCACCTCTTCGAGATCGAGCGTCGAGTTGACGGCCTCGATCGTGTCCGTGAGCAGCTTCAAGTGCCGTTCCCGCTCTTCCATGCCTGCGCGACAGCGTACGCTGGCCTCGTGAGCGCGTACGAATGGCTGCTCATGCTTCACATCACCGGTGCCTTCTTGCTGATGGGCGGCGGGGCCGCGGCCGCCGTGCTGAACATCGGCGCCTGGCGCGCCGAGACGCCCGGCGAGATCGCCCTCCTGCTGCGACTGATCCAGCGCGCCGTGGTGCCCGTGATCGGCGCCGGCTCGCTGCTCACCCTCGTCATCGGCCTCTGGCTCGTGCACCACGTCGGCTACTCGTACGGCACGTTCTGGGTCTGGGGCGCGATCGTCCTGTGGGTCGTCGGCAACGCCCTCGGCGGCCGCGGCGGCCGACACCAGGCAAAGGCCCGCATCGAGGCCGAACGGCTCGCGGCAACCGGCTCGGCGACGACCGACGAGCTGCGCGCGCTCGTCCGCGACCCGGTCGGCAACGTTCTCTCCTGGGCGTCGGGTCTCGCGATCGTGCTCGTGCTCGTGCTGATGGTCTGGAAGCCCGGCCAGTGATCGCTGCGGTCAGGCCGCACGGCTGGGACTTCCCGCTGTTCCTCCACGTCTTCGGCGCGATGACGCTCTTCGGGATCGTGCTCGCGGCGCTGATCGCCTCGGTCGCCGGGCTCCCGCGGGCGACGTTCTCCTCGCTCCTCGCGGCGCTACCGGCCTGGGCGGTGGCGCTCGCCGGCGCCTACTGGATCGAAAGCGACGAGCACCTCTCGGGCTCGAACGCCGCCTGGCTCGGTATCGGCCACGCTGTGCTCGAGCCCGGATTGGTCGTGCTCCTGGCCGCGCTCGGCACCGCATTCTGGTGGCGACGGAGCGGCAAGGCCCTTGCCGGACGGTTCGCCGCCGGACTGTCCGCCCTGTACCTCATACTCCTCGCGGTCGCATGGCTGGCGATGAGCGGCAAATGGTCCTAGACCCTCTAACAAAACCTTTACCGTGGGAGGGGGATTTTCCTCGCACGCGGGGAATAGCTTCGCAGCCGTGAGTGCCCTCGCCGTCGACCTCCGCCGCACCGCCGGGTTCCTCGTGGCGGATGCGCGCGGTCGCGTCGTCGGCCGGGTCGAGTGCCCGATGTACGGGACCTCGCCCGAGACGCCGGACGCGCTCTCGGTTCGCTCGGGCTGGCTGGCGCGTCGCCGCCGGCTCGTTCCCGCCGAGTCGATCGAGCAGGTCGACAACGGCGCGAAGGTGATCGGCCTCCGCGTCGAGCGCGACGCGATCCGCACGTTCCTGTAGGCCGGGCGCCTACAACACGCCCAGATACCGGTCGAGCTCCCATTGGGTGAGCTGGACACGGTACTCGTCCCATTCCTTGCGCTTCAGCTTCACGTAGGCGTCGAAGATGTGGTCGCCGAGCGCGCGCCGCATGAGCTCCGAGCCCGCGAGCTCGTCGATCGCCTCGCCGAGCGTTTCCGGCAACGAGACGATTCCGCGCTCGCGGCGCTCCTCCTGGGTCAGGTGGTAGAGGTTGGTCTCCATCGGCGGCGGGAGCTCATAGCCGTGCTCGATCCCTTCGAGACCCGCGTGCAGCAGCGTCGCGAACGTGAGGTACGGATTGCACGCGGGATCCGGGCAGCGGATCTCTGCACGCGTCGCCTGCTCCGACCCCGGCTTGTAGAGCGGGATGCGGATCAGCGCCGAGCGGTTCCGTTGCGACCATGCGACGTACACGGGCGCCTCGAAACCCGGCACGAGCCGCTTGTACGAGTTGACCCACTGCGCGAACACCGCCGACAGCTCGCGCGCGTGCCGGAGCAGCCCTGCGATGAACCGCTTTCCGGTCTCCGACAGGTGGTAGAGATCGCCGGCATCGAAGAACTGGTTCCGGCCCTCGGTGAAGAGCGACATGTGCGTGTGCATCCCCGAGCCGTTCTCGCCGAACAGCGGCTTGGGCATGAAGGTCGCGTAGACGCCGTTCTTGGCGGCGACCTCCTTCACGACCAGCCGATACGTGATCGTGTGGTCCGCCATGTCGAGCGCAGACGCGAAGCGCATGTCGATCTCGTGCTGAGACGGTGCAACCTCGTGGTGGTGGTACTCGATCGCGATCCCCATCGACTCGAGCGCCTGGATCGTCTCGTTCCGCAACTCCGTCGCAGCGTCGAGCGCCGTCATCGCGAAGTAGCCGCCCTCGTCGAGCGTCACCGTCGAGGCGTTGTCCTGGAAGAGGAAGTACTCCAGCTCGGGCCCGACGTTGAACGTGTCGAAACCGAGCGAGTGCATCCGCTCGAGTGCGCGCCGCAGCACGTACCGCGGGTCGCCTTCGTAGGGCTCGCCGTCCGGCTTGACGACGTCGCAGATCATCCGCCCGACCTTGGCCTCTCCTGCACGCGCCGGCATCAGCCGATACGTCGCCGGGTCGGGGATCGCCACCATGTCGGACTCCTCGATCGCGTTGAAACCCGTGATCGACGATCCGTCGAAGCCCATTCCGTCGTCGAGAGCGCCCTCGACCTCCGAGGGCGTGATCGCGAAGCTCTTGAGGTGGCCCTCGATGTCGGTGAACCAGAGCAGGACGTACTCGACCTCGTCCGCGACGAGCTGCTCGCGAACTCTCCGCCGAGCCTCCGGATCGGACGTCGCCCGCTGCTTGCTCTCGATCATCGCCATCGCTCTCGCTCCTCTCGTCGACGCTAGACGTGAACCTATACCGCGGCGTCGGCGCGGAGCGCGGCCAGCTCGGGCTCGCGGCCGTGATGGAGCACGACCCGGCCGTAGAAGCCGAGCGCGGGCGCGAGCAGGAGTCCGCCCGCGACCAGGGCCGCGCGAATGCCGAGCAGGTTGCCGACGCCGCCGAGAGCCGGGCCGCCGGCCGCCTCGCCGACCGCGTCCGCCTGGCCGGCGATCGAGATGACAGTCGCGCGCACGGCCGAGTCGTCGATCTGTCGGTTGAGCCACGTCATCGCCACCGGTGAGAGCAGGGAGCGCATCGCGCGGGCGACGAGAAGCGCGCACAGCGCGACCGGCAGGCTGCGGGCGAGGCCGAAGCCGACGGAGGCGCCCATCAGGACGGTGGTCAGCCAGAGCAAGCCGCGGGCCAGCGTCACGTTCCCCGCACCGTCGAAGCGGCGGATGAGCAGCGTCGAGGCGACCATTCCGACAAGGGAGATCGCGATGCCGAAGATGCCGAACCAGACCACCGGGTCGAGAGAGGCGAGCGACGGCAGGCCCACGTCACGGATGAAGTGCGCCTCCCACAGCCGGTCGAAAGCCTCGCTCGATGCGCCCGCGAAGAACGCTGCTCCGAGCAGCAGCGCGAGCAGCGGCTGCGCGTGGACGTAGCGGGCGCCGGCCGCCGCCGTGCGAAGGAGCGCCCGCGGTTCCCGCGGTCGCGGCGCCCAGCCGGTCTCGGGCATCAGCCAGACGCAGGCGGCGCCCGTCGCGATCGTGACCGCGCCGCCGAAGATCACCGAGGCCTGGATGTTCCACAGCGCGATGCCGACGCCGGTCAGCAGCCCCACGATGCCGCTCGCGTACCCGAGACGCGTCGCGCGCATCAGCACGCCTCCGAGCCGATCGACGCCGACCTCGTCGGCGAGCCACGCCTCCCAGGTGCCGCTCTGGAACGTGTAGCCGAAGCCCCACAAGGCCCACGCGGCGGCGATCGCGGAGAAGTGCGGCACCGCGCCGACGGCGACGATCGCCGCGCCCTGGATCACGAACGAGACCGCAAGGGAGCGCCGGCGTCCATACGTGTCCGCGAATGCGCCCGTCGGAACCTCGAAGACGAAGACTGCGGCCTCCATCACGGTGCCCGTCAGGACGAGCTGGAGCGGCGTCATGTGCACGACGCGCACGAAGTACACGGCCGTGACGACGAAGGGCGAGAAGGACGAGGCGACGACGAGCGCGTAGTTGAACGTGGTCGCCGACGGACGCTTCACGGCAGCGGCCCCTGCATCGTCAGCACCCTGGCCCGGTCCACGTAGCCGAGACTGCGATTCAGGGCCTGCATCGGCTCGTTCCCCTTCTGCGTCCAGGTGCGCAGCTCGCGCAGCCCGCTGCGTGACGCCCAGTGAATCTGCGCGAGCTTCAGCGCCCGGCCGATGCCGCGGCCGCGCCGGTCGCGACGGACGACGGTCAGCCCGTGCTCGGCAACCCCCGGATCGGCCTGCTCGAGGAGCCCTGCGTAGCCGACCACCTCGCCACCCTGTTTCGCGACGAACGAGCCGGCCGGCAGCGTCGCCTCGTCGCGCAGCCACACCTCGAGGCGGTACGTGACGGGGCCGGGCAGCGGCATGTCCTCGTAGCCCTCGACCGCTACGGGCCACGCCTCCCGGAGCAGCTCCTCGCGACGCGCGTCGAGCGGCTCGAGCCTCATTCCGTGCGGCAGGACCGGCGCAGCCTCACCGGATCCGACCGTGCGCCGCTGCTCCAGCTGGTAGTCCACCTCGGCCAGCCCGAGATGCTCGGCGAACGCGATCGAATGCGGCTCGTCGGCATAGACGAACGCGTTGACCCCGGTGCGTCCGAGCGCCCGCGCGTGCTCGGACAAGGCACGCACGAGCTCTGTGCCGACACCGCGTCCGCGCCACTCGGCCAGCACCCGCGCAGCCATGAACGCGCGGCCGCCGAAATCGGACAGCCCGGCGACGCCGCAGCCGACGTCGGCGCCGTCAACAGCCGCGAGCAGCAGCAGGCGGCCGTCCTCGTCGCCGGCGCGCACCAACTCCGCCGTCGTCGGCTCGTTCGGGACGACCGCCGTCTTGATCGCCGCCCACGAGTCGTAGTCGGCGTCGGTCGCGACGACCCGCAGCTCGATCATCCAGAGCGCTTGAGCTTGCCGTGCCGCTTCGCGTACCGCTCGCCGGTCTTGAAGACCAGCAGCCCGATCGGGATCGAGAAAGCGCCGATCACGAGCAGCGGCCAGACATCGGCCCACGCGAGGCCGGCGCCGGTGAGGATCTCGTTGCGGTCGCCGCGCAGCGCGTACGTCGCCGGCGAAACCTTCGCGATCCACTGCATCCACGTCGGCATCACGCTGACCGGGTAGTACACGCCCGAGACCACGAGCATCACGCCTTGCGCGACGAAGCCGAGCTGGGCGCCCTTCTCCGGCGAGATCAGCGGCAGGACGGAAGCCATGATCCCGACGCCGATGAACGAGACCGACGCGAGCGCGAGCAGCGCGAGCGCCGCGCCGTAGTTCGCGCGCGGAGCATGGATACCGATGAACGCCGCGACCGCGAAGAAGAGGATCGTCGCGCGGATCAACCCGTAGAGCACGGCGAACGCGCCTTGCCCGAAGAGATGGACGAGGCGTGAGAGCGGCGCCATGAACGTGTACTCGATCGTCCCCTCCCAGCGCTCCCACGCAACCGTCTCCGTCATGAACTCGAAGATGATCCCGAGAAACGCCCAGATCGTCGCGCCGACGAGGAGCATCGTGGCCAGCGTGTTCTCGCGCCCGGGTGGCAGGTTCGCCGCACGCGCGATGAAGACGATCGTGAGCGTGTTCGCGATCGTCCAGACCATGAACGCGATGTCCCACAGGAAGTAGCGCTTCGTGAGATAGACGTTCCGCTCGACGATCCCGAACAGCCCGACGAGCTGGTGGCGCATTTCCACGGCGGCTGTCCCCGCTCCGGTCGCGGCAAAGCCGCGACCTGCGCTCCTTGGCGGCTCCGTCGAGCCTACGCCGCTGCTCATGCAAACACCTCCCTGTCCTTCTCCTCGTCGCTTTCGTCCTCGAACGTCCGGCCGGTCGCCGCGAAGAACGCCTCTTCGAGCGTCTCGACGCCGAACCGCCGCTTCACGTCCTCGACGGGCTCGAGGAAGAGGAGCCGCCCGCGGTCGAGGATCCCGACGCGGTCGGAGAGCGCCTCCGCCTCGGCCATGTCGTGCGTGCAGAGAATGATCGTCGCGTCGTGCTTCGCCCGCACCTGGCGGATGAACTCCTGCACCTCCAGCTTCGAGCGCGGGTCCAGGCCCGTCGTCGGCTCGTCGAGCAGCAGGAGGACAGGCGACGTCAGGAGCGCCCGCGCGAGGGCGACCTTCTGCTGCATGCCGCGCGAGAGGTGCTCCATCGACTCGCCGCGCCGCTCGGGCGGGAACCCGACCTTGGTGAGGATCTCGGGAACGGCCGCGCGTGTCTCGCGAGGCCCCATGCCGTAGAACCGAGCCGCGTACGAGAGGTTCTCGGCGGCGCTCATCTTCTTGAAGAAGCTCGCCTCGACCGAGACGCGGTTGACGAGACGGCGCACGGAGCGGGCGTCCCGCAGCACGTCGCAGTCGAAGATCCACGCCTCGCCGCCGTCCGGCAGGAGCAATGTCGAGAGGACGCGGACCAGCGTCGACTTCCCGGAGCCGTTCTGCCCCAGCACCGCCACGCACTCGCCCCGCTCGACGGCGAACGAGATGCCTCTCAGCGCCGCGCGGCGGCGGCGGCGACCGAGGCCGTTCCTGCGGCCGAAGACCTTCTCGAGATCACGGACGAAAACTGCGGGGTGTTGCTGCTGCACTCATGCTCCTTGGAATCGCTGGAAAAGAACCGGAAATGAAGACGCACCTAGGCCGCTAGCGGCGGCCGAGGACGACGTCTCCATTTGCGATCCGGAACATGAGGCGAACAAGACTACCTGAAGGGAGAGGTTCTCGCACGGACGGGCGCGAGCAGCCGTAACACTACGGCCGTGGCCCACGCGCACGAGCACGGCGCCGGTGCGGAGACGGTCGTCCGGCCCCTCGCGCGGGCGCTGGCGCTGATTCTCGCGTTCATGGCGGCGGAAGTCGCGCTCGGGATCGTCGCGCACTCGCTTGCGCTCCTCTCCGACGCCGCGCACATGCTCGTCGACGCCGGCGCTCTCGGGCTGGGCGTCTGGACGGCGCGCCTCGCCCGGCGGCCGCCGGAAGGCCGGCTCACCTTCGGGCTGCGCCGGGCGGAGATCCTGTCGGCGGAGGCGAACGGCATCACGCTCCTCCTACTCGCGCTGATCATCAGCGCCGAGGCGGGGAGGCGCCTCGTCGACCCACCCGGCGTGCACGGCGGGCTCGTCGTCGCCACCGCCCTGGTCGGCGCGGCCGTCAATCTGGTCGCCCTCGACCAGGTCGCGCGGGCGAACCGGCAGAGCCTCAACGTCGAGGGCAGCTACCGGCATCTGCTCACCGACCTGTACGCGTTCGGCGCGACCGCGGTCGCAGGCGCCGTCGTCTGGACGACCGGGTTCGAGCGGGCTGACCCGATCGCGTCGCTGGCGGTGGCGGGCTCGATGCTCGCGGCGTCGTGGCCGCTCCTTCGCCGGTCCGGCGGCATCCTCCTCGAAGCCGCGCCCGAGGGTGTCGATCCCGTCGAGGTGGCATCCGTCCTGCACGAGCATCCGAGCGTCGTCGACGTGCACGACCTTCACGTCTGGGAGATCAGCTCCGGCTTTCCGGCGCTGTCGGCTCACGTGCTCGTCAGGCCGGGCGACGACTGCCACGGCATCCGCCGGGAGCTCGAGCACGTCCTGGCCGAGCGGTTCGGGATCACGCACACGACCCTGCAGGTCGACCACGCCCAACCCGAGCTGCTGACGATCCGCCCCTTGCGAAACGGCCGACGGGACCGCTAGCGTTGAGATACGCGGAGCGCCGCCGACGGCGCCCGCGGAGGCAATGAGGCCTCGTCAGTCCTCCGGGACGGGCGGGGTCTTTTTCGTTGGTCCGAGAACAGGAGACGGGATGACCAAGTACAAGCTCGAATACATCTGGCTCGACGGGTACGAGCCGGTGCCGAACCTGCGCAGCAAGACGAAGGTCGTCGCGTTCGCCGGCACTCCGGCGCTCGACGATCTGCCGATCTGGAACTTCGACGGCAGCTCCACGCGGCAGGCCGAAGGCCACGACTCCGACCGCCTTCTGCAGCCGGTCGCCGTGTTCCCCGACCCGGCCCGCACGAACGGGATGCTCGTCATGTGCGAGGTGCTCCTTCCCGACGGAACACCGCACCCGTCGAACACCCGCGCGACCATCCCGGACGACCCCGACGCATGGTTCGGCTTCGAGCAGGAGTACTTCCTGTACCGCGACGGCGCCCCGCTCGGCTTCCCGCGCGAAGGGTTCCCGGCGCCGCAGGGCGAGTACTACACGGGCGTCGGCTACAAGAACGTCGGCGACGTCGCGCGCGCGATCGTGAACGCGCACGTCGATCTCTGCCTCGAGGCCGGCATCGACCTGGAAGGGATCAACGCCGAGGTCGCCAAGGGCCAGTGGGAGTTCCAGATCTTCGGCAAGGGCTCGAAGCGGGCCGCGGACGAGCTCTGGATCGCCCGCTACCTGCTGCTCCGGCTCTGTGAAGAGTACGGCGTGGACGTCAACTTCCATCCGAAGCCGCTCGGGCTCGAGCACGACTGGAACGGCTCCGGCCTCCACACGAACTTCTCGACCCTGCACATGCGCGAGACCGGCGGCGAGGAGTACTTCGACGAGCTGATGGCGGCGTTCGACGATGCCAAGGACGAGCACATCGCAGTGTACGGCGCCGACAACCACCTGCGCCTGACCGGGCTCCACGAGACGGCGGCGATCGACGAGTTCACCTACGGTGTCGCCAACCGCGGCGCGTCGATCAGGATCCCGCACTCGTTCATCGCGTGCGGCCACCGCGGGTACCTCGAGGATCGCCGTCCGAACGCGCTCGCCGACCCCTATCAGGTCGCCGGGAGGATCCTGCAGACGATCCTCACGGTGCACACCGAGCCCGTCGAGCTCCTGGAGGAAGCAGCGGCCTAGTCGATGGCGAACGTCACCTGGACGTCGGCGGTGACGTCCTGTGTGCCGGGCTCGACCGGCGTGGAGGGCGCCTTGCCGGCCGCCGGCGTCGCGGCGAAGACCACGGGCGTCTCGGCGCTCTGCTCGGTCACGGAGACGACCGCGCCCAGGCCGAAGCTGCCGGCCTGGGCGAGGGCCTGCGCCTTCGCGCGGGCGTCGGCGACCGCCTTCTGGAGTGCCTGCCGGTAGAGCGCATCCTGGTCGGAGACGGACAGCGAGGGACCGTCGACGGTGTTCGCACCGGCGGCGACCGCGGCGTCGATGAGGCGGCCGGCGTCGGCGATCGAAGAGTCCGCCGTCACCGTGTTCTGAGCGACGTAGCCGGTCACGCGGCCCCTCGACATCTGCGGAAAGAGCGACACCTCCTGCGTCTGCAGGTTCGTGCCGCCCGCCTGCTTCAACGCTGCGATCACCTTCGTCGCGGCCGCGGCGTTCGTCGCCAACGCCTGTGCCGCCGTCGTCGCGGTCGTCCGCACCCCGGCGCTGATCGTCGCCCGGTCGGGGACCACGGTGACGACGCCGTGGCCGACCGTCGTGACCGACTTCTGCGAGGGCACAGGCGTGACGTCACCGCGGGCAGAGCCCGGGCGACCCACGCCCGCGAGAGCGAGCGCGAGGACGGCCGCCGCCGCGACCGCCGCGATCAGGAGAAGTCGTCTCATGCCCGTCATACGCCGCCGACCTGGTTCGATGTCACACGTGCGTTACCTGTTCGCGGACTGCCGCTGGTCGCTGGACGACGCGAGCTACGGCCGCAGGGCCTACGAGTCGGGGCACATCCCCGGGGCGGCGTTCTTCGACGTGGAGCGCGACCTGTCGGGAGAGCCGGGAGCCGGTGGACGGCATCCACTCCCGTCGACCGAGCAGTTCACGGCCGCCGCGTCGCGCGCGGGCATCGAGGACGGCGTCGTCGTCGTCGCGTACGGCTCGCTCGGCGGAGCCGAGCGCCTCTGGTGGCTGCTGCGCCACTGCGGCCACGACGCGTGTGCCGTGATCGACCTCGAGGCGTGGCGCGGGCCGCTGGAAACTGTTTCACCGAAGAGCGGTGAAACAGTTTCTTTCGTCCCCCGGGAACGCACCGACGACGTCGCGCTCCTCGGCGAGGTCGCGAGCCGACTCGACGAGCTGGTGATGGTCGACGCGCGCATCCCGTCACGGTGGCGCGGGGAGCCGAATCCGATCGACCGCGTTCCCGGCCGCATCCCCGGCGCCTTCAATGCGCCGTGGAACGAGCCGCTGCCCGACCTGCCGCACGGAGACGTCGTCGCGTACTGCGGCTCGGGCGTCAGTGCCTGCGTCGTGCTGCACCGACTCCAGCTCGCGGGACGAGCCGGCCGCCTGTATCCGGGGTCCTGGTCGGAGTGGGAGCAGCACCCCGAGCTGCCCGTCGAGCAGGGTGCGTAACGGTCTGTTGCTTCCTCCGGCTACGCCGCGACGGTCGCGGTCGCGTACGGCGCCAGGTACTGCTCCCAGCGCGTCGGGATCTTCGGCGTCGCAAGCCTGATGAACAGAACCGCGGCCGGGGGCCGCGGGACGTTCAGCAGCTCCATGTGCACTTCGTGGGGCAAGCGGTTGCCCTTCCGCAGGTTGCACGGGGCGCAGGAAGTGACGACGTTGTCCCAGCTGGACTCGCCGCCGCGCGACCTCGGAATGACGTGGTCGAGCGTGAGCCGGCCGTTCGTCGTGCCGCAGTACACGCACCGCCAACCGTCACGCGCGAACAGCGCGCGGCGCGAGATCTTGCGCTGCACCAGCCGCGGGACCCGCACGTAGTGCACCAGCCGGATCACGTGCGGCCAGCGATAGGTCGTCGTCGCCGAGCGAAGTGGTCGGTCGAGCTCTTCGACAACCTCGGCCTTGCCCTTGTAGACCAGTACGTGCGCGCGGCGCAGCGAGCACACGTTCAGGGGCTCGTAGCTCGCGTTCAGAACGAGAACTTGCTGCACCTTCCCGGAATGTACCCAAAGAGGCGGAGAACGGAGCCTCAGCGGCCCATGGCGCGCTCGACCGCCTCCTGCTCCTCGGGCGAGAGCGCGACGGAGGCCCGGCCCTGCTCGAGCTCCTTCATGTAGATCCGGGCGTAGTCGCGTCCCTGGATGGCGGTCATGACGACGCCGCTGCGGCCCGAGTCGAGCATCGCGACCGACGCGGACTGGTGGCCCCCGGTGTCCTCGTACGCGTCGTAACGAACGATCGCCATGTTCGTCAGGGTCTCGTCGACGCGACGGTCGACGCGGGCGAGCCCCGCCGCCACCTCGTCGACCGCGCCGTGCAAGTCGTCGATCCTGCCTTGCAGGGAGACGGCGAAGTCGACGATGTCCTTTCTCCCGCCTGCGAGAAGCAGCTTCTGCGCCTCGCGGACGCGCCGCACCTTCACCCACGCAAGCCAGGCCAGCATCAGCCCGACCGCACCGACGGCACAACCGGCGGCGGCGATGATCACTGCGGTGGTCGCCGTCACAGCGACCGAGCTTAGCGCCCCTCCTCGTCTAGCTCAGCGAGAAGATCACCGGGTAGCTGGCCGAGTTGTTGCTCTTGTCGGCCTCACCTGGAACGGGGGCAACGTCGACGCTCAGCTTCGCGGTGAGGGCGATCAACGAGCCGACGTTGAACCCCGAGAAGTGCACGACGACGTCCTGGCCCGGGTCGATCACCGAGATCGTCTTCGTCTGCACGATCGCCTTGCCCGAGCTCTGGGCGCGCTGGATCGTCAGGGTCACCTTGATACCGACCTCCTGGGAGTTGCCGCCGTCGTGCACGGTCGCGTCGAACCCGAGGCCCGGTGTCGCGATGACCTTGTTCAGGTCGGTGTGCGCCGAGAGAACCGGCCCGTTCGGCGTGGCTTTCACCGACACGAGGTTCGTTCCGTGCAGGCCGGTGACCTTCCCGGTCGACGACGTGCCCCGGAGGCGTTGCAGCAGGAGTGACATCGACGCCTCGGTGACCATGTTCGGGTTGGAGACGAAATGCGACTCGGGCGGCACGACGCCGCTGACGCCCTCCGAGGCCATCACGGTCTTCGACGGATGCAGGAAGAGGTCGTCCCAGACGACATCGCTCGCAAGCAGACGGGTCGCCTGCGCCGAGAGAACGGCGGCCTCGCCACTCGATTTCGTGCCGCTGATCGCGCCGAGCGCGTCCGCGAGGCCCTGGGTGCCGAGTACCCGCAGCTGAAGCGACTCGACCGCCTGCTGGTTCTGCGGACGGAGCGGGCCGGGCGGGTTCAGGCGCTGCGCGGCGCTGACGTTCTGCCGCTCCTGCTCGGCGAGTGCGGACAACTTGGTCTGCAGCTCTGCCGGCTTGACGCCGGGCGTCGTCAGGTCGGCGGCGAGCGCGGCGCCGTCGGCGGCCGAGCTGCGGGCGACCGTGGTGACCTTGTTCATGTAGTGGCTGTACTCGTCGTGCTTGCTCGTGCTCGCGCACGACTGAAGCAGCAGCCCGAAGAAGACGAGAACCGCGATCGCGATGGCGATCACGGCCAGGAGGCGCACGAACGGGGTCATCCCGCGTGGCGGGCCGGCGGGCCGCCGGAATCCGGGGCGCGGGCCGCCTCGCCTCGGCAGCCGAACCCGCGACTGCGACTCTCTCGTCCGCGGCTCGTCGTCGAAGAAATCGAACTCGAGGTCGTCGCCCGGCGGGTCCATGCCAGGCCGAATCTACCGCCATTACCGGCTGGAAAAGGAGTTGTCCGCCTCGCGCAGTACAAGCGGACGGTGTCCTCGGCAGTCCCCGCGAACGACCTCATCCTGGGGCGCTACCGGGCGCTCCGTCCGCTCGGATCAGGGGGAATGGGCCATGTCTGGCTCGCCCGGGACGAGCGCAGCGGCCTCGACGTCGCGCTGAAGATCGTCGCGCGCGAGGGAAAGGCCGGTTCACGGGCGGAGCGTGAGGCGCGGGCGGCGGCGTCGCTGCGGCACGAGCGCTGCCAGCGGATCATCTCCCTGGCGCGCGACCCGTCCCACGTCTACATCGCGTACGAGTATGTGCCGGGCCGCACGATGCGCGAGGCGATGCGCGGCGGCGAGATCGACGACCGCGCCGCCGTCGAGATCGCGGCGCAGATCTGCGAAGCGCTGGCGCACGCCCACGCGAAGGGCATCGTCCACCGCGACGTGAAACCGTCGAACGTCCTGCTTGCCGAAGCGGACGACGTCGACGTCAGGCTGCTCGATTTCGGTCTCGCGCAGATGGCCGAGTTCGACACGTTGACCGCCCACGGGGACATCCCGGGCACCCTCGCGTACATCTCGCCCGAGCGGCTGCACGGCCGCGCTGCGACCCCTGCGGCAGACGTCTGGGGCGTCGGAGTCGTCTTGTGGGAGGCGCTCGCGGGACAGCATCCGTTCTGGGGCGGCGACCTGGTCGAGACGTCCCATCGCATCCAGGAGGGAGTACCGCCGCTCCGGACCGTGCGGCCCGATCTGCCCGACCGCCTGCTGGACGCGGTGTCCCGCAGCCTCGTCGCCAATCCGCAGCGGCGCCCGTCCGCACGCGAGCTGGTCGACGAGCTGCGCTCGCTCCCGCGCCGCCGCAGGAAGGGAGGGGCGACGCCGGCAGCCCCGCCCCGGTCGCTGAAGGCGGTCGCGTACTCGCGTCTGCTTCCAGGCGCTCTGGCGGGTCTCGTCTCGGGTTGGGCCGCCGCGAAGCTCCCGTTCTACCCCGCCGGATGGCCGCTCGGGCTCGCCGCCGCCGGCGCGGCCCTCGGGTTCACGTGGCCGCGGGCCGGCCTCGCCTTCGCGCTCGGGGTCGGGTTCTTCCCGCTCGCGAACATCTCCCTCGGGCTGGCGCTGGTCTACGCCGCGGTCGCCCTCGCCTGGCTCGCCCTCGGCTGGCGCGATGCCCGAACGGGCCTGCTCGTCGCCGTCGGACCGCTCCTCGCCCCGGTGGCGGCTCTCGCGCTGATGCCGCTCGCGGTGCAGGTCACCCGCGGACGCGCGCGGCGGGCCGTGCAGGCCGGCGCGGCCGTCCTCCTCGCGGCCGTCGTCGCGGGACTCCGCCGCGCCCCGCTCCCGTTCGACGGCTCGATGCCGCCGCTCGGCCTGGGGATCGCCGGCTCGAACCGGCCGACGGCCGTGGCCCGGGCGCTCTGGCGCCAGCTGCAGGATCACCCGCATCTGCTGGCCGAGGCGGTCGTGTTCGCGGTTGCCGCGGCGCTCCTTCCCCGCATGCGCGGCCGCGGACCCTGGGCTGCGGCCGGGTTCGGCGCCGCTCTGCTCGCCGCAACCGCGCTCGCCGCCCCGCAAGCGGGCGTCGTGCCCCTCGTCGTTGCGGCGTGGCTGACCGCGGGAGTGCTCGCGGTGGAGCCCGGAGCCCGCGGGTAGGGGACTTACACTTCACCGCCGGGGTACCACCGGCCGGGAATGTCCATGCTGCGCACCATCGAGTCGAAGCTCGAGTCGCTCTTCGAGGGCGTCTTCGGCCGCGCGTTCCGAACGAACGTCCAGCCGGTCGAGCTGGCACGCAAGCTCGTCAAGGAGATGGACGAGCACCGCAACGTGTCGGTGTCGCGCGTCTACGTGCCGAACGAGTACACGATCTATCTGTCTCCCGACGACCGCGAGCAGTTCACCGGTTACGAGGAGCAGCTGCGCGGCGAGCTCGCCGAGTACCTGGCCGAGCACGCCCGCCGCGAGAACTACGTCCTCCTGACGCCGCCGCAGGTCGGATTCGAGACCGACGCCGACCTCGACATCGGCGTCTTCGGGATCGCGACCCGGATGACCCAGCCCGCCGAGCGTCGATCGGACGACGAGGCGGCCCCACCGGCGGAGCCGGTCGCCGGCGCGACGATGGTCTACAAGCCCACCGCGCAACCGACCGAAGCGGCATCGCCGGTCGAGCTCGGCGTCCAGCGCGAGATCGCGGTGCTCGAGTGGAGCGGCGAACGACACGAGATCACGAAGCGCCGCGTCGTGATCGGCCGGTCGCGGGACGCCGACGTCCGCGTCGAGGATCCGAACGTCTCTCGGCGCCATGCGGAACTGCAACAGGAGGGCGCCACGTGGTGGCTCGTCGACCTCGATTCCACGAACGGCGTCGAGGTGCACGGAAAGCGTGTGAGGCGGCTCAAGCTGGAGGACGGGACGCGCTTCACCATCGGTTCGACGGAGATCGCGTTCACGCGGGAGCTGCAATGACCGCAGCGCCCGCGGTGCTCGCCTCGGCGCGGGTCGAGACGCTGCTGCTGGTCCTGAAGCTCGCCTTCCTTGTTCTCCTCTATCTCTTCATCTGGCGCATCGTTCGTTCGGCGGCGCGCGACGTCCGGCTCCCCCAGGAGTCGATGATCCTGGCCCCGAGCCAGGTCGCCGGCTTGATGCCCGCGCCGCAGCATCGGGAGCTCGGCCACCTGGTCGTCCTCACGAGCCCGACGCTGCCGGAAGGCGACGTCCTCGCAATCGACACACACCCCTTGACTCTCGGCCGCGCCGCGAACAACGATGTCTCGCTACCGTCGGACGAGTATGCGTCATCGCGGCACGCCCGTATCGAGCCGCGCCGGGACGGAGTGTGGATCGAGGACGTGGGCTCGACGAACGGCACCTTCGTGAACGGGATCCGCGTAACGCGCGAGCGGCGGCTCGCACCCGGTGACGTCGTACGGATCGGCGAGACCGACCTGAGGTTCGAGTCGTGACGGTCGGTCGCAGCTACGCACGCACGGATCCCGGGCGCAAGCGCCGCGGGAACGAGGACGCGTACGTCTGCCGCCCGCCGCTCTTTGCGATCGCCGACGGCATGGGCGGCGCGCAGGCCGGCGAAGTCGCGTCGGCGCTGGCCGCCGAGGCGCTCACCGACATGGAGGCGAACGGCAGCGGAGAGCGCCGCGTTGCGGCGCTGATCCAGGAGGCGAACCGCCGCGTGCACGAGCGGGCCTCCACCGACGCATCGACATCCGGGATGGGAACCACGATCACCGCCGCGCTCGTCGAGGACGACGGTACGGTGACCTTCGGGCACGTCGGCGACTCGCGTGCGTACCTGCTGCGCAGCGGGACGCTGGAGCAGCTGACCGACGATCATTCGCTGGTGGCCGAGCTCGTCCGGCGCGGCGAGCTGTCGCCGGCAGAGGCCGAGGTCCATCCGCAGCGGTCGGTGATCACGCGGGCCCTCGGCACGGATCCCGACATCGACGTGGACACATTCACGTTCAGGGCGCAGGGCGGCGACCTCTTCCTGATCTGCTCGGACGGGCTCTCGGACATGCTCGACCACGACACGATCGAGTCGATCCTGCTCGCCCACCGCGACGACCTCGAGGCGGCCTCGAAGGCGCTGGTCCAGGGAGCGAACCGCGCGGGCGGCGAGGACAACATCACCGCGGTCCTGTTCGAGATCGCGGACGACGGCAGGGCGCCGGCAGGCGAGCCGGACGAGCGGACGCGCGAGTACGCCCCCGACTTCGTCGACGAGGACACCCTGCATCCCGAGGACCATGTGCTGCCGCCGCCCCCCGCGCCCGCGGCGGAGGACACGGTGGTCATCCCGGCGGAGGCCGTCGCGGAAGCGGCCGCGGCCGCGGAGGGGGACGAGCCCGAGGCCACACTCGCGCGCAAGGCGCTCGCGCTGGCCGTGATCATCGCCCTCTGCGCACTGATCGTCGTACTCGTCCTCTGGGGGCTCGCACGCTGACCCACCGCTCATGACCTCGCCCAGAAACCGAGAGCTGTTCTACCTCCTCGTCGTCGGCGTGTTGACCGCGGTCGGCTTCACGTCGGTCTACATCGCGCGCCAGTCGCTGATCAGCTGGGGCTCGCTGACCTACGCCGCGTTCTTCTTCGCCCTCTACGTCGTGGCGCACGTCGTGGCGCGGCTCGCCGTCCCGAACGCGGACCCGTACCTGCTGCCGATGGCGGGTCTGCTCACCGCCGTCGGAGTGACCGAGATCTACCGGCTCGGCCCGACGGGCGACGCGTTCAAACAGGGGCTGTGGATCGTGGTCGGAGTCGCGCTGTTCGCGGTCACGCTGCTGCGGCTGCGGCGCGACTACCGTGTTCTCGAGCACTACAAGTACGTCTTCGGGGTCGGCGCGATCGTGCTGCTCTTCCTGCCGCGCCTGCCGGTGATCGGCGAGACGGTGAACGGCGCGCGGCTCTGGGTCCACGTCGGCCCGTTCGACTTCCAGCCGGGAGAGCTCGCGAAGATCTTCCTGATCGTCTTCCTCGCGGCGTACCTCCGCGAGAAGCGCGAGGTTCTTGCGCAGGCGCGGCTCAAGGACCTCGGGCCGCTGCTCGTGATCTGGGGCGGCTGCATGCTCGTCCTCGTCGAGACCAACGATCTCGGCTCGGGGCTGCTCTACTTCGGGATCTTCCTGGCGATGCTCTACATCGCCACCGCGCGGCTCTCGTTCGTCGCGGCCGGGCTCGTGCTGTTCGCGGGCGGCAGCACGATCGCCTACGAGAAGATCGCGCACGTCCACGAGCGGGTGACGATCTGGCTCCATCCGTGGACGTCGCAGAAGGTTTTCTGCCCGCAGACCGGGACCTACCTGCTGCGCCAGGACTGTGAGAGCTACCAGCTCGTCAAGTCGCTCTACTCCGTCGCGAGCGGCGGCTTCGGCGGCTCGGGCCTCGGCAAGGGCACGTTCAACGGGCCGAACGGCCGGCCGCTGATCCCGTACATCAACACCGACTTCATCTACTCGGCCCTTGCGCAGGAGCTCGGCCTGATCGGCGCCGCGGCGCTGCTGCTCGTCTTCATGTTGTTCGTCGCGCGCGGGATGAAGATCGCCCTGCAGGCCGACGACGGCTTCTCGAAGCTGCTCGCCGCCGGGCTGACGTTCGGCTTCGCGCTGCAGACGTTCATCATCGTCGGCGGCGTCCTGCGCGTGATCCCGCTCACGGGAATCACGTTGCCGTTCGTCTCGTACGGCGGCTCGTCGGTGGTCGCGAACTTCCTCGTCCTCGCGGGCCTCATGCTCGTCTCACACCGGGCGAACAGTCAGTGACATGAACGCGCAGATCTCGCGCATCTCGCTGCTCGCCTTGCTCCTGCTCGCCGTCCTGGTCGCCGCCACGAGCTACTGGCAGGCCTGGGCGGCCCCGGGCCTCGCTGCGAAACAGGACAACGCGATCCAGATCGTCGCCCAGTTCCAGATCAGGCGGGGCCTGATCTATGCCTCGGACGGCAAGACCGTCCTCGCCTCACGCGTCCGGCGGAAGCTCGGCGGGCAGACGCTCTACTTCCGGCACTACCCGACGAACGGTTTCGCGTCGCAGACGGTCGGCTACTCGACGCAGGGACGGTCGCGGGCGGGGATCGAGCGGTCCGAGAACGCATACCTCACCGCATCGAACGCGAATCTCGGCACGATCTGGGACAAGCTCACCGAGAAGCTGCGCGGTGCGACCGTCACCGGCAACAACCTGATCCTGAACCTGAAGGTCGGCGCGCAGCGAATCGCGGAATCCGCGCTCCGGGGCAATTGCGGCGCGGCCGTCGTGCTCAACCCGAAGACGGGCGCCGTGTACGTAATGGCGTCCGCGCCGAGCTACAACCCGAATGCGATCGAGTCGAACAAAGGGTTCGCCCGCATCCTCAAGGCGCCCTCGGCGTGTCCGGGATCGTCGTCCGCGCTCCTCAACCGCGCGACCCAGGGCCTGTACACGCCGGGCTCGACGTTCAAGACGGTCACGGCGGCGGCGGCCCTCGACGATCACGTCTACGGCCCCTCGTCGACGTTCTACGACCCCGGCTACTGCACCGAGTACGGGCAGCGCATCTCGAATGCTCTCAACCCCGACCAGACCGCCGAGTCGTACGGCAACGTCGACTTCCTGCAGGCGTAC